>Ga0208229_1000226_pt1 | contig 14553 bp, 14 predicted proteins | sample LakMenEpi22Aug11_FD_150725 | JGI IMG/M metagenome (GOLD analysis project Ga0208229, IMG submission 150725) | Freshwater microbial communities from Lake Mendota, WI - 22AUG2011 deep hole epilimnion (SPAdes) | ecosystem: Environmental > Aquatic > Freshwater > Lake > Epilimnion/Euphotic zone ... | reverse complement strand
CTGCGCCAGGCGGTCCAGCGGATTCAATGTAAAAGTATCGTGGCCGCGATTCCAGGTCGAGACGAAAACCTCGCCTTGATAATCGGAGTCGATCAACCCCACCAGGTTGCCCAGCACGATTCCGTGCTTGTGGCCCAGCCCCGAGCGCGGCAGGATCATTGCCGCCAAACCTGGGTCGGACAGATGGATGGCGATGCCCGTGGGAACCAGAATCGTCTCGCCTGGATGAATCTTGATTGCCATCTCGATGCAGGCGCGCAAGTCAATGCCGGCCGACCCCGGCGTGGCGTATTGCGGGGCGTAAGGCTTTTCCCTCAGCCGGGCGTCGAGTATCTTGAGATCAATGCTGGCCATGCGGCGTCTCCATAAGCGCGGCGATGTGCGCGACGATGCCGCGCGCCACCTCCGACTTGTCGGCAGGCGGCAAAACATGCGCACCCGTTGCGTCGAACAGGGTCACGGCGTTGGTGTCGCCGCCCAGCCCATCCTGAATCAGATTGCCGACCACCAGCCCGAGTTTTTTCCCCACCCGCTTGCCTTCGGCGTAGGTTGCCAAATCCCGGCTCTCGGCGGCAAAGCCGACGCAAAACGGCGCATCGGACCGTGCCGCCACTTCGGCGATGATATCGGGATTGGCGTCGAGTTCGAGGGTAAGGCTGGATGTGCCCTTCTTGATCTTGTGTGCCGCAGTTTGTCGTGGCCGGTAGTCGGCCACCGCCGCCACGCCAATGAAGATGTCCTGCCCCGGCAGCGCCTGCAACACCGCCTCGCGCATTTGCGCGGCGCTTTGCACATCCATCCGCCGCACCCCGCGTGGCGTGGCGAGCGACACCGGCCCGGCCACCAGCGTTACCTGCGCCCCCGCAGCAGCGCAAGCACGTGCCAGCGCGAAACCCATCTTGCCGGAGCTGGAGTTGGTCAGGCCGCGTACCGGATCAAGGGCTTCAAAGGTCGGCCCGGCGGTCAGCAGTACGCGTTTGCCGGCCAGCACCTTCGGCAACAGGAAGGCATGCAGATCGTCAAACAGTTCGCCGGCCTCCAGCATGCGCCCATCGCCCACCTCGCCGCAGGCCTGTTCGCCGTGCGCGGGGCCGAGAACGCTCACGCCATCGACGCGCAGTTGGCCGACGTTGCGTTGCGTTGCCGGGTTTTCCCACATCTGGCGGTTCATGGCCGGCGCCACCAGCAGGGGACAATCGCGCGCCAGGCAAAGCGTGGATAGCAAGTCATCGGCGAAGCCGTGCGCGAGCTTGGCGAGAAAGTCCGCCGTCGCCGGCGCCACCAGCAGGGCAGCCGCACCGCGCGTGAGATCGATGTGCGCCATGCCGTTGTCCATGCGCTCGTCCCATAACGCCTGCCAGACGCGGCGACCGGTGAGCGCCTGGAAGCTTGCCGCGCCGACGAACTGGGCGCCTGCCGCCGTCAGTGCAACATCCACTTCCGCGCCGGCCTTGACCAGCAAACGCACCAGCTCGGCCGCCTTGTAGGCCGCGACGCCGCCGGTCACGCCCAGCACAATCCGTTTGCCCTGAAATTCGTTCATGACATTAAAATCCCGCCAATCGGCACTCAAGCGGGGATTCTAAACCATGGCCATATGCGATTGGCCCGCGGCGGAACGCCCGCGCGAACGGCTGGTACAGCAGGGCGCGGCGGCCCTGTCCGACGCCGAACTGCTGGCAATCTTTCTGCGCGTCGGGATCCGCGGCAAGAGTGCGGTGGATCTGGCCCGCGACCTGCTGGCCAGCTTCGATGGCGACCTGGCCCGTCTTGCCGCCGCCAGCACGAAAGAGCTTGCCCGACTGCCCGGCATCGGGCCCGCCAAAGCCGCCCAGCTTGCCGCCACACTCGAACTGGCGCGACGCGCGCTCGCCGGCCCGCTGAAACTGAAAGATGCCCTGGCTTCGCCGCAGGCAGTCCGCGACTGGCTGCGCCTGTCGCTGGGCAGCCTGCAGCACGAGGTTTTCGTTGCGCTGTGGCTGGATTCCCAGAACCGGCTGATCGCCAGCGAAGAACTCTTTCGTGGCACGCTGACCCAGACCAGCGTCTATCCGCGCGAAGTCGTCAAGCGTGCACTCGCAAACAACGCCGGAGCCGTCATCCTGGCGCACAACCACCCGTCGGGCCTTGCCGAACCCTCGCGCGCCGACGAAGTGCTCACTTCATCGCTGAAGCAGGCGTTATTGCTGATAGATGTGAAACTGCTGGATCATTTCATCGTCACCGGCGGCGCGAATCCCCTGTCCTTTGCAGAACGCGGTTTGATTTGAGAAAAGGATTGAGTTTTCAAGCAAATCTTTGGTAAACTAGCGAGCTTTGCTAAATCAGCACTCAGGAGCATCACATGTCTCGCGTTTGTCAAGTGACGGGCAAGGCCCCGATGGTAGGGAACAACGTGTCCCACGCCAACAATAAGACCAAGCGTCGCTTTCTGCCTAACCTGCACAGCCGCCGCTTCTGGATCGAAACCGAAAACCGCTGGGTCAGCCTGCGCGTGTCAAACGCCGGTCTGCGCACCATCGACAAGAAGGGCATCGACGTTGTCCTCGCCGAGCTGCGTGAGCGCGGCGAGCGCGTCTAACAGGAGAAAGCATCATGGCCAAAGGCGGACGCGAAAAAATCAAGCTGGAATCCACAGCCGGCACGGGACACTTCTACACGACCACGAAGAACAAGAAGACCACCCCGGAAAAGCTGGAGTTCCTGAAGTACGACCCAAAGGCGCGCAAGCATGTCGCCTACAAGGAAGTGAAGCTGAAGTAATTCGGCGCACCCTTGAGAAAAACCCGCCATCGGCGGGTTTTTTTTGGTCTGGATTTCCGGCTCGGCCGGGGCGCTTCAATCTTCCGTCAATGCCGCTGCCTTCCACGCACCGGCGCCGCATCGCCAGCATCGGCCAGACGAAAGTCGATCTTGTTGGCCTCCATGTCGACCCGCGTCAATTGCACGCGCACCCGGTCGGAAAGACGGAAACGCCGGCCGCTGCGCTCGCCGACCATGGCATGCGCCTTCTCGTCGAAATGAAAATAGTCCTGGCCGAGTTCGGACACATGCACCAGGCCTTCGACGAATACGCCATCCAGCGCGACAAAGATGCCGAAGGGCACCACCGAAGAGATGCTGCCCTCGAAGATTTCGCCGACACGATCCTTCATGTAGAAGCACTTGAGCCAGTCCTCGACATCGCGCGTGGCCTCATCCGCCCGGCGCTCGGTCATGGAACATTGCAGGCCGATCTCCTCCCAATTCCCCGGCTCGTAGCGCCGTCCCGCCAGCGCCGACTTTATGGCGCGATGCACCAGCAGATCCGGATAGCGACGGATCGGCGAGGTGAAGTGCGTATAGCTCTCGTAAGCCAGGCCGAAGTGCCCGACATTGTCCGGACTGTAGATGGCCTGCCGCAGCGACCGCAACATCACCGTTTGCAGCAGTTGCCGGTCCGGCCGCTGGCCGATCTTTTCCAGCAGCCTGGCGTAATCCTGGGCCTTCGGCGCATCGCCGCCACCCAGCTGGAAACCGAAGGTGCCGAGAAAATCACGCAGCTTCACCAGGCGCTCGGGCGTCGGGCCTTCATGCACGCGATACAGCGACGGATGCTCGCGTTCGCGCAGGAACTCGGAAGCGCAGACATTGGCCGCCAGCATGCATTCCTCGATCAGTCGATGCGCATCGTTGCGCTCATAGGGCTCGATACGGGCGATCTTGCCGTGGTCGTCGAAGACCATGCGCGTTTCGACGGTTTCGAAATCGATCGCACCGCGCTTGACGCGCTCCTTGGCGAGCTGCCGATAGAGCGCATCGAGAGCTTCGAGGTGCGGCAACAACGGTTCCAGGCGCGCACGCGCACCTGCATCCCTTTCGTAAAGGGCCGCCGCCACCTCTTCGTAGGTCAGGCGTGCGTGCGAGAACATCACCGCGGGATAAAACCGGTAGCGCCTGATCGCCCCGGTGCCGGCGATCTCCATGTCGCAGACCATGCATAGGCGTTCCACTTTTGGATTGAGCGAGCACAAGCCGTTGGAGAGCTTCTCAGGCAGCATCGGAATCACCCGCCGCGGGAAATACACCGAATTGCCGCGCGCATAGGCATCGACATCCAGGGCGCCCCCTGCCGTCACGTAATGCGACACATCGGCGATCGCCACGATGAGGCGAAAGCCCTTGCCCTTGCGTTCACAAAATACGGCATCGTCGAAATCCCTGGCCGTCTCGCCATCGATGGTCACCAAGGGCAGCCCGGTGATGTCTTCGCGGTCCTTCCAGTCCGACTTGCGCACGACGTCGGGCAGCTTCTTCGCTTCAGCCAGCGCCGCGGTCGAAAACTCGTAGGGCAGTTCGTGTTTTCGCAGCGCAATCTCGATTTCCATGCCCGGATCGGCATAGTTGCCGAGCACTTCGACCAGGCGGCCAATGGGCTGCGAATGCTTGCTCGGCTGCTCGATGAGCTCGATCATCACCACCTGCCCGGACTGGGCCTTCAGCGCCTTTTTCGCGCCCTTTTCGGGAGGCGCCAGCAGGATGTCCTGGCTGATGCGCTTGTTTTCCGCGGCGACAAAGCGCACACCATGCTCCTCGATCACCCGTCCGACGACGAACCGGTTGGCGCGCTCGGTGACTTCGACGATCTTGCCTTCCGGGCGGCCCTTGCGATCGACACCGATGACGCGTGCGATGGCCTTGTCACCGTGCAGCACCTTGTCCATTTCCTTGGCTGACAGGAACAGATCTGCACCGCCCTCCTCCGGAACCAGAAAACCGAACCCATCCGGATGACCGGTAACGCGGCCGCGCACCAGATCGGCCTTGTCGGGAATCAGCCAGTCGCCGCGCCGGTTCTGCATCAACTGCGCCTCGCGCGCCATGGCGCCCAGCCTGCGCTGGAAGGGTTCGAGCTCGAACGGCTGGACATCAAGCAAACTCACCAGACGTTCAAACTCCAGCGGCGCGCCCTGCGCCGTCAACGTTTGCAGGATGTACTCGCGGCTTGGCAGGGGATGTTCGTACTGCGCCTTTTCGCGCTCGAACTGCGGATCGGCGCGACGAATTTTCGAAAGCTTGTGGCTGCTATGCGACTTGTTTGACAATCTGTTTTTTTCCTTTAGAATTCGCGCCTCGTTTCGCGCCTGCCCAGGTGGCGGAATTGGTAGACGCACTAGTTTCAGGTACTAGCGCTGCGAGGCGTGGGGGTTCGAGTCCCTTCCTGGGCACCAAGCATGGTACGCGAAAACGAGAACGAGCATCGGCCGCCAGGAGTAATCCGGGCGGCCTTTTCTTTTCTGCGCGGCGTTATTATTCGAACGGATGCCGTAGAACAATGGTTTCTTCGCGATCGGGGCCCGTGGAAATCATGTCCACCGGCACGTCGCAAAGCTGCTCCATGCGCTTGATGTAGGCGCGAGCCTCGGCCGGCAGGCCGTCAAGCGTCTTGACCCCCACCGTGCTGCCTTTCCAGCCCGGCAACGACTCGTAGATGGGCTCACAGCACGCCAGATCATCCGCACCTACCGGCAGGATGTCCGAAATGCCGCCATTGATGCGATAGCCCGTGCAGATCTTCAGCTCCTCTACGCCGTCGAGCACGTCGAGCTTGGTGATGCACAGCCCCGAAATGCCATTGATCTGGATCGCCCGCTTCAATGCGGCGGCGTCGAACCAGCCGCAACGTCGGGCACGTCCGGTCGTGGCACCGAATTCGTGCCCCTTGGTGGCCATGTGCTTGCCGACCGGATCCTGCTTGTCCACCGCATCGTACAACTCGGTCGGGAAGGGGCCGCCGCCAACGCGCGTGGTGTAGGCCTTGGTGATGCCGAGGATGTAGTGCAACATGCCCGGTCCGACCCCGGCGCCTGCCGCGGCCGCTCCGGCAACGCAGTTGGACGAGGTAACAAACGGATAGGTGCCATGATCGATGTCGAGCAAGGTGCCCTGGGCCCCCTCGAACAACAGGTTGGCGCCGCCCCGGTGGGCATCGTAAAGCGCACGCGGCACGTCGGCAATCATCCTGGTCAGTCGCGGCGCAATGGCCATGGCGCCATCGAGCACTTTCTGGAAATCGACCGGCTCGGCGCCGTGATAACTCTTCAGCACGAAGTTGTGATATTCGAGGATCTCGCCCAGCCGTTCGGCGAAACGCTTGGGCTTGGTCAGGTCCTGCAGGCGCAAACCACGCCGCGCCACCTTGTCCTCGTAAGCAGGGCCGATGCCGCGGCCGGTGGTACCGATCTTGTTGGCACCCTTGGCCACTTCGCGTGCCACGTCGAGCGCCTGATGGTAAGGCAGGATCAGCGGGCAGGCCTCGGATATCTTCAGCCGCGCTTCGGCATCGATGCCGGCCGCCTGAAGTTCGTCCAGTTCTTTAATCAGCGCCTCCGGCGACAGCACCACGCCGTTACCGATATAGCAGGTAACTCCGTCGCGCAGGATGCCGGAAGGCACCAGGTGCAGCACGGTCTTCTTGCCGCCGATGACCAGCGTGTGGCCTGCATTGTGGCCGCCCTGGAAGCGCACCACGCCTTGCGAATGATCGGTCAGCCAATCGACGATCTTGCCCTTGCCCTCGTCGCCCCATTGGGTGCCGACGACTACTACGTTCTTTGCCATTTCAGTCTTCCTTCAGGGATTCAATGATCCAGTTGTCGCCGCGGCGTACCAGTATCCGGTCGCAGCCAGCTTCGCGCCACGTGCCCTCATGACCCGGCAGGGCCAGCACCACGCGTTCTCCTGCTGCACGAAGGCGCAATGCCTCGGCATGCAAAGCATCGTCTTCCGGCCATGGAGCGAGAATCGCCCCACGCGGCGCCTCATTCGGCGACAAGCGCGCCAATTCGCGTAAGTCCATGGAAAATCCGGTAGCAGGCCGGGCTCTTCCATAAGCACGGCCGAAATCGTCATAGCGCCCGCCCAACGCCACCGCACCGGCAGCGCCCGCGCAATAGGCGGCGAAGGCAACGCCGCTGTGATAGTGGTAACCACGCAAGTCCGCCAGATCGAAACTCAGGGGCAGGTCGGCAAGTGCATCGGCAAGACGGCGCAGGTCGGACAGGGCCGCAGTGATCTCGGGCAAGGCCGGCAGGATCTGTGCCGCGCTGTCCAGCACCCGCCGGTCTCCATAAAGTTCCGGGAGGGCCAGCAGCGCCGAACGGATGGGATCGGCAATGCCCGCTACCAGTTCGCGCACGGTCGGCACGTCCTTGCCCTGCAGCGCGCCAAACAGTTCCTCTTCGGCTTCCGGCGCAAGGCCGGCGTGCTTGGCCAGGGCGCGAAAGACCGCGACATGGCCGAGGTCGAAACGCGACGCGGCAAGCTTGCAAAGGCCAAGCGCCACGGCCAGCAAACGGATCGCCTCGATGTCCGCCTCCAGGCCGGCATGGCCGTAGAGTTCCGCACCGATCTGCAGCGGCTCGCGCGTGGCGTTGAAGCCGGCCGGCAGCGTATGCAGCGCGCTGCCGCAATAGCAAAGCCGCGTTACGCCCTTGCGATTGAGCAGGTGGGCATCGATGCGCGCAACCTGCGGCGTGATGTCGGCACGCACGCCCATGCTGCGACCGGAAAGCTGGTCGACCAGCTTGAACGTGCGCAAATCGAGATCGTGGCCACTGCCGGTCAGCAGCGATTCGACGTATTCAAGCAGCGGCGGAATGACGAACTCGTAGCCGTGACGGGCGAATTCGTCGAGCAGGCCGCGCCGCAGCGCCTCGATGCGCGCCGCATCGCGCGGCAGCACATCTTCAATCGCTTCGGGCAGCAGCCAGCGCGGATTTGTCATGACGGTCAACGGAAGACGGTAAGCAGGACAACACCCACGACCATTGACGACAGTCCGATGAAACGGACCTGTCCATCAGTGAGCTCGGTCACGCGACGGAAGGTTTCCCTCCATACGCGGGGTGCGAGAAAGGGCAGGAGGCCTTCGATCACCAGCATCAGGGCGAAAGCCAGCAGCAGCGTATTGACCATTTCAAACTGATACCAGCCCCGTCACTTGCCCTTGCCGCTGTTCTTCAGGTACTTGAAAAACTCGGAATTGGGTTCGATCACCATCACGTCGCTCTTGTTCTTGAAGCTGCCACGATAGGCCTCGAGGCTGCGATAGAAGGCATAGAACTCGGGGTTCTCTCCAAACGCGCGGCCGTATAGCGCGGCAGCCTTGGCGTCGCCCTCGCCCTTGATCTTCTGCGCATCGCGATAGGCCTCGGCCAGAATTACCTCGCGCTGACGATCGGCATTGGCCTTGATCTTCTCGGCTTCGGCGGCACCTTCGGAACGCAATTCGTTGGCCACGCGCTTGCGCTCGGTTTCCATGCGTCGATAAACGGACTCGGAGACTTCCGGCGGCAGGTCGACTCGCTTCAGCCGCACATCGACAATTTCAACGCCGATGTTGCGCATGTCCGCATCCGCCTTCTTCTTCACGACAACCATGATGTCGTCGCGCGCGCCGGACACCACGTCGTGCACCGTACGCCGGCCGAATTCTTCGCGCAATCCGGCATTGACGGTCTGTGCAAGGCGTGTTCTGGCCAAGGTTTCGTCGCCGCCGACCGAAACGTAGTACTGCTTGACGTCATGGATGCGCCATTTGACGAAGGAATCCACCAGCACCGGCTTCTTCTCGGCTGTCAGAAAACGCTCGGGTTCGGGCGTATCCATGGTCAGGATGCGCTTGTCGAAAATCCGCACGTTCTGGATCAGCGGCCACTTGAATGCCAGACCCGGCTCGGATATGACTTCCTTGATCTCGCCAAGCTGGAAGATGATCGCGAACTGGCGCTGATCGACCGTAAAGATCGTCATGGCAAACAGCGCCAGAAGTCCGAACAGGAATGATGCGACGAAAGACAAATGGCGCTGCATCAACGTTCTCCCCGCTCACGCGAGCCCAGGCTGCCGCGCGTACGCACATCACCCGGTGCGGTACGCTCGGTCTGTGGCGGTGCATCCGTTGCGGCGGCCGGCCCGGATATGACGCCACGCGGAACTACGGCAGCCTCCGCTGCCACCGGCGCTGCGGCAGTGGCTGCAGTTGCCTGCATCAGCTTGTCGAGCGGAAGATAAAGCAGGTTGCCCTGGCCCTTGGCGTCGATCATCACCTTGCTGGTGTTCGCGTAAACCTGCTGCACGGTTTCGAGATACATGCGGCTGCGCGTCACTTCCGGTGCCTTGCTGTATTCGGTGAGAATCTGCTTGAAGCGCGAGGCGTCACCTTCGGCAGTGACGATGATGCGCTGCCGGTAGCCGGTCGCCTCCTCCATCAGCCGCGAAGCCGCGCCGCGCGCCTTGGGAATCACGTCATTGGCGTAGGCCTGGCCTTCGTTCTTGTGCCGCTCGCGGTCCTGTCCCGCCTTGACGGCATCATCGAACGCCGCCTGCACCTGTTCCGGCGGCTGGGTGCTCTGCATGTTGACCGAACGGACCTGAATCCCGGTGTCGTAGCGATCGAGAATCTCCTGGATCAGCTTTTGCGTGTTCGCGGCGATCTGGTCGCGCCCTTCGTAAAGCACGAAGTCCATCTTGTTCTTGCCGACCACCTCGCGAATCGCGGTTTCCGCCGCCTGCATGACAGCATCATCGGGATGGCGGTTGTTGAACAGATAGGCCTTGGGATCCCTGAGCAGGTATTGCACCGCAAACTGCACCATGACGATGTTTTCGTCGTCGGTCAGCATCAGGGCCTCTTTCAAAACCTTGTTCTTGTCCGAACCGCGGTAGCCGACTTCGACCGTCCGCACCCCTGTCAGGTTGACGATTTCGTGGCTCTGGATCGGCCACGGCAGGCGCCAGCGCAGGCCGGGCTCGGTGGACTCCTTGAAGGCGCCGAACTGAAGCACGACGCCACGCTGCGAAGCGTCGACAATGTAGAAGCTGCTGCCCAGCCAGACAGCCGCCACCAGCATCATGACGACCCCGATGCCGCCACCGAACTGCCTGGGGCTGATCGACGGCATGCGATTCTCCCCGCCACCTCCGCCGCCGTCACCACCGCCGCCCCTGTTGCCCTTGTTGCCAAACAGGCCCGACAAGCGGCGATTGAAATCGCGCCAGAGTTCTTCGAGATCGGGAGGGCCTTGATTGCCACCACCGCGCTTGCCACCACCGGGCTGGTTGCCCCAGCCGTGGTCATTCAGGGACATCAGGATTCCAGCTATCACGTTTGTTTGGTTTGGGTAGTCGAGAAGGAAAAAACGTCAGGCAAATATCAGGCTGCAGCAGCGGGAATTTCGTCATGCCGACTCGCCACTTCGGCCAGAGCCTCACGCAGCAAGGATACCCCGGCCCCGGTGCGGGCGCTCAAGCGAACGCATGAAATGTTACCACAGTCATCACGCTCGATTCCGGGGCTGGCGGCGGTCAGATCGACCTTGTTCCACACCAGAATCTGCGGCACATCGAGCGCCCCGATCTCTTCCAATACCGCACCCACCGCCGCCATCTGCTGGTCGCGATCGGCACTGGCCGAATCGACGACGTGCAGCAGCAGGTCGGCCTGGGCGGTTTCTTCCAGTGTCGCCTGGAAAGCCGCAACCAGGGCATGCGGCAAGTCGCGGATGAAGCCGACGGTGTCCGACAGAACGATCGGCCCGGCGCCTTCGATGAACAGCCGACGCGACGTGGTATCGAGCGTGGCGAACAACTGGTCGGCGGCGTAGGCGCCGGCTCGGGTCAAGGCGTTGAACAGCGTGCTCTTCCCCGCGTTGGTGTAGCCCACCAGCGAAATCGCCAGTACCTCGCCCCGAGTTCGCGCGCGCCGGCGCACTTCGCGCTGGCGTTCCAGTTGCTTCAGGCGGTCCTTGAGCAAAGCAACACGTTTGCCCAGCAGGCGGCGGTCGGTTTCAAGCTGCTTTTCACCGGGGCCGCGCAAGCCGATGCCGCCCTTCTGCCGCTCCAGGTGAGTCCAGCCGCGCACCAGCCGGGTGGCCAGATGCTGGAGTTGGGCGAGTTCGACCTGGAGCTTGCCTTCGTGGCTTTTCGCGCGCAGGGCGAAGATGTCCAGAATCAGGCTGCTGCGGTCGACCACGCGGCATTCCAGGGTGCGTTCGAGGTTGCGCTGCTGGCCGGGGGAAAGCTCGTGGTTGAAAATCACGACGTCGGCTTGGTTCAACCGCACGGCATCGCCAATTTCGGCGACCTTGCCCTTGCCGGCAAACAGTGCGGGGTCGGGCCTCGCCCGCTTGCCGGAAATTACCGCCAGCGATCGTGCGCCGGCGCTGCCGACCAGCAGATTGAATTCCGACAATCGCTCGGCAAAGTCCCCTTCACCGAAATCAAGTTGCACCAGAACCGCATTCTCGCCACTGGCGGGACGCTCGAACATCAGCGCGATGCCCTCATGGCAATCGCCGACAACAGCCCGAAGCGGTCCCACCGGGGGATACCGTCCCCGGCGCAAGCGCACGAGGACATATCAATCGGCTTCGGCTTCCTGGGCGAAATTGACGGGGCGAGCGGGAACCACCGTCGAAATGGCGTGCTTGTACACCATCTGCGTCACCGTGTTCTTGAGCAGAACCACATACTGGTCGAAGGATTCGATCTGCCCCTGCAGCTTGATGCCATTGACCAGGTAGATGGAAACCGGAACGTGTTCACGACGCAGCGTGTTCAGAAACGGGTCTTGTAACATTTGCCCTTTATTACTCATGTTGGTGATCCTTTTAGAACTGCTGGTTTTTTGAGTCAAATACTGTAATCGATTTTGGTTCGCCGTGCCACCAGCGCCGACTTTCACTTTTCGCGGCGGAGCTTCTGCTTTGCGGGGCGACCTTCACTGGCAAAGGGATTCGTGGTGGTCTTGTATTGAATGCGCAACGGCGTGCCTTGCAGCTTGAAGGCCTCAAGGAAATAGCGCTCCAGATAGCGGGTATACGACGCCGGAATGTGCTCCAGCGCATTGCCGTGGATCACGATGATCGGCGGATTGCTGCCGCCTTGGTGTGCATAGCGCAGCTTGGGACGGAAGGCCCCGTGGCGCGGCGGTGTCTGCTTTTCCACGGCGGCAATCAGCACCCGGGTGAGTTTCGGCGTCGACATCTTGGCCATCGCCGCGGCGTAAGCCTTGTCGACCGACGACAGGATGCCGGCGATGCCCTGCCCCTTCAAGGCCGAAACGTAATGGACGCGGGCAAAACCCAGGAAGTTCAGCTTGCGCGTGATGTCCAGCTTGATCTGCTCGCGGCGGTAGTCATCCACCGCATCCCATTTATTCACCGCAACCACCAGCGCGCGCCCGGCATCGATGATGAATCCGGCGATGTGCGCGTCCTGGTCGGATATTTCCTGGGTGGCATCGACCATCAACACCACGACATTGGCTTCCTCGACGGCCTGCAGGGTCTTGATCACCGAAAACTTTTCAATGGTCTCGAACACGCGGCCCTTGCGCCGCAATCCCGCGGTATCGATCAGGGTGTAGGCGCGGCCGTTGCGCTCGAAGGGAACCTCGATGGCATCGCGCGTGGTGCCCGGCATGTCGAAGGCGATCACGCGGTCTTCGCCGAGCAGGGTGTTGATCAGCGTGCTCTTGCCGACGTTGGGGCGACCGGCGATGGCTACGCGGGGGCCGGCCGACTCTTCGTCCGCCTCGCTCTCGTCGGGAAACGGCGCCAGCGCAAGCTCGACCAGTTCGCGCACGCCCTCGCCATGGGCGGAGGAAATCACGCAGGGAGCACCGCAGCCAAGCTCGTAGAACTCCGCCGAGACGACCGCCCGATCCATGCCTTCGCCCTTGTTCGCCGCGAGCAGCAGCGGACGTCCGCTCCGGCGCAACAAATCGGCAATCACCTTGTCCTGCGAGGTCAGGCCGGTGCGCACGTCGACCACAAAAATCAGCACATCGGCTTCGGCGATCGCGGCCTCGGCCTGCAGCGCCATTTCCTTGACGATGCCGTCCTTGGCCTGCGGCTCGAAGCCGCCGGTATCCACCACCAGATACGGCTTGTTTCCCAGACGGCCATGGCCGTAATGGCGATCCCGGGTGAGTCCCGGCTGATCGGCCACCAGCGCATCGCGCGAGCGCGTGAGGCGGTTGAACAGGGTCGATTTGCCGACATTCGGCCGGCCGACAATTACAAGGGTTGGTTTCATCCTAAGCCGGCATCGCCGGAATCCAAAGCATCATGTGCATGCCGAAACTAACGTGCTTCCAGCGCGTGCAGTCCGCCGTTCGCAGTCTGTAGCAGCAGGCCGGCACCCAAACGCACCGGTTCGGACCGCACGGCGCTGCCGTCGGTGTTGGCGCGCGCGGCAAAGGCGCCGTCCTCGCGGCGCAACAGGTGCACCACGCCCTGGTAATCCGCGACTGCAACGTGTCCGCCCAGTGCCAGCGGCCGCGAAAGACCGCGATTGGACAACTTGTCCTGCTTCCAGATACTGGCCCCGCTGCTGCGATCCAGCGCATGCACGGCACCCTTGTCGTCGGCGATATATACATAGCGGTTATCCACGTCGAGACCCGCGCTGGACGACATGTCGCGCGACCAGAGGGTATTGCCGCTGTTGGCATCAAAACAGGCGACCCGCCCCTGGAACGCCGCCGCGCAGACGCTGCTGCCGCTGATTACCGGCGAACTGGTGACATCCGCAACGCGTTCCAGTTCGGTCGCACCCCTTGGCAGCGCCACCGTCACTTCCCACACCGCCGCGCCGTTGTTGTTGGCGATGGCAACCAGCTTGCCGCCGGGAAATCCGGCGAGCGTGACTTTCCCCGCCGGCACCACGCCGACATTCGAGCGCAAGGACAGGGTTGGGGTACTGCGCTGATAGACCCAGCGCCGTTTGCCGTCGGCTGCGTCAAAACCGAAGATGCGCGAATCGCCGGAGCGAACGATGACCAGTCCCTCCGCCACCGCCGGCGCAGCCAGAACTTCCGAGCTCACGCGCGCCTTCCAGATTTCGCGACCGCTTGCCGCGTCGAAGGCCAGCACTTCTCCCTTCGGCGTGCCGACCGCCACCAGCTTGCCGTCGCTGCCGACGCCGCCGGAAACCGTCTGGCCGGCGGCAATTCGCCAGACCTGTCGCCCGTCATCGAAACGGGCCAGCGTTCCATCGCGGGCAGCCGCGTACACGCTGCGATCCACCACGGCGGGTGAAAACGTAAACTCGCCCGCCCTGCCGACGTTCGCCTGCCAGAGACTTTTCAGTTCCGCAGTCGGCTGAATGGTGGCAAGCTCCGCCGGCTTGATCTTGGGTGCGCTGGAGCTGAAAGGATTGAGCTTCTCGACCGTCGAGCAGGCACCCAGCATCAGTCCTGAAACCACAACCAGCAATGGCAACTGCATGATTTTCACTTGCCCGTTCCGAGCGCATCGCGCTTGGCCTGAAGCACTTCCTTGTAGCCGCTGCGCTGCCGGGTTTCATCGTCCTTGGCCAGGGCGTCGAACTTTGCCAATGCGCCATCGTAGGCATTGCGCGCTTCTTCGGTTTTTCCCTGGGCAGCAAAAATGTCGCCACGCAATTCCGCAAAGCGCGGCGCAAATGCGGCGGCCGGCTCGGTGGCAAGCTGTTTCATGGCCTCGTCGTAGGCCTTCTCGTCGAGCATCACCGCGGCCAGTCGCAGGC
>Ga0208229_1000223_pt1 | contig 14613 bp, 18 predicted proteins | sample LakMenEpi22Aug11_FD_150725 | JGI IMG/M metagenome (GOLD analysis project Ga0208229, IMG submission 150725) | Freshwater microbial communities from Lake Mendota, WI - 22AUG2011 deep hole epilimnion (SPAdes) | ecosystem: Environmental > Aquatic > Freshwater > Lake > Epilimnion/Euphotic zone ... | reverse complement strand
CACTGCGGGCCACGGCGCAGCCATCATTGTTGGAGAGCACCACCACTGGCCTGCCTTCGAGTTTCGGGTTGAAGACCCGCTCGCAGGAGACGTAGAAGTTGTTGCCATCAACAAGCGCAATGGTCATACGCGGTGGATCGACCAGCGAACCACGCCCCATACAATGAGTTCCTGGTCAGGGCCGACCAGAATGTCGCCATGACCAGCGCCATTTGACCGAAGCAGCACCCCATCGGGAATCCGGCAGAGTTGCTTGATCGTGAATTGCCCATCGATTACTGCGATTACGATACTTCTGTCGCCGACCTCAGCCGAACGATCCACGACGAGCAGATCGCCATCGTGAATACCGAAACCGGTCATGGAATGTCCGCAGACACGGACAAAGAACGTCGCTTCCTGATGTTCAATCAGGTGTTCATCAAGGCATAGCGCCTCCTCGGCAAAGTCAGCCGCCGGCGAGGGGAAACCGGCAGGTACTGACTGCGACAGAAGCGGATAGCGGCAGGCGCGGGAAGGATACATGGTGGATACTGTTGTTTCATACAGTATCAAGCCAATTCGACCCCGGTGTCAATCAATGTTTCCGATAGCGCGTCCGGCATCCGGATTTCGTGATTGCTTTCCCCTGGAACAACACCCTCTATTCCTCGGCAACTCCAGGAATATTCAGAACATCCGCGAACCCGAACAGGCGAAAGTCCCGGATTCGCATCGGGTACAGGATGCCGTCGAGATGGTCGCATTCGTGCTGCACGACGCGCGCGTGGAAGCCATCCACGGTGCGTTCGAAGCGCTGGCCGGTTTCGTCGAAACCGGCATAGCGCAAGCTGTTCCAGCGCGGCACCCAGCCGCGCAAGCCGGGCACCGAGAGACAGCCTTCCCAGCCCTCTGCCTCTTCGGCGGAAAGCGGCACCAGTTCGGGATTGATCAGCACCGTATCGGGTACGGCCGGCGCATCCGGGTAGCGGGGGTTGGCGCCGCCGCCGAAAATCACCACGCGCAAATCCACTCCGATCTGCGGCGCCGCCAGGCCGGCGCCATCGAGATGCGCCATGGTGTCGCGCATGTCCTTCAACAGTGCCGCCAGGTCCGGCGTGCCGAACTCCGCCACCGGCTGCGCCACGCGCAGCAGGCGCGGATCGCCCATGCGCAAGACCTCGCGGATCATTTTTCGCAAATCCCTTCGATGATCCGGCGCACACGGACCATTGCTTCCTGCAGTACCGCTTCGAGGCTTTCGAACTTGATACCGTGCCGGGAATCGGCGCGACCAGCGGCCCAGTTGGCCACCACGCAAAGCGCCGCGTAGGGCAGCTCCAGTTCGCGCGCCAGGCCGGCCTCGGGCATGCCGGTCATGCCGACGATGTCCGCGCCGTCATCCTCCATGCGGTTGATTTCCGCGGCGGTTTCCAGCCGCGGGCCCTGCGTGGTGGCATATACGGCACCGTCGATCACGGGTTCGCCGATCCGGCGCGACACATCGAGCAGCAACTGGCGTACTTCCGCATCGTAGGGATCGGTGAAATCGACATGGATGACCGGGCCGTCGCCGCCCGACTGGAAGGTCATCTCGCGGCCCCAGGTGTAGTCGATGATCTGGTGCGGCACCACCAGCGCCCCGGGGCCGAGGTCGCCGCGTATGCCGCCGACCGATGCCACCGAAACGATTTGCGTCACGCCCGAGGTTTCCAGGGCATGGATGTTGGCGCGGTAATTCACCAGATGCGGCGGAATGGTGTGGCCGTAGCCGTGCCGCGCGATGAAAACCACGTCGTGACCATTGATGCGGCCGAAGGTGAGCGGGCCGGAAGGCTCGCCGTAAGGTGTGCGCACCACTTCGCGATGCGATACATCGAGGTTCGCCAGCTGGGTCAAGCCGCTGCCGCCTATGATACCGAGCATAAAAAATCCCCTGAAAATTCAATCGGAACGGGAGTCCAAGCGTGTTATAATTTTTGGCTTTTTCCGCGTCGCAACAACACCAAGGCCACTATGTCCCGCGCCCTCAGAAACATCGCCATTATCGCCCACGTTGACCACGGCAAGACCACCCTGGTCGACCAGTTGCTTCGTCAGTCCGGCACCTTTGCTGCCCACCAGGCCGTTACCGAACGGGTCATGGATTCCAACGATCTCGAAAAAGAGCGCGGGATCACCATTCTCTCGAAGAACTGCGCCATCGACTACGAAGGCACCCACATCAACATCGTGGACACCCCCGGACACGCCGACTTCGGCGGCGAGGTCGAGCGCGTGCTGTCGATGGTCGATGGCGTGCTGCTGCTGGTCGATGCCGTCGAAGGCCCGATGCCGCAAACCCGCTTCGTCACGCGCAAGGCGCTGGCCCTCGGCCTCAAGCCGATCGTCGTGGTGAACAAGATCGACCGTCCGGGCGCCCGCCCCGACTGGGTCATCAGCCACACCTTCGACCTGTTCGACAAGCTCGGCGCGACCGAGGAACAACTCGATTTCCCGGTGGTTTTCGCTTCCGCCTTGAACGGCTTCGCCATGCTCGATGCAACCAAGCCCGGCACCGACATGCGCCCGCTCTACGAAGCCATCATCAAGCATACGCCGCAGCCCGCCGTTGACTCGGAACGCCCCCTGCAGTTGCAGATCTGCTCCCTCGACTACAACAGCTATGTCGGCCGCATCGGCATCGGCCGCATCCAGCAGGGCCGCATGAAGGCCGGCCAGGAAGTCGCCGTGATGTATGGTGACGAGAGCAAGGGCAAGGCCAAGATCGGCCAGATCATGATGTTCACCGGCCTCGAACGCGAACAGGCGACCGAAGCCGAAGCCGGCGACATCGTGCTGGTGACCGGCATCGAGCAGGTCGGCATCGGCGTCACCATCTGCGACCCCGCCGCTCCGGTCGGCATGCCGCCGCTGGTGGTGGACGAGCCGACGCTGACCATGAATTTCCAGGTCAACACCTCGCCGCTGGCCGGCAAGGAAGGCAAGTACGTCACCAGCCGCCAGATTCGCGAGCGCCTCAACAAGGAACTGCTGGCCAACGTCGCCCTGCGCGTCGAGGAAACCGACGATGCCGACGTATTCCTGGTGTCGGGGCGCGGCGAACTGCACCTGACCATCCTGCTCGAAACCATGCGCCGCGAAGGCTACGAGCTGGCGGTGTCGCGCCCGCGCGTGCTGTTCAAGGATATCGACGGCCAGAAGTGCGAACCCTACGAACTGCTGACCGTCGACATCGAAGACAGCCATCAGGGCACGGTCATGGAAGAGCTCGGCCGCCGTCGCGGCGAACTGCTCAACATGGAGCCGGACGGCAAGGGTCGTGTCCGCCTCGAATACCGCATCCCGGCACGCGGCCTGATCGGCTTCCAGGGCGAGTTCCTGACGGCCACGCGCGGCACCGGCATGGCCAGCCACATTTTCGACGACTACGGTCCGATGGCCGGCACCATGGCCGAACGCCGCAACGGCGTGCTGATCTCGCAGGATGACGGCGCCGCCGTCGCCTACGCATTGTGGAAGCTGCAGGATCGCGGCCGCATGTTCGTCAGCCCCGGCGACCCGCTCTACGAAGGCATCATCATCGGCGTACACAGCCGCGACAACGACCTGGTGGTCAACCCGATCAAGGGCAAGCAACTGACCAACGTTCGCGCGTCCGGCACCGACGAAGCGGTGCGGCTGATTCCGCCGATCCAGATGACGCTCGAATCCGCCGTCGAATTCATCGCCGACGACGAACTGGTCGAAATCACCCCGAAGTCGATCCGCCTGCGCAAGCGCTTCCTCAAGGAGCACGAACGCAAGCGCGCCAACCGCGACGAGACGACATAAGAAAACGGGAGCCGCGGCTCCCGTTTTTCATGCAAGAGTCGGCGCTGACGAGACGCCGATTCTGGCCCGTCTCAACCGAGCGACTTCAGCGCCGCCGCGTAGTTGGGCTCCTGCCCGATCTCCGGCACCATTTCGCTGTGGATCACCTTGTCGTTCTCGTCCAGCACCACCACGGCGCGGGCGGTAAGCCCGGCCAGCGGGCCGTCGGCCATGGCGACGCCCCAGGCCTTGAGGAACTCCGGATGGCGGAAGGTGGACAGGTGGGCCACATTCTTCAGGCCTTCCAGTTCGCAGAAACGCTTGGCGGCAAACGGCAGATCGCCGGAGATGCAGAGCACGACCGTATTGGCCAGATCGCCGGCAGACTCGTTGAACTTGCGGGTCGATGTGGCGCAGGTCGGCGTATCGATGCTCGGGTAGATGTTCAGCACCTTGCGCTTGCCGGCAAAATCCTTGAGCGAAACATCGGCCAGCGCCGCGCTGGTCAACTTGAAGTCCGGGGCCTTCGCGCCGGGGGCGGGAAGATCGCCATCGACGTTAACCGGATTGCCGCGCAGGGTTATTTTTGTACTCATGGGTAGCTCCTGTTGAGGGTGGTTGGGGGGTAAGGAAACGCTAGTGTATCCGGATCAGCCGGGGAAGCACGGCCCTGGCGTTCGCCGTCGTGGCAGCCGCAACTTCCTCCAGTCCGATGCCACGCAAATCGGCCAGCGTTTGCGCGATGCGCGACAGTTGGTCCGGCGTGTTGCGGGCGCCGACTCTCCATTCCGGCGGAATATCCGGCGCGTCGGTTTCGAGCACGATGGCATCGAGCGGCAGCGTTGCGGCGAGTTCGCGGATGCGACTGGCGCGCGGGAAGGTCATCGCGCCGCCAAAGCCCAGCTTGAAGCCGAGCTTGATGAATTCGTCGGCCTGCTGCCGGCTGCCGTTGAAGGCATGGGCGATGCCGCCGGCCACGCGACATAGCCGCAACGCCTTGAGCACCGGATCGATGGCGCGACGGACATGCAGCAATACCGGCAGGCCCGTATCGCGCGCCATTTTCAGCTGTGCGTTGAAATAGAACTCCTGCCGCGAGTCGTCGCGCGGCTCGATGAAGCGGTCGAGACCGATCTCGCCGATCGCCGACGGCTGCTCGCGCATCACCGTTTCGCGCAGCGCGTCGAGATCGGTTTCGCGGGCCTGATCCACGTACATCGGATGAATGCCGTAGGCCGCGATACAGCAGGAGTAATCGCGGCAGACCGAGGCAACGGCGCCGAAGTTGGCCCGCTCGACTGCCGGCACCACGATCACGCCGACACCCGCCTGCACCGCCGCTTCCGCCACCGCCGCACGGTCGTCGTCGAATTCGACGGCGTCCAGATGGCAGTGGGTATCGACCAGCACGGATTTACTCCAGTTCGTCGATCCAGGCCTGCTGTATGGCTTCGAGCTTCTTCTCGCCGCAGTGGCTCTCGTTTTCCTCGAAGCCCGGCAGCGCCATGACCCAGCGCATCAGGTCGACGAAGTTCAGACGTGTCGGATCGACGGCGGGATGCGCTTCGGCAAGTTGTATCGCAATTTCAAGGGAATCAGTCCACTTCATTTCTTGGAATGCCCTTCCTTGACCATGTTGATGGTGTACTTTGGAATCTCGATCACCAGCGGAACCTGGCCGACCAACGCCTGACAGGAAAGGCGCGAGTTGGGCTCCAGGCCCCAGGCCTTGTCGAGCAGATCTTCCTCGATGTCTTCCGCCGCCGCCAGCGAATTGAAGCCCTCGCGCACGACGACGTGGCACGTGGTGCACGCGCAGGACTTTTCGCAGGCGTGTTCGATTTCGATATCGCTGCCGAGCAGCGCGTCGCAGATCGAGGTTCCCGGCGCGGCATCAATGACGGCGCCATCCGGACACAACTCGACATGGGGAAGAACGATTATTTGCGTCATGGCGATATCTGGTCAATTTTGCGGCCGGAGAGCGCGCGCTGCACGCTCTGGTTCATGCGTCGTGCCGCGAATTCGTTGGTGGCGGATCCCAGTGCCTGCATGGCGGCATCGATGGCGCGGCGGTCATCGCCGATCATGACGGCCTGCAGGCGGGTAATGGCAGCGTCGATATGAGCCCGCTCCAGTGTTGATAGCAGGTCCGCGGCATCCAGCAAGGCGGACTGGGTCGCTTCGATCAGGCGCTGCGCCTCGACCTGCGCCTCGCGCAGGGCGCGACGGAAGGCGTCGTCGCCAGCGTGGCTGAAGCTGTCCTTGAGCATGCCGGCAATTTCATCGTCGGTCAGGCCGTAGGACGGCTTGACCTCGATGCGGGCTTCGTGACCGGTGGTCTGCTCGCGCGCCGTAACCGACAGCAAGCCGTCCGCATCGACCTGGAAGGTGACGCGGATGCGTGCCGCGCCGGCCACCATGGGCGGAATGCCGCGCAGTTCGAACTGCGCCAGGCTGCGGCAATCGGAGACCAGCTCGCGCTCGCCCTGCACCACCTTGATCGCCATCGCCGTCTGCCCATCCTTGAAGGTGGTGAATTCCTGCGCGCGCGCAACCGGAATCGTCGAGTTGCGCGGGATGACCTTTTCGACCAGGCCGCCCATGGTCTCCAGACCCAGCGACAGCGGGATCACGTCGAGCAGCAGCCAATCGTCGCCGGGAGCGCGATTGCCCGCCAGCAGATTGGCCTGGATCGCCGCGCCGAGCGCCACCACCTTTTCCGGGTCGAGGTTGTTGAGCGGCTCCTGCTTGAACAGTTCGGCCACGGCATGCTGGATCTGCGGCATGCGCGTCGAGCCGCCCACCATGACCACGCCGCGCACATCGTCCACGCCGAGTCCCGCATCGCGCAGGGCCTTCCGGGTCGGTGCCAGGGTTTTTTGCACCAGTGTGCGCGAGATCTCGGTAAATATCTCGGTGGTGAGGATCAGGTCGACGTACTCGCCGCTGCCGAGCTTGACCGTGATCGGCACCTGCCCGTGCTGGGACAACTGCTCCTTGGCTTCACGGGCACGCATCTGCAGCAGCCGGGCATCCTGCGGCGAGAGCGGCGCCAGCTTCGCCTGTTCGATGATCCAGCAGAAGATGCGGTGATCGAAATCATCGCCGCCGAGGGCCGAGTCACCACCGGTGGCCATCACCTCGAAAACGCCTTTCGACAGGCGCAGGATCGAAATGTCGAAGGTGCCGCCGCCAAGATCGAACACGGCGTAGATGCCCTCCGCCGAATTGTCGAGGCCGTAGGCAATTGCAGCGGCCGTTGGTTCGTTCAACAGGCGCAGCACGTTCAGTCCGGCGAGCCGTGCCGCATCCTTGGTGGCCTGGCGCTGGGCGTCGTCGAAATACGCCGGCACGGTGATCACGGCGCCCGTCAGTTCGCCACCAAGCGAGGCCTCGGCCCGGTTGCGCACGGTCTTCAGGATTTCCGCCGATATCTCGACCGGGCTCTTCACGCCCGCAATGGTCTTCAGCTTGACCATGCCCTCGGCATCGACGAAATCGTAAGGCAGGGTTTCGATGTGGGCGATGTCGCGCCGCCCGCGGCCCATGAAACGCTTCACCGAAACGATGGTGTTCTTCGGATCGACGGACTGCCTGGCTTCCGCGCCATAGCCCACTTCGACGCTGCCGTCGGCGGCATAGCAGACCACCGAGGGCAGCAGCGGCCTGCCGCGGGCGTCATTGAGCACCACGCTCATGCCGCTCCTGACGGTGGCCACCAGCGAGTTGGTGGTGCCCAGGTCAATGCCGACAGCCAGACGATGCTCGTGGGGCGCCGCGGATTCTCCCGGCTCCGCAATTTGAAGAAGTGCCATAGTGATTTAGCGTGAAATTACTCGTTCGGAGCGGCTAGTGATGATCGAGCGAAGCGAGCCTATCAGTAGCCCCCCGCGAGGGGGGATGGGGGGGGCGGGCCTTCATTTGGCCTTTCGAGAGTTTCATCTTCTGCCGGTAGAGCTTACTGCCATGAAAGTTACGCGGTGACGGCTTCGAGCGCGTCGTCGATTTCGGTCAGCAGTTTTTCCTGAAACATCAGTTGCCGCACAAGATCGGCGGCAGCGGTGTAATCCCTGGTCTTGTCGATCAATTCGGCAACTCGCAGGTATTCGGCCTTGATTTCATTCAGCAGGCGCGAGCGGACCTCGTCCAGCGCCGCTTCATCGGCGGCGGCCCTCGCGTCCATCACCGCTTCGCGCAGTTCCATCTGGCTCATGAGGAATTCCGCGGGCATGGCGGTGTTGCTTTCAATCCGCGGGTCGTGCCCGAGCAGATGCAGCAGATAGCGCGCGCGCTTGCCCGGCGACTTGAGCGTCTGGAAGGCCTCGTTGATCCGCGTCGCCCACTGCATGGCCAGGCGCCGGTCGGCGTCGGCGGCTTGCGCATGCTTGTCCGGATGCACCTGCGCCTGAACCGCGCGAAAGGACTTTTCGAGGCTCTCCAGATCAAGCGACTGGGCGCGCGGCAGGCCAAACAGCGTGAAATGGTCGGCAGCGAAATTCAGGTCAAACGTGGTCATCGAATGAACGTCAGGTATTGAACGACTCGCCGCAGCCGCATGCGTCCTTGACGTTCGGATTGTTGAACTTGAAGCCTTCGTTGAGGCCCTCGCGCGCATAATCGAGTTCGGTACCCGCCAGATAGGGCAGGCTCTTCGGATCGACCAGTACCTTGACGCCGTGGCTGAGGAATACGATGTCTTCGGCGTTGGCGGCATCCGCGAATTCCAGCTTGTATGCCATGCCCGAACAGCCCGAGGTCTTGACCCCGAGGCGAATGCCGATCCCCCTGCCGCGCTTGGCGATGTACTTGGCGATGTGGTCCGCGGCGCGTTCGCTGAGGGTCACCGGACTTGCGCTTTCGCTGCCCTGCCAACCTGCCGGCGGGACCTGGGGCACGGCGGCGGCATCGCTCGCGGGTGTGGTGCAAGCACTCATGCTCAAGCTCCCTGTTTCTTTTTGTAATCGGCCACGGCGGCCTTGATCGCATCCTCGGCCAGGATGGAGCAGTGGATCTTCACCGGCGGCAATGCCAGTTCCTCGGCGATCTGCGTGTTCTTGATATCGAGCGCCTGATCCAGCGTCTTGCCCTTGACCCATTCGGTCACCAGCGACGACGAAGCGATCGCCGAACCGCAGCCATAGGTCTTGAACTTGGCGTCTTCGATGATGCCGTCCTTGCCGACCTTGATCTGCAACTTCATCACGTCGCCGCAAGCCGGCGCGCCGACCATGCCGGTGGCGACACCCTCGTCATCCTTGCCGAAGGAACCCACGTTGCGCGGGTTTTCGTAGTGATCCAGAACTTTTTCGCTGTATGCCATGATGATTTCCTCAGTGTGCAGCCCATTGAACGGAGTTCAAATCGACGCCGTCCTTGTACATCTCCCAGAGCGGGGAGAGTTCGCGCAGCTTGCCGAGCTTGTCGTGCAGCAGCTTGATGGTGAAATCGATTTCCTCTTCCGTGGTGAAGCGGCCGAGGGTGAAGCGGATCGAACTGTGCGCCAGTTCATCCGAACGCCCGAGCGAACGCAGCACATAGGAAGGTTCCAGGCTGGCCGAGGTGCAGGCCGAGCCGCTCGACACGGCGATGTCCTTGACCGCCATGATCAGCGATTCGCCTTCGACGAAGTTGAAACTGACGTTGAGGTTGTGCGGTACGCGCTGGTCGATGTCGCCATTGACGTAGGTTTCCTCGATGTCGAGCAAACCCTTGAGCAGCCTGTCGCGCAGCATGCGGATGCGCTCGTTCTCGACCGCCATTTCCTCGCGTGCCAGGCGGAAGCATTCGCCCATGCCGATGATCTGGTGTGTCGCCAGCGTGCCCGAGCGCATGCCGCGCTCGTGGCCGCCGCCGTGCATCTGTGCTTCGAGGCGGATGCGCGGCTTGCGCCTGACGTAGAGCGCGCCGATGCCCTTGGGGCCGTAGGTCTTGTGCGCGCAGAAGGACATCAGGTCGACCTTCAGCTTCGAGAGGTCGATCGGCATCTTGCCGGTGGCCTGCGCCGCATCGACATGGAAGATCACGCCCTTCTCGCGGCAGATTTCGCCGATTTCGGCGATCGGCTGGATCACGCCGATCTCGTTGTTCACCGCCATCACCGAGGCCACGACAGTGTCTGGCCGCAGCGCCGCCTTGAACTGTTCGACGGTGATCAGGCCGTTTTCCTGGGGCACCAGATAGGTCGCCTCGAAGCCCTGGCGTTCGAGTTCCTTGACGGTATCCAGCACCGCCTTGTGCTCGGTGGACACCGTGATGATGTGCTTGCCCTTGGTGCCGGCGTAGAAATGCGCGGCGCCCTTGATGGCGAGGTTGTTGGATTCCGTCGCGCCCGAGGTCCAGATGATTTCCTTGGCGTCGGCGCCGACCAGTGCGGCGACTTCTTCGCGCGCGTCCTCGACGGCTTTCTCCGCTTCCCAACCATAGGAGTGGGAACGCGAGGCCGGGTTGCCGAAGTGCTCGGTCAGCCAGGGAATCATCTTCGCCGCCACGCGAGGATCGACCGGCGTGGTCGCCGAATAGTCCAGGTACACCGGTAGCTTCATTACAAATTTCTCCAGTTCAGCTTGTCAGGGCGGTCAGGCCCTTGAGTTGCGAGATTGTAGTCCGCAGTGCGGCGAGAAAATCGCGCACTTGCGATATCGTGTTTTCCGTACCCAGGCTCACCCGCACTGCGCCGCGCGCGAGCCCTGATTCAATGCCCATCGCCAGCAGCACCCGCGACGGTTCCGGATTGGCGCTGGAACAGGCCGCCCCGGCCGCCACGGCAAAACCTGCGCGATCGAGCTTGCCCACCAGGGTTTCGCCATCGAGGCCGGCGAAGGCAAAGTAGCTGGTGTTGGGCAGGCGTTCGGCGGCGCCCGCGAAGATCGTCGCGCCCTGCGCCTTCAAACCGGCATCAAGCTCGGCGCGAAGTGCCGCAAGCTGCGCTGCGCGCGCATCGAGCCGGGCCACGGCCAGCTCGGCCGCGAGACCGAAGCCGACGATCGCCGCGACGTTTTCCGTGCCGGAGCGCAAGCCGCGTTCATGGCCGCCGCCTGCGATCAGCGGCTGCAGTTCGACGCGCTTGTCGACCACCAGTGCACCGGCGCCCTTCGGCCCGCCCAGCTTGTGCGCGGAAAGCGTCATGGCGTGCACCCCGCTGCCGTTGAGCGCGCGGAAATCCAGCGGGAGCTTGCCAAAGGCCTGCACCGCATCGGTGTGAAACCATGCTCGCGTTTCCCAGGCTTGCGCCGCAAGCGCGCCGACGTCCTGCACGGCACCGGTTTCATTGTTGGCCAGCATGACGGAAACGATCGCCGGCTTTTCGGCCATTGCAGCCTGAAAGTCGGCGCTGGCGACACGGCAATTTGCATCCACGGCGATCTCGCGCAGCCTCCAGCCGTTGCGCGCCAGCTGTTTCGCCGGTTCGCGCACGCAGGGATGTTCAATCGCGGAGATCGCCACTGCCCCGGGTGTCAGGCAAGCCGCCGCCCCCTTGACGAACAGGTTGTTGGCTTCGGAGCCGCCGCTGGTGAACACCACTTCGGTCGGGTGCGCTCCCACCGCATACGCCACGCGCTGCCGCGCCTCGTCGATCGCGCGCCGCGCCGCGCGGCCGTATTCGTGCCGGCTGGAGGCATTGCCGTACTGCTCGCGCAGATAGGGCAGCATGCCTTCCAGCACGCGCGGATCCAGCGGCGTGGTGGCGTTGTGATCGAGATAGACGGGGGCAAACATGGCAATGCCGAAAGCTGTCAGGCCGCGACGAGTTCCTCGGCCGGACGGCGCACGCGGCGCAGCGGACGTTCGTCGTGCAGCACGGCGGACACGCCGGTCTTTTCCTGTTGCTGCGCGACCAGTTCGGCAAGCGTCACCGAACTCAGATACTCGAACATCTTTTCGTTCAGGCTGGTCCACAGCTCGTGCGTCATGCAGGGACGCTGATCCTCGGCGCAGTTGCCCTTGCCGCCGCAATTCGTGGCATCGAGCGACTCGTCCACCGCATGGATGATGTCGGACACCGAAATCACTTCCAGCGGCTTGGCCAGACAGTAGCCGCCGCCGGGGCCGCGCACGCTGGAGACCAGCTGACGGCGACGCAGCTTGCCGAACAGCTGCTCAAGGTAGGAAAGGGAAATCTTCTGCCGCTCGCTGATCCCGGCCAGGGTTACCGGGCCGGTATGCTGACGCAGGGCAAGATCGATCATTGCGGTTACGGCAAAACGTCCTTTGGTGGTCAGTCTCATGGGAACTCTCCGTCAGGTAATACAGCTGGGGAAACGCTTCAAGGTTAATACCTGAGCGTTTATATCAACTATATTGTATCCCGAGCATTTTAGTCAACTATCTTCGAAAGATAGTTGGGATCGAACTTGTCGGCGGTCGCCACGTCGTCTTCGAGCGATACCCCGGAACGCTCCATGGTCTTCAGCAAGGCCTCGATACGTCGGTCGGTTTCCACCGCATGATTCAGCAGGCCGTGTATTGCCTGCGCCAGGGGATCGTCCTCGTTGCGCGTCACGGCATAGGCGGAGAAGCCCATCTGGCCGGCCTTGACCTCACGGTCGATCTCGCGGTGGTCCTCGACGATGCGCGCCGGAATGCCGACCGCCGTCGCCCCCGCCGGAACGTCGCGCACCACCACGGCATTCGAGCCGACCTTGGCGCCCGGACCGAGAACGATCGGTCCCAGCACCTTGGCCCCGGCGCCGATCACCACGCCGCGCTGCAGGGTGGGATGCCGCTTGCCCTTGTTCCACGACGTGCCACCCAGCGTGACGCCGTGATACAGCGTGCATTCATCTTCGATCACCGCCGTCTCGCCAATGACCACACCCATGCCATGGTCGATGAATACCCGGCGGCCGATGGTTGCCCCCGGATGAATCTCGATGCCGGTGATCCAGCGCGTGAAATGCGAAAGGAAGCGTGCCATCCAGCGCAAACGCGCACTCCACAGCCAGTGCGAGACCCGATGCAGCGTCAGGGCATGAAAGCCCGGATAGCAGGTCAGCACCTCCCAAGTGGAACGGGCGGCCGGATCGCGTTCAAAAACGCAGGAGATATCTTCACGCAGACGGGAGAACATGGAGTGATCTATTAGTATTTTATGAAATGGTAGAAATCCCGAGCGCCGGGGTCAAGTTTTATTTGCATTTCGGGCCGGATGCGGCTTTTTCCAGTGCCGCAAACAGTCCGCGCAGGATGTCGACTTCTTTCTTTTCCGGCACGGCACGCGCAAACATGCGCCGTAGCCGCGGAATCAGGCGTTTCGGACTCGCCGGATCGAGGAACTCGCTCGACAGCGCGGCACGCTCGATATGGGCGATCAGGCCCTCCACCTCGTCGTGGGTCGCGAGTTCCCCGGCACCCGAAATCGCCGGAGGGAAACCCGGGTCAAGCGCCGCAAGGCGCAGTTCATAGGACATCACCTGCACCGCCGCCGCGAGGTTGAGCGAACTGAACCCGGCGCTCACCGGAATCATCGCCCAGCGCCGGCACATCGCCAGCTCATCGTTGGACAGCCCCGAGGTTTCGTTGCCGAACACCAGCGCCACGTCTCCGGTGGCGGCGGCGGCCACCAGTTCCGCCGCACCGTCACGGGCCCACAAGGCCGGTACCGCAAGTTCCCGACGACGCGCCGTCATGGCCATCGCCAGCACGGTGCCGCTCAAGGCTTCCGTCAGTGAATCGACCACCTCGGCCGCCACCAGCACGTCGGTGGCACCGGCCGCCATGGCATCGGCTTGCGCATCGGGGAAAACCTTCGGATTCACCAGGATCAGACGCGACAAACCCATGGTCTTCATCGCCCGCGCCGCCGCACCGATGTTGCCCGGATGGCTGGGATGCGAGAGAACGACGCGGATGCGATCGAGGGCAGCAGGTGTCGGCGATGGCGTGGTATTCATGACGTATGTCCCGGCCCCCTGTCGCTGTCCCCTTGGGCCGGAAGGGTATCCCGGGATAGAATTACAGACTTCGTGCGCACCATGCGCCCCTCTTGGCTCGCCCCGCCTTAAAAATTCATGCATCCCACGCTCAACATAGCCGTCAAAGCCGCGCGTCGCGCCGGCCAGATCATCAACCGCGCCAGCATGGACGTCGACAAATTGCGCATCGACGTCAAGCAGCAGAGCGACTACGTTACGGAGGTCGACCGCGCCGCGGAAGCCGCGATCCTCGATGTGTTGCGGGAGGCCTACCCCGCTTATGGAATTCTAGCAGAGGAGTCCGGGCTGGCCGGCACCAGCCCCGACAGCGAGTACCAGTGGATCATCGATCCGCTCGACGGCACCACCAACTTCATCCACGGCATGCCGCAATATGCCATTTCGATCGGCCTGGCGCACAAGGGCGTGATGACGCAAGCGGTGGTGTATGACCCCAACCGCAATGAAATCTTCACCGCCAGCAAGGGCGGCGGTGCCTATCTGAACGAAAAGCGGATTCGCGTCGCCAAGCGCACCAAGCTCGATGAAGCGCTGATCGGCACCGGCTTCCCGTATCGCATGTTCGACCATATCGATGCCTACCTCGCGATTTTCCGCGAGGTGGCGCAAAAAACCGCCGGCATGCGCCGCCCCGGCGCCGCCTCGCTGGATCTGGCCTGGGTCGCCTGCGGCCGCATGGACGGCTTCTGGGAACTCGGCCTGTCGCCCTGGGACATGGCCGCCGGCACCCTGCTGATCACCGAAGCCGGCGGCCTGGTCGGCGATCTGTCGGGCGAAGCGAACTACATGCAGACCGGCAACATCGTCGGCGGCAATCCGAAGATATTTTCGCAGTTGCTGCAGATCATCGCGCCGCACCGGACGGCGAAACTGCCGGCATGACCCC
>Ga0208229_1000222_pt1 | contig 14640 bp, 14 predicted proteins | sample LakMenEpi22Aug11_FD_150725 | JGI IMG/M metagenome (GOLD analysis project Ga0208229, IMG submission 150725) | Freshwater microbial communities from Lake Mendota, WI - 22AUG2011 deep hole epilimnion (SPAdes) | ecosystem: Environmental > Aquatic > Freshwater > Lake > Epilimnion/Euphotic zone ... | reverse complement strand
TGGTAGCCGTAAATGAACAGCGGAACGTTGCGGAAGTCCTGAGCGAGGTTCTTAACCTTCGCGCTGTTAATCAACTCCTGGCCCTTCAGCACGCCGCCCAGCAGCAGGCCGATAATGACCAGCACGATGGCGATTTCGACCAGGGTAAAACCGGATTGTTTGCTTCTCATGATCATCTCCCCCGCAGGGTGGTTGTTTGATGGTGGATAACTAGCATTTATCGTACCACAAATTAATTCGGCGTTGACTCAGTAAGTTATCGTCAATTTTGAATCCAACTTAAGTAGTATCTGTCGAATATTGGACAGCTTCGTCAGTTATTTGGCAGATGATTTGCTCACCGGTGGGGCAGAATAAGCCTTCTCTTGGTCTCTGCCATTCCGGCAATACCTTTCCCACGTGCCGATTTTTCCCCTTCCTTCAACGCTGTCGTCACGCCTGATTGCGGTGCGGCGCGGATTGTTGCTGGCCCTGCTGCTGGCATTGTATTTCGTGCTTTTGCAGGGACCGGACGCATGGCTCGGCAAGATGTTGTTCATTGCCCATCTCGGATTGTTCCTGCTCTGGCAACCCTTTGTCCACGCCGAGCAGCGCCTGTCCGTGGTGTGGGTCGTCGGTTTGGCCGCCATCGTTCTGGCCGGTGCGGTATTCCTGAAACCCTGGATGCTGCTGTTGTGGATCATGATGCTGGGCGGCATTGTCGGTGGCAAGGTCATGTTGTTCGGGGCGCGTGCTCCCCGGCTGTTCTACATGATGGCGCTGGGCTTTCTGGTGGTGGCGCTGTTTGTGATCGCCGCGCCGATGGCGGTGCCGATAGCCAAGCCGCCGGCACCGATTCTTTCGCTGGGCTATGTCGGTTTGCCCGTGCTTCTGGTGGTGATGGCGATGCTGCCGCAGGGGAAGGAAACGGACAGCACGCGTGAAGTGGTCGATTTCGTTTACAGCCTGTTCGTGTTTCTGCTGCTGGCGGTGTTGATGCTGGGCAGCCTGGCGGCCATGCTGCTGCTGGGCAGCACCTACGTCGAAGCACTGCTGCAAGCGATGCTGCTGACCGGAGCGATGCTGCTGTTGCTGGGCCTGGCGTGGAATCCGCATTCGGGTTTTTCCGGGATCGGCGGCCTGTTCTCACGCTACTGGATGTCGATCGGCCTGCCGGTCGAAAAGTGGCTGCAGGCGTTGTCCAATCTGGCATTGCGCGAAGAAGATCCCCAGGTATTTCTCGAACGGGCGTGTGCCGGAATCGGGCAGCGGCTGCCCTGGGTGACAGGCGGCGAATGGATCGCCGGCAAAAGCAGCGGACGTTTCGGGGAAATAGCAGGCCGTCGCTGGGAGTTCAGCCACGGCGGCATGGTGCTGGTCCTCTACACGCAGCACACCCTGTCGCCGACGCTGATTTGGCACTTCAACCTGCTGGCACAGTATCTTGCCCAGCTTCACGCCGACAAGCAGCGTGCGCAGGCCCTGAAGCAGCTTTCCTACATGCAGGCGGTGCACGAGACCGGAGCCCGGCTGACGCACGATGTGAAGAACCTGCTGCAGTCGTTGAATGCGCTGTGTTCGGCGGGCCTGGAACCGGGCGCGGAGTCGTCGCTGGAGTATCAGTCGCTGTTGCGGCGCCAGTTGCCGGCGATAACCGACCGGCTGGCCGAGACCCTGGCCAAGCTCAATGCGCCGCAAAGCATCGCGTCGGCCCGCTGGGTAAGCGCCGCGGAATGGTGGCAGGATCTTAGCCAGCGCATGGGGGTGATGCACTGGATTGATTTCACCGCAGAGTCTCCGATCACGGGAGAACTGCCGGCCGAAGTCTTTTCAGGCGTAATCGACAACCTGATCCGCAACATCGCGGAAAAGCACTTGCGCGAGCCGGAGCTGCGTGCGCAGGTGGAGCTGGAGCATGCCGATGAAGGCTTCAGGCTGATCGTCTGCGACAGCGGCTCGGCCATGGACGAGGACATCGCATCCAGCCTGTTCGTCGGCCCCGTGTCTTCGGAGAGTGGCTATGGCATCGGGCTTTATCATGCCGCGCGTTATGCCGAGGCCGCGGGATACCGTTTGAACCTGATCGAGAATCGGGCCGGGCGGGTCTGTTTCCGGCTGGAACAGGCCGCCTAACCTGCTTCGATGTCGCCCGCGCCCTTGCGGCCGATCAGGCGATACACCGTCATGTTGCCCTTGCCCTTGAGATAGATGGCTTGCGGCTCATGAAAATCGAAGCTCGCCGCCAGGCGGTGGTATGTGGTGGTGTCGCACTGGATCATGCCGGGCACGCCTTCCGCGGTAATGCGGCTGGCGATGTTCACGGTGTCGCCCCAGAGATCGTAGATGAATTTTTTCTTGCCCAGCACGCCGGCGACGATCGGCCCGGTACCGATGCCGATGCGGATTTCAAGCTGCGAGGCATTGACCGCGAAATCGCGCCGCAGCAGGTCGCGCATGGCTACGGCCATGTCGGCGATGGCGGCCGAATATTCCAAGGAGTCTTCGTTCAACCCGCCGGCCACCATGTAGGCATCGCCGATGGTCTTTATCTTTTCCAGCCCGTATTGTTCGGCCAGTTCGTCGAAAGCGGAGAAGATCCGGTTCAACATGGCGAACACCTGTGACGGCGACATCGCGGCTGCCACCTGGGTGAAGTTGACGATGTCGGCGAACATTACCGTCACATCGGAAAAACCGTCGGCAATGGTCTGGTTCGAGTGCTTCAGCCGCTCCGCGACGGGGCCGGGCAGGATGTTGAGCAGCAGTTTTTCGGAGCGTTCCTGCTCCAGTTGCACTTGCTGGTGGGCTTCTTCGAGACGGTCCTGCGCCTTGCGCTTTTCGGCGATCGACATGCGCAGCAGCAGGTAGATGATGGCCGATATCGAAATGAAGTTGAGCGTGAAAAAGACGATGGTGGTACGTACCGGCACATTGGCCGCCTTCGACATCACGGAATCGGCAAGATAGTAGTCGACGAAACCGGACAAGGCCGTCAGGGTGACCCAGGCAATGAACCAGCCGATCGACTGATTGACGCCGACGCAGAGGATGGCGCCCACCGGGGCCAGCAGGGCCCAGAGCAGCACGCCGCTGGTGGAAATGATGGTGCCGCCAGCCCAATGCGCGACGAAGGGCAAAAAAAGGAACAGGCCCAGCTGGCTGATGCGGAAGAAATCGAAGTTCCGCGACTTGATGTAGAACAGCATGTTGCCCGCCAGCAGCAGCTGGAAGGCAAAGGGCAGGGTGGTCGAGAACGAGGGGCCGAGAATCGAGTAAATCGTCACCCAGATCATGATCGTGACGCTGATCAGGCCTGTCGCCAGCATCAGCAGCGACTTGTTCAGCCGCATTTCTTCGCTGTCGTCGGGTTCGATGCCGGCGTTGCGCAGCCTGTCGTAAAAACCGGAGGGTGCGATACTCGATTCGGGAGAGATCATGAAGCGCGTTTGTGCAATATGGATGGCGGCTAACTGACTCGCATAGCCGAAGTGTCGCGGAATCGGCGGCAATGGTCAAGAATGAATGAACATGACTGATCACGGGATGCCGCAACCGCCAAATGGATTCTTGCCCCGCGGCGCCATTTGGTGTTGAATGCCAGCCCATGGCCGAAGCAAAGAAATACGAAATGGCGGTTGTCGTGACGCCCCACTATATCGCGGAGCAGTCCGATCCGGCGATCAATCGCCATGTCTTCTCCTACTCGGTCACCATCAGCAACACCGGCAACGTCCCGGCGCAGTTGATCTCGCGGCACTGGATCATCACCGACGCCGAGGGCCATGTCCAGGAAGTCCGCGGCCTCGGCGTGGTCGGCCACCAACCCCTGCTGGCGCCCGGCCAGAGTTTCGAATACACCAGCGGTTGCCAACTCGCCACGCCGGTGGGAACGATGAAGGGTTGCTACCAGATGACGGCCGAGGATGGCGTGCAGTTCGAGGCGCCGATTGCGGAGTTCGTACTTTCGATGCCGCGCGTGCTGCATTGAGCCTCAAGCACAGCTACACGCTGGTCGCGCCTTTTTACGATGCGTTTCTGACCGCCGCCACGCGTGGCGCGCGCAAGCGCAGCCTGGCCGCGCTGGTCGACGAGCCGCCGCGCGATGTGTTGTTGATGGGAGTCGGCACCGGTCTCGACCTTCCCCACTTGCCGGCCCAGCATCGCTATGTCGGACTCGATCTGACTGCCGCGATGCTCGCGCGTGCCCGCCCGCGTGCCTCCGGCCTGCACTTCACGCCCTTGCGCGGCGACGCGCAGCGCTTGCCGTTTCATGATGCCAGCTTCGATGTGGCGGTGTTGCATCTGATCCTCGCCGTGGTGCCGGCGCCGACTCTCTGTCTTGCCGAAGCGGTGCGCGTGTTGAAGCCGGGCGGGACGTTGCTGGTCTTCGACAAGTTCCTGCGGCGCGGCGAAGCCGGCTGGAAGCGTGTTCTCAATCCGCTCACGCGCCATGTCGCGACGCGCCTCGATGTGGTGTTCGAAGACGTGCTGGAATCCGTCGGCGGCATCGACGTGACGGCCAATGAAGCGGCGCTGGCCTCGGGATGGTTCAGGCTGATCCGTCTGACGAAGCCTGTTTTTTGACGGCGATCGGGATGATGCGCCCGCGCGGCTTCGGCAAATAGGCGCCGGCCAGTTGCCGGTTGCGCTCCTGCACCCGCCACCAGACCCGCAGCCCGAGCAGCACGCCGAGCATCACCGCATAGAGCAGCGGTTTGCTGATGTCGGCCTTGACCATCCAGGCATAGTGCAGCACGGTCAGAATTCCGATCAGATAGACGCTGCGATGCAGCTCCTGCCAGCGACGGCCGCCGAGCTTGCGGATGGCGAAGGCGTTCGAGGTCGCGGCCAGCGGCACCAGCAGCGCGAAGCTGACCATGCCGACGGTGATGAAGGGGCGCTTCAGGATATCCTTGGCGATTGCCGGCCAGTCGAAGAACTGGTCGAACCAGAGGTAGGTACTCAGATGCAGGGCGGCGTAGAAAAATACGAACAGCCCCAGCATCCGGCGCAGGCGACCCAGCCAGGCCCAGCCGGAATACTTGCGCAGCGGCGTCACCGTCAGAGTGATCAAGAGGAAATTCAGCGCCCAGGTGCCGAGGCCGCGTGTGACGGCTTCGATCGGATTGGCGCCCAGCGTGTCGGCTTGCGCGCCCCAGGCGTAATAGGCGAGTGGCGCCAGGCAGGCAAGAAACAGCGGCGGCTTGATGAGGGCAGGATTCAAAACTGCTTCCTCAGGTCCATCCCGGTGTAAAGCTGGCCGACCTGTTCCGTGTAGCCATTGAACATCAGCGTCTTGCGCTTGGCGAATTCGCCGATGCGCCGCTCGGTCGCCTGGCTCCAGCGCGGGTGATCGACCTCGGGGTTGACGTTGGAGTAGAAGCCGTATTCGCGCGGCGCGGATTTCATCCAGGAGGTGCGCGGCTCGGTGTCGGTGAGGCGGATCCTGACGATCGATTTGCCGCTCTTGAAGCCGTACTTCCACGGCACCACGAGGCGCAACGGAGCCCCGTTCTGGTTCGGCAGCACATCGCTATACAGGCCGACGGCGATGATCGCCAGCGGATGCATGGCTTCGTCCATGCGCAGGCCTTCGACATAGGGCCAATCCAGCACCCGGCTCCGCACGCCGGGCATGGTTTCCGGCTGTACGGCGGTGATGAACTCGACATACTTGGCGCTGCCCAGAGGTTCCACCAGTTTCAGCAGGCTCGCCACCGGGAAACCCAGCCAGGGAATCACCATGCTCCAGCCCTCGACGCAGCGCAGGCGGTAGATGCGTTCTTCGAGCGGCGCCAGTTTCAGGATGTCTTCGATGCCCAGGGTTTTCGGTTGCTTGACCAGGCCTTCGATGACCAGCGTCCACGGCCGCACGCGCAATGCGTGGGCGGTGCGCGCCGGGTCTTCCTTGTCGGTGCCGAATTCGTAATAGTTGTTGTAGCTCGTGACATGCCTGAGCGGCGTCGGCGAGTCGGTGGTCGAGTAAGCGCTGGGCCGGCCCGGTGCCAGCTTCGCCTGCGCGGAGGGGAGCAGCCCGACGAGCGCTGCGCCGGTCGACAGCCGCAGGAACTCGCGGCGACGCTCGAACAGCGCGCGCGGCGTGATTTCCGACGGGGGAATGGCATGGCTGGAATGGGTTGGCATGTGGGCTCTCGATGGCAGGGAAGTGTACTGCTTTGACGCGGCGCCTTCTGAAACCTTACATCGGCACGCATACATCGCTTCGAGTCGGCGCCGGGCCCAAGGTTCCTGATCTTGCCCAATCCGGATGCCACAAATCCGGATGCCACGCTTGACCAGCGGGACTTCCCGCCGCTACAATATCCCGACTTATTTACTCAACTATTTTGGAATCAGCCATGGACGCCAAGCAGAAAATCCACGAGACCGTCACCGGTAATCCCGTTGTGCTCTACATGAAGGGCAACAAGCAATTCCCGCAGTGCGGTTTTTCCGCGCGCGCGGTGCAGATCCTCCAGGCCTGTGGCGTCAAGGATTTCGTCACGGTCGATGTGCTGGCCGACCCGGAGGTGCGCCAGGGCGTCAAGGATTACGCCAACTGGCCGACCGTGCCGCAGCTCTATATCAAGGGCGAGTTCGTCGGCGGCAGCGACATCATGACCGAGATGTACCAGTCGGGCGAATTGCAGAAGCAGCTGGAGCCGGTGCTCAACGCGACCTGATATCAGCGCCTCAGTTCTTTCAGCAGGCGCTCGATCATGCGTTGCGCCTGCCCCAGGTAGGCGCTTCCGAACAGGTTGAAATGGTTCAGGATGTGGTACAGGTTGTAGAGCGGCTTGCGCGCCTCATAACCTGAGTCGAGCGGCCATGCCGCGCGATAGGCGACATGGAAGCTGTCGGGAAAGCCGCCGAACAGTTCGGCCATGGCGATGTCGGTTTCGCGGTCGCCGTAGTAGCTGGCCGGGTCGAAGATCACCGGCGTGTCGTCGCATTGCGCCGCGTTGCCCGACCACAGATCGCCGTGCAGCAGGCTGGGCAGCGGCTGATAGCTGATGAACAGGCCGCCGATGCGCTCGATGATCGCGTCGCCTTTTGCCACCAGCGCCTTGTCCATGCCGTTTTGCAGCGCGAGTTGCAGTTGCGGTCGCAGGCGGCGTTCGCCGAAGAAATGCGGCCAGCTGCGATGGGGTGTATTGATCTGCGGCGTGGCGCCGATGAAATTGTCCCCGTCCCAGCCGAAGGCGTCGCCGGTGATGCGATGCAGTTGCGCCAGGGCGCTGCCGAGCCGGGCTCCGCCTGGCTGATCCAGCGCGGCCAGTTCAAGATGTTCCAGCACCAGGAACGCCAGGGTTTCCGTGCTCTCCATGGCGACGACAGTCGGCGTCCGCACTACGGCGGCATGCGAAATCGTTTGCAGCGCCAGCGCTTCGGCGGCGAACATCGGCGCCGTCCCGCCAGCGCCGACTTTTACAAAATAGTGGCGGACACCGTCTGTGAGATGCCAGGCGCGATGAATCGAGCCGCCGCCGACCGGGCTGACCGATGAAGGGGTGAAGGAGGTTCCGCTGCGCTTGGCAATCGCCGCCGCAATGGCATCAACTTCGACGGCGCCCAACCCCGAAGTCAAAGCGATGCCAGGCGGGCGTTGGCGTCGGCCAGGCGGCCGGCAATGACGTCGAGAAAGCCCTGGTAGAAGTGCATCCGGCATACGTCCGAGGCATGCTGCAGCGCTTGCGCCGAAATGGTGACGACCCGGGTTCCGGTCTGCGCGACGACGTCGGCGCCCCGGGTATGCTGGCCGCGGCGAATGATGGCCATTTCGCCGAAGCATTCGCCGGCGGCCAGCGTGCCGAGGGAATGTCCGCTCTTCGAGACCATCAGTTCGCCGTCAAGCAGGAACGCGAAGAAGTCGCCCCGTTCGCCGTCCCTCATGATCACCGTGCCGGCGGCAACTTCGTCCCAGCGCGAGAAGCGCACGACTTCCCACAGGTCGACGTCGGAGAATTCATTGAAGAAGCGCAGCGCCCGCAGCGCCTCGAATTTTTCGCTGTCGGGAAATGCCTGGCGTTGTGCCGAAAGCTGCTTGTTGCGGAAGGATTGAGCCAGGTCGTGGGAGAACTCTTCCCAGCTCTGGTAGCGCGCTTCGATCTCCTTCTGCATGGCGCGCGCGACCACGGCATCGAGGCTGGTCGGCATGTCGGAACGGAAGGTGGAGGGCGGCGGTGGATCGGTGTTGCAGATCTGATAGATCATGCCGTAGTTGGAGGTCGACTGGAACGGCAGCCGTCCGGTCAGCAACTGGTACATCACCACGCCCAGCGAGTAGATGTCCGTCTGGTGATTGAGCGTCATGTCGCGCACCTGCTGCGGCGACATGTAGGCCGGCGAGCCGACGCCCGATACCTGCGTGCGCGTTTGCTCGCCGCTGGTCATCATCGCCGCGCCGAAATCGGAGATCTTGATGTCGCCACTGTTGCGTTCGGCGTTGTCGCCGGAGCTGACCAGCAGAATGTTCGCCGGCTTGATGTCGCGGTGGGTGATGCCGGCGCGGAAGGCATAGTCGAGCGCGCGGGTGCACTTGAAGATGATCTCCACCAGGCGGTCCACCGGCAGCAGGGTACTCGGGCTGCAAAATGGTTCGAGCGTGCCGCCTGAAACGTATTCCATGACGATGTAGCTCTGCTCTTCGTCCAGCACGGCATCGAAAATCTGCACGATGTGCGGGTGCATCAGCTTGCCGGCAAGCGAGGCCTCGGTCATCAGCAGATGGCGATACAGCCGGCCGCGCTCCTTGTCGCGCAGGACTTCCGGAAAGATGGCCTTGACCGCGACTTCCCGCTCGGCGAACGGGTCATGGCCGAGGTAGACGATCGAGGTGGCGCCTTCCCCGAGCTTCTTGCGAATCTCGTACTTGCCTATGCGCTCGGGAATGGCCATCGATAACTGATCAGAGCCGCGTGCGGCAACGTGCGATGGCGGCACGCACCTGGGCCGGCGCGGTGCCACCGAGGTGATCGCGGGCGGCGAGCGAGCCGGCGACGGTCAGCACGGCGAAGGCATCCTCGCCGACCAGCGGCGAGAACGAGCGCAGTTCGTCGAGCGTCAATTCGGGCAGGTCGCAGCCGCGGGCTTCGCAGGCGCGCACGGCGCGCGCCACGGCTTCGTGGGCGTCGCGGAAGGGCAGTCCCTTCTTTACCAGATAGTCGGCGAGGTCGGTCGCGGTGGCGTAGCCCTGGCGCAGGGCGGCGGCCATGGCTTCCGGCTTGACTTTAATGCCGGGGACCAGGTCGGCGAAGATGCGCAAGGTGTCGCTCAGCGTGTCAGCGGTGTCGAACAGCGGTTCCTTGTCTTCCTGGTTGTCCTTGTTGTAGGCCAGCGGCTGGCCCTTCATGAGCGTCAGCAGACCCATCAGGTGGCCGAAGACGCGGCCGGTCTTGCCGCGCGCCAGTTCGGGCACGTCCGGGTTTTTTTTCTGCGGCATGATCGACGAGCCGGTGCAGAAACGGTCGGCGAGATCGATGAAGCCGACGCGCGGGCTCATCCACAGAATCAGTTCTTCCGAAAAACGCGAGATGTGGGTCATCACCAGCGAGGCGGCGGCACAGAACTCGATGGCGAAGTCGCGGTCGGAAACGGCGTCCAGTGAATTCTCGCAGACGGACTCGAAACCGAGTTCGCGCGCCACGGCTTCGCGGTCGATCGGGAACGTGGTGCCGGCCAGTGCGGCGGCACCCAGCGGCAGGCGATTGACGCGACGGCGGCAGTCGGCGAAGCGCTCGCGGTCGCGGCGCAGCATTTCGAAATAGGCCAGCAGGTGGTGGCCGAAGGTGACGGGCTGCGCCACCTGCAGGTGCGTGAAGCCGGGCAGCGGAGTGTCGACGTGGGCTTCCGCCGTGTCGAGCAGCGCCTTCTGGAAATCGCGCAGCAGTCCATCGATGTCGTCGATGGTGTCGCGCAGCCAGAGCCGGATGTCGGTGGCGACCTGGTCGTTGCGCGAACGGCCGGTGTGCAGCCGCTTGCCGGCATCGCCGACCAGGGCCGTGAGTCGTTTCTCGATGTTGAGATGGACGTCTTCGTCGTCGAGATTCCAGTTGAAACCGCCGGCCTCGATCTCGCCGGTGATCGTCATCATGCCCTGCTCGATGGCGGCCAGGTCGGTTGCGGCGATGATGCCTTGCCGCGCCAGCATGCGCGCATGCGCCAGCGATGCCCGAATGTCCTGCCGCCACATGCGGCGATCGAAGAACACCGAAGCGGTATAGCGTTTGACGAGGTCGGAGACGGGCTCGGAAAAGCGCCCGGACCACGCGGTCGGGGCGGCGGGAGACGCTGGAGGTTTCGGTTCTGTCATAATCGGGCTGCCAGGTCAGTTGGCAAAAACAGGCAATAAAAACACTGGAAAATCAAAGGTGACGGGCAATTGAGCCAAGCGCGAAGTATAAGGGAAAACCCTCCGCTCACCGGCTTGCCGGACTTCCGCAACTTCGGCATCTGGTTGCGTGTCCTGCTTGCGGTGAATTTCGGGGCCCTGCTGGGAACCCTGGCCGCCAATCGCGAGTGGCGGTTTTTTGTCGCCGAATTTTTTGAGCTTGCCATCGTGGTCGAGCCGGTGATACTGGCCAGCCTGGCCCTGCTCAGCCTCCTGAGCAACTGGTTCGCGCGCCTGCCCAAATGGCTGGGCGTGGTTGCGGTTGTCATGCTGGTGCTGTTGGTGACAGCCGCCGTGCGCGGTTTTTTTGCCGAGCTGCATTTGATCGAGCCGGATGCGGGAGGCTTCAGCCGAACCTCCTTGTGGGCGGTGATCGGCGCCGCCCTGTTGCTTGGCGGATTCGAGATCGGCGGGCGTTCGCGTTCGCCCGCTCTGGCCGAGGCGCGTTTGCTGGCGCTGACCGCGCGCATCCGGCCGCATTTCCTGTTCAATGCGCTGAATGCCGTACTCGGGGTGATCCGCTCCGATCCGCGTCGGGCGGAGACGGCGCTGGAGGAACTGGCCGACCTGTTTCGCGTGCTGATGCGTGAAAATGCCGATCTGGTTCCGCTGTCGGAAGAAATCTTCGTGGCGCGGCAGTACATCAATCTCGAACGCTTGCGGCTGGGCGAGCGCGTGCGCGTGGTGTGGGACATGGCGGCCTGTCCGCCGGACCCGCTGGTGCCGCCGCTGATGCTCCAGCCCTTGCTGGAAAACGCGGTGTATCACGGCATCGAGCCGGCGACCGAACCGGGTGAAATCACCATTCGTTTCGAATGCAGGGGCTCCCGGCTGCGGGTCGAACTTTCCAATCCGATGTCCGCGGCGGAAAGCCACAAGCACGGCAACCAGATGGCCCTGACCAACATTCGAGAGCGGCTGATGCTGTTCTTTGATCTGGAAGCAACCATGACGACCGAGGTGAGCGGCGGCCGCTTTTGTGTTTCCATCGAGTTTCCCTACCGTCAGGCGGCTGAACGATGAGTGAAGCCTTGCGCCTTCTGCTGGTCGATGACGAGGCTCCGGCGCGTGCGCGTTTGCGCGACTTGCTGGGCGACATCGCCGCCGAGGTGCCGAGCACGGTGGTGGCCGAAGCCGCGGACGGCTTTGCCGCGCTGGAGCGGGCGCAGGCCGGCGACTTGGACGTGGCGCTGATCGATATTCGCATGCCCGGCATGGATGGCGTGGAGCTGGCCCGCCATCTGGCGCGGTTGCCGAGCACGCCGGCCGTGATCTTCGTCACCGCCTTCGACCAATATGCGGTGCAGGCCTTCGAACTGGCCGCGCTGGATTATCTGGTCAAGCCGGTACGCGCCACCCGTCTGGCCGATGCCTTGCGCAAGGCAAGGCGCCATGCCGACGATGCGGTTCGCCTCGAAAAGTCGGCGCTGGCGATACGGCAAAACCTGTCCTGCCTGGAGCGCGGCCGCATTCTTCTGGTGCCGGTCGCGGAAATTCTTTACCTGAAGGCGGAGCAAAAATACGTCACTGCGCATACCGCGGGGCGCGAGTATCTTCTGGAGGAGTCGCTGGTCCATCTTGAGGCGGAGTTCAGCGAGCGCTTCCTGCGCATCCATCGCAACTGCCTGGTGGCGCGCGCCGTGGTTACAGGAGTGGAGCGGGCGGCTGACGAAGGCGACGGAGAGGCGCACTGGCAGGTGATCCTGGACGGAAGCGCGGAACGCCTGCCCGTCAGTCGCCGACAGTGGCCGCAGGTCAAGACCCTGCTCAAGCTTGCGGGCTAGTGAAGATTTGCGAAGTGCATGCGAATCATCGAGGCGCGCTTCCGCGCAGTTCCGTTGACGCAGGCAGACGCGCCGCCTAACATCGCTCCTTTGTCGCAACACTTGATATCCGTCGTGAATTTCACCAACTTGTATGCTTCGATAGACGCCGATATGCACGCGGTGGACGCTGTCGTCAGGGCGCGCCTGCATTCGGAAGTGGTACTGGTGCGCCAGGTCGCCGAGTACATCATTTCCGCCGGCGGCAAGCGCATGCGCCCCGCACTGGTGCTGCTTTCCGCGAATGCCTGCGGATATTCGGGAACCCGCCATCACGAACTGGCCGCGGTGGTCGAGTTCATCCATACCGCCACGCTGCTGCACGACGACGTGGTCGACGAGTCGTCGCTGCGGCGTGGCCGCGATACTGCAAACGCGGTGTTCGGCAATCCGGCCAGCGTGCTGGTCGGCGATTTCCTGTATTCCCGCGCATTCCAGATAATGGTCGGTGTCGGCAGCATGCGGGTGATGCAGGTGCTGGCGGATGCAACCAATGTCATCGCCGAGGGCGAAGTGCTGCAACTGATGAATTGCCGCAACGCAGACATCGAGGTGGATGACTACCTGCGGGTGATCCGTTACAAGACCGCCAAGCTGTTCGAGGCCGCCGGACGGCTCGGCGCCATTCTCGGCAACGCGGGCGCCGAGGTCGAAGAGGCGATGGCTGCCTACGGCACGCACATTGGCACCGCATTCCAGTTGATCGACGACGTGCTCGACTATTCGGGCAAGGAGGCGGAAACCGGCAAGCATCTCGGCGACGACCTGGCCGAAGGCAAGCCGACGCTGCCCCTGATTCACGTCATCCAGCACGGCAGCCCGCAGCAGGCCGCCCTGGTGCGCGGCGCCATCGAGAACGCCAGCAGCGACAGTTTCGCCGAAGTGCTGGCCGCGGTGCGTTCCAGCGGCGCGCTTGATGCGGCGCGCCGGCATGGCGTAGACGAAGCGGAGATGGCCAAGGCAGCATTGAAGCCGCTGCCGGATTCAAAGTTCAGGGAAACGCTGCTACAATTAGCAGACTTTGCGGTGCAACGAAGTTTTTGACCACCGCAATGTTTGCAAGGATGATCTCTCGGACTGAATTACCCGGTCTGTTCCCGCAATGTCCATCCTTGCCACCAACTTGCCATCGGGGCGTAGCTCAGCCTGGTAGAGTACTGCGTTCGGGACGCAGGAGTCGGAGGTTCGAATCCTCTCGCCCCGACCAGCTTCATACCGTTGCGGAGGACTGACCGCAGTGGCCAAGTTCCTCCTCTTCATTGCCGTGCTCGCCGTGATCTATGCGCTGGTGCGCGCGTCCAAGCGGCGCAGCAAGCCGCCACCGGCGGCGCCGCAGCCCGAAGCCATGGCGCAATGCACGCATTGCGGCGTGCATTTCCCCCGTGTTGAGTCTGTCAGCGAGGCCGGGCGCGATTACTGTTGCGAAGAGCATCGACGGCTGGGAGCCCGGTCTTGAGCGTATCGATTCCGGTGGCGGAGGAGTCCGACGCCATCGAATCCTTCTGGCGTTCGCTGCGTTTCTTCTCGATCTACCGCTTGTCGATTGCCCTGCTGTTTCTGGTGGCGGCACTGGTCTTTGGCGACACCATCAGTCTCGGCACGCAGGATGCCAGGCTGTTTGACAGGGTAGCAGCCGTCTATCTGCTGCTGGCGATTGCATTTCTTGTCGCATTGCTGCGCAGACCGCGCCATTTCAATCTTCAGCTTTCGGTGCAGGTGGCGGTCGACATCGCCGCCTTGACGCTGATGATGTTTGCCAGCGGCGGACAGAAGAGCGGAATCGCCATCCTGCTGCTGGTCGTGGTGGCGGGCGCCGCGCTGGTCGGGCAGGGGCGCATGACCTTGTTTTACGCCGCACTGGCCACGGTGGCGATGCTCCTGGAGGAAAGCTGGCGCGCGCTGACCTGGGACGCAGACCCGGCGGACTTCGTGCGCACCGGGATCATCAGCATCGCCTTTTTCGGCACGGCGATCATCGCCCGGCTGCTGGCGCAGAAGGTGGTCGCCAACGAGACGCTGGCGCGGGAACGCGGGCGGGAACTCAACGACCAGTTGCGCATCAGCGAGCGGATCATCCGGGACATGGAAGACGGGGTACTGGTGGTGGACGGCGAGGGAAGGGTGCGCCAGCTCAACCCGCGTGCCGAAGCGCTGCTGGATGTGAAGGCGGCAGATGGCGCGGAACTGGCGAGGCTTTCCAGCGGGTTGGCCGAGCGTTACCGGACCTGGAGTGCCCAGCCCGTGGAAATGGTGGAAATGCTCCGGCAGGAAAGCGGGCGCCTGTTACGGGTGCGCTATTTGCCCTCGGCCGAGTCCGGCGGACAGGCGCTGATCTACCTGGAAGACATGGAGCGCATTCAGTCCCAGGCGCAGCAGCTGAAGCTGGCTGCGCTCGGGCGGCTTACCGCCAACATGGCGCACGAAATTCGCAATCCCCTGGCGGCCATC
>Ga0208229_1000220_pt1 | contig 14681 bp, 14 predicted proteins | sample LakMenEpi22Aug11_FD_150725 | JGI IMG/M metagenome (GOLD analysis project Ga0208229, IMG submission 150725) | Freshwater microbial communities from Lake Mendota, WI - 22AUG2011 deep hole epilimnion (SPAdes) | ecosystem: Environmental > Aquatic > Freshwater > Lake > Epilimnion/Euphotic zone ... | reverse complement strand
CCACCGGATCGGCCTGCTGGAGCCGCTGCACGATCCGCTCAAGATCGAGGGCAGACAGCTCGCCATTGCCGCACCACTTGAGCACGGTGCTGGGCACCACAGCGGGGTGGGCACCACCAGGGTCGCCTAGCGGGTGATACCCGGCCATGGAGGACAAAAAAACGTGTGGGAAGGCTAGGGAGCCCACCCCCACAGATCGGGGCCAGCAGGGAGGATCTGCAGGATGTCTTCCGGGTTGGGACAGAGAACGTCAGGGCCGACTAAATGGCCTAGGGCTTGACGATCACGGGTGTGCCGAGCTGCACCTTGGAGAACAACTCCCGCACGTGGGGCGTGAGCATGCGCACGCAACCATTGGACACCGCAGCCCGGGAGGTGACGGTCCAGGCCCAGGCATCGGGGGTGCCATGGATGCCGTACTGGTTCACACCGCTCTGCTTAAAACCGATCCAGCGGTCACCCAGTGGTGCCTGGGGCCCCCTGGTGGCGTTGATCTTGCCGCTGGAGGTGCTCTGGTACACCGGGTTCACCACCATGTTCTCGATGGTGTAGCGCCCCACTGGCGTGGGGGTGCTGGGGTCACCGATGGCCACGGGCCAGCGGCCGATCACCTGGCTGCCCTCGATCAGGCTGATCTGGCGCTTGCCCAGCTCCAGGAGGATCTCCCGCACCACCGGCGGCTCAGGCGGTGGGGGGGCAATCATGGCCGTGCTGGCGTCTGCTGGGGGAGCCTGGGCCTCCGCCAGGCTGGCGCCAGGTGCCAGTGCCCAGCCCAGGCTGGCCACCAGCCCCAGCAGGGCCAGGGAGCCCCTGCTGGGGCTGGTGAAGAGAACACGCGGGAACTGGCGCATGGCTGGAGCGGAAGGGACAGGCGGAGAAGGGGCTCAGGGGCGCAGAGGCAGCAGCTTCAGTCGACCAGCTTCGGAGCGATCTCGCTGTTGTAGCGGGTCTCGCACTCCTTGATCACCCTCACGGCCTCGGCGGCATCGAAGAAGCCATTCACGCGGCAGGTGCCAGGCTTCTTGAGGTCCTTGTAGTGCTCCCAGTAATACTGGGTTTCCTTGAGCCAGTGGTCGCCCAGATCGGTGTAACTGGTGATGTGATCCATGCGCTTGTCATCCGCCAGCACGGCGATCACCTTGTCGTCCACCTCGCCGCCATCGTCGAATTTCATGATGCCGATGATGCGGGCCTCCACCAGGGAGCCGGGCACGAGGGGCTCGGTCACACCCACGATCTCGATGTCGAGGGGGTCGCCGTCCTCGTCCCAGGTGCGGGGAATGCAGCCGTAGGCGAAGGGGTAGGCCAGGGAGGAGTAGCCCACCCGGTCGAGCTTGAGATGGCCGGTCTCGGTGATCAGCTCGTACTTGTTGATGGTGTTGCTGTTGAGCTCCACGATCGCGTTCAACCGCAGCTCCGCTTCATCGGCAAACGCGGGCAGCACGTGCAGCAGGTTGGCCATCGTGCGGCTGGGAGCTTGGTCGATGTTCGCCATGGGGGAGCGGTAGCGCGCCGCGCATCCTATGCAGAGATCCGGTTGGTTCCCACGGTCCCATCGGCCAGCTGGTCAACCTTGCTGCCCAGGTAGGCGAGGAAGGGCTGGGCGCTGAGGGCCCGTCCGCTGACCCGCTCCACCAGCTGCTCGCCGTTCACTGCGCGGCCCAGGGGCCACACGGTTTCAGCCAGCCAGCTCTGCAGGCGGGCCTCCTCGCCGGCGGTGATCAGGGCCTGGATGGGGCCGTGCCGTTGCTCGAAGGTCTCCGAGAGCTGGGCGCTGATCAGGTGGCCCAGGGCATAGGAGGGGAAATAGCCGAACAGGCCTTCTGCCCAGTGGATATCCTGCAGGCACCCCTCGGCGTCAGTCTGGGGCTGGATTCCCAGCAGATCCTGCATCCGTTGGTTCCACTGCTGCGGCAGCTCTGCCACCGGCATCTCCTGTTCGAGCAGGGCCAGCTCCAGCTCGTAGCGCAGCACGATGTGCAGTCCGTAGCTGAGTTCATCGGCCTCAACGCGGATCAGACCGGGCTTGAGCGGGTTGAGCGCGCGCCAGAAGCCGAAGGGGCCGCCCCACGGATCGCTGGCAGGCCCGCCGCCCAGGCCGGCGCAGAAGCACGGGTGCCAGCGCTCGGCGAAGGCGCGGCTGCGGGCCACGCGGCACTCCCAGAACAGCGACTGCGACTCGTGCACCCCCATGGACGTGGCTTCTCCGAGGGGCCAGGGGAAGTAGTGGTCGTCGGTTCGGGGGAGCCCCTGCTCGTAGAGGGAATGCCCCCATTCGTGGGCGGTGGCCAGGAAGGCGGAGAGGGGCTGGCCGGGCACCACCCGGGTGGTGATGCGGAAGTCCTGGGGGCCCACGGTGCAGGAGAAGGGGTGGGCCGAGCGGGAGCGCTGGCAGCGGGCCGGGTCGTAGCCCCAGCTGTCGAGGAGCTCGGCGCAGAGCTGCTCCTGGAGGGTTTCGGAACAATCGATCGTTTCGGGCTGGGGAGTGCTCGCGGCCCTGACCTGCTCCAGCAGCTCCGGAAGCTCAGTCTTCAGGGGAGCAAACAGCTCCTCCAGCCGGGCCTTGCTGATGTCGGGCTCAAACGGCTGGGCCAGGATCTCCCAGGGGCTGCGGACCACCGGCTCGGCGGCGGCGAGCTGGCTGGCCTGCTGGCGGCGCAGGTTGATCAGCTCCTGGAGGGCCGGGGCGAAGGCCGAGAACTCGTTGCGGGCCCGGGCGTCCTGCCACACCGCATTGCCGCGCGACTGGGCCCTGGCCAGGGCGGGCACCAGATCGGGATCCAGGCAGCGCTGGCGTTCCAGCTCCAGACGCAGCAGCTCCAGGTTGCGGCACCGCTCGGGCGGGGCATCGGCGCCCAGCTCGGCCTCGGCCGCCCCCACCAGCTCGGCGTACTCCGCACTGCTCTGGCGCTCGTGCAGCTGGCCGGCCAGCAGGGCCAGCTGCTCACCGCGCCAGGCGGCGCCCGCAGCCGGCATCACCGTGTTCTGGTCGTAGTAGAGGGCGCTGCTGATCGAGCCCAGCAGGCGGGTGTGGTGCAGGTGCTGGTGCAGTTGCGCAAAGGCGGAACCTGCGGACGGCATGGGCAGACGGAGGCGATGGGCTCAGCATGGCGCCAGGCTGCTCACGGGCGCAGTCCTGGTGGGGGAACTACCGGCGGGGAAGCAGGTCGGGCATGGGTGCGCCATTGCAGCGCAAGCGCCTGATCGAGGGCCGGGCAGCTGGCTGGCAGCGGGAATGGCTGCTCGCTGCCCGACGGCGACATGGTGCCCTGGGACGGTTCGGCCACGGGTGGGGGAGGCAGAGCGGGCCGGCTCCAGGCGATCAACGCGCCCAGGGGGTCCTGAGCGGCCCTGGCCAGCAGCAGCTGGCGATCGCTGGAGCCGTCGCGGAGCTGGCTGAACTGCTGTCTGCGCTGGGTGAGGGTTCCGGCAATCAGACCGGGGTCCCTGCACAGGCGCTCCGCCTCGTTCTGGATCACGGGCAATGGATCGGTGGGTCGAGCCCACCAGGCTGCGGCGCCCATGGCCAGCCCAACCGGCACCAGCAGCAGCAGCAGCAGGGCAAGGGGCACCCCCGGGGGCCGGCTGACCACGGGCAAGGTCACGGCGCGCCTGGGCCCAGGGGTCTGCCCAGCCGCTGGGAACCAGCGGCCCACGGCGATGGAGAGGTCATCGCCACTGCCGGCGGCACTGATTTCAGCGAGGCCCTCTTCCAGCTGACGGGGGTCCTGGATGCCGACCATCTGGCTGCACAGCTCCAGGAAGTCCCCGTCGGTGGCGCAGGACTTGCGCACGCCGTCGGTGCTGATCAGCAGAGCAAACGGTGGGCAGGAGGCTGGGATGGCCCGCAGCTGGGCCCGCTCAACCCAGCGCGTCCTCGCCTCGCTGAGACAGAGGCTGGCCGTGGCCTCCCCTGTCCCAGGCAGTTCGGCCTCCTCGCTGAGGAGCCGGTTGCCACCGCCGCCAACCCGCACCAGATCCCAGTCCCCCAGACCGGTGCATCCCCACCAGGTGGGTGCCAGCAACAGCAGCCCCAGCGTGCTGCCATAGAAGGAGGAGCAGAAGGGCTGGCGATCGCCATTGCCTTCATGAACCTGCTGCTGCTGCCAGTGCAGCTGAATCGCCTGCAGCCAGCGGGTCTGAATCGCATCCGGCAAGCCCTCCGCCAGCAAGCGCTCCCAGGTGGGCAGGTGATCGAGGGGGGCGGACTGCAGGGCCGCCTCCACCACCTCGGCGGCCTGCTCGCAGGCCAGGCGGCTGCCGCTGTCGCTGCAGCGGTAGCGCTCCCCGCCATGGCCATCGGCCACCGCCAGCAGCTGCAGGCGGCCGCCCGATGGGGCCCGCAGCTGGCGCACCAGGGAAAAGTCCTGACACACCACCTGCCTGCGGCGGTGGGCCGCGCCGATCACGGTGCAGTGCCAGGCCGGCAGCCACCTCCCCTCGGCAGCGCTGCTCACCACACCACGGGGCCCACATCGCCGAGGGGATCCAGCAGGGTGGGCGGCAGGTCCGGGAGCGGAATGTTGCCCAGCGGCTCGCCCTGCTGTTGAACCCGGCTGGCGGGCATGGAAGCGGCACCCACCACGGCCGTGGAGGCCCACTGGATGTACTGGGCCAGGGCCGTGGCATTGCTGGCCTGGAGTGGCCGCCGTGGCGAGCGCGAGGAGGAGGCCACCCGGTGCTGGGGCAACTCACCGCTGGCACCAGGCACTTCCGCACGGTCCCCGGCCTGGCCCGATGCCGGGCCGATGAACTGCTGCAGCACCTCCTGGTCGGCGTCGTGGCCGACGGCGATCGCCAGGCGCACGGCTTTCTGGGCCCAGGGCTGGCGCAGCAGGCGGGCCAGCCCCGCCTCGAAGTCGTCGGTGGGTTGGCCATCGGAGATCAGCACCAGCACCGGCGGCAGGGCCCGCTCCTCCATCGGCGGAGAGGCCAGCTGGGCGGCCACCAGCTCCAGCGCCTCGCCCATCGCCGTCACCCCCCCGGCCTGGAGGTCGTGCCACTGCAGCTGCTCCACCGGCGTGGGCTCGGCGATGTGCCAGTGGGCGCGATCGGCAAAGCGCACCGCCCGCACCAGCACCCTGGCCTCGGGGTTGTCGCGGGCCACCCGCGCCATCCCCGGCAGCGACTGGCGGATGGCCTGGTTGAGGGCCTGCATCTTGCCCTGGGCGGCCATCGAGCCGGAGCAGTCGCAGAGGTAGATGAAGTGCAGGGGCCGATTGGCCAGCCGCACGTTGGGGAAGGACGGCATCAGCGGGGCGGCAACGCGTCTGGAGGCCCTGGGGTCAGGGATCGATCCGGATCAGGCCATCGTCGCTGACGATGGCAGCGGTGGCCGCCAGATTGCAGCTGCGGCCGGGGTCCACCTGCAGCTGCTGGCCTTGCCGCAACGTCACCTGCCAGGGGCTGGAGCCGCGGTTGCGCAGCCCAAGGATGCCGGCATCGCCGGGATGGGCCACGATCTCGGCCAGCGGCTGATCGAACTGCGGCGGTTGCAGCCGGTCGAAGTGGTGACGGTGCAGGGTGGTGCCCGGAGTGGCCAGCACGTCGGCGCAGGGCAGCTGCAGCCGGCGGGGTGCCGCCAGGGTGGCGCCGCAGCTCCAGCAGGGCGGAGGCGGGCTCTGGTGGCTGCGGAAGTTCTCCTGGCCGCAGGCCGGGCAGATCTGGCGGCGGTCGAGGGTGCGGGCCAGTTCGTCCTGCCACTGGCCGGTGAGCACCCGGCGTGCGGGGTCCCGCAATCCCGGCCCGAAGGTCTGGATGAACAGGGCCTGCAACGCGGCCGGGTAGATGGGCCAGGTGAGCAGGGCCGCGCTGTGCAGTTCGGGGTCGGGGCGGTTGCGCAGGTCGACCGGATCGAAGATGAACACCGGATCCTCGCCGTAGAGGCGGCGACGGGCGGGCTCATCGAGGCAGCGGATCGCCAGTTCCATGGCACCACGGAACGGGTCGTGGCGGGTAAGCAGGCGGAAGAGCAGCACCGCCAGGGAGTGGAGGTCGCTGTTGGCACCGGGCCTGGCGCGGCCCATCAGCACCTCCGGGGCGATGAACCCCGGGGTGCCGAGCACACCGCCGGGGTCGCGGCCATCCACGTCCACGTTGTCGTTGTCGCAGATCAGGATGCGGCCGCTGGCGGGCTCGAGGAAGAGGTTGCCCAGGGAGATGTCCTTGTAACAGAGACCCCGGCTGTGCAGGGCATGGAAGGCATCGGTGAGCTCCAGACAGGCGCGCAGCACGCTGGCCAGGCTGAGGTCCACCAGGCCGCCGTAATGCTCCACCGCCCCCACGAAGCCCGCGGGCCGCAGACCCATCAGATAGCCGAAGCCCTGCTCCCGGCACCGGAGCAGGCGCTGGGATTCGGCGGTGGGGCGCAGCAGGGCCATTGGCCAGAGAAAGCTGGCGCTGGGCGCGGTGCTGGTGATGGCGGCAGCGAGGCGGAGCTCCAGCACCGGATCGCGGGCGATGCAGGCCGGCAGGTACCACTTGAGGGCGAGGCGCTCGCCCGCCAGCTCCACCGCATACACCTCACCCTGGCTGCCGCTGCCGATGCCGCGGAGAACCAGCAGCGGGGTGCTGAGCCCGGCAAAGGAGAGCCAGCTTCCCTCCGGCAGGATCCAGGTCATCGCGCCCGGCCCGGTTGGACGGGATCGGCACCCGGGCTGAGGGCCTGGCGGATGCCGTTGCGGTGGGCCAGCGCCGTGCGGCGGTTGCTGAAGGCGTGGCGGCGGGCCCGACCATCGCGCAGGTCCACCTGCAAAGTGTGCCGCTTGCGGGAACCCAGCAGCACGGCCGCCACCAGCAGGGCGATCTGCAGGGGCCAGAAGATCCCCACGGGGCCGATGCGGATGGGCAGCAGCAGCAGCAGGGCGACGCTCAGCAGCACCCACCAGCTGAACAGGTGGGGAAAGCGGGCCGTGGTGTGGACCACGACCGCGCGAATCTGATCGAGGCGGATGGTCTCCCCGCCGATAGCGACCGTGGCGGCTGTGCCGCCGTTGCTGGGGCTGGCCGTGGAGGGTGGGAGTGGTTGGGGAATCTCCCCGGCCTGCCGCTGCAGGCGGAACACCAGCACGGGGCCGGAGCGGCCGAGGCGGATCTCGTCACCATCGCCGAGGGGTCTGCAGCGCTGCACCCGCTCCCCCTCCAGATAGGTGCCATCACGGCTCTGCCACTCGCACACCAACCAGCCGTGGCGGCTGGAGAAGCGCACCACGGCGTGGTGATCGGCCACCGCCGCCTGGGACGGCAAGGCCAGCTGGTTGCTGCTGGCGCGGCCGATGGTGAGGGGCTGGTCGGGATTGAGCCGCAGACACTTCTGCGGCTCATCCCGCAGCTGCAGCAAGGCGGCCGCTGTCATTCCTCACCCCGGCGGCGCTTCCACCACAGCTGCCAGTCGTCGCGCAGATCGTTCCACCAGCCGCCGTCTCCCTGGCGGAACGGCTGCACCCGACCGGGAAAGAGCAGGGCCTTGGCGGCCAGGGCCAGGGCCACCAACAGCAGCGCCAGCAACACCCACCCCGGGATGGCGCCAGGTGCACGGGCCACGAACACCGCCCGCAGGGCGTACACCGCCAGGGTGAAGGCGAGCCAGAAACGGAAGGGCTCCCAGGGATCGCGCGGCTGGGCCACGGCCTGATCCAACGAACAGCGCAAGGCTAGGTCCGTAGCGTGGTGGCCGTCCCGGGTTGCCGTCACTCGTCGATGGAGACGTCCTCCCCAGCGCCCAGTCGATCGCGCCTGCAGCTCTGGCGGAAGCTGGCCAGGGCGTGCGTCAGGGGCGAGCTGGTGGGGCGGCCGGCGGCCATCCGCCAGGCCTGGAGCGGCCTGCGTGAGCACGGGGCCACGGTGGAGCTCTGGCAGGGCGAGACCTGCGTGCGGCGCCTGGCGGTGGGCGACGGGCGCATCCGCATCGGCCGTGACCCGGCCTGTGAGCTGGCCCTCGACTCCCCCAGCCTCAGCCGGGTGCACGCGGTGCTGGAGCGGCGGCAACCCAGTGACCGGGACGCGACGTTGCTGGATTACGACTCCAGCAACGGCCTGTTTCACCGCGACCGGCGCATCCGCTCGATCGCCCTGCGCCATGGCGACAGGGTGGTGCTGGGGTCGGCGCTGAAGGGTGACACCCCCGAGCTGCGCTATCAGCACCGGCGCAGTGCCCTGGAACTGGGGGTGCATGGCCTGGGCATCGGCAGCCTGGTGGGGGCGGGCCTGCTGGCCTCGGGGATGCTGATGGCGGCCACGATTGCCGGCGGCTCGAAGATCCGGGTGATCGATGGGCCCGTGAAGATCCTCGCGGCCGATGGCCGGCAGATCGACGCCCAGCAGGGATCGGCCACGGCCCTGCCGTCGCTGGCGGACTACCCCCTGCACCTGCGCCAGGCCCTGCTGGCCTCGGAGGAGGCGCGCTTTGGCTGGAACAGCGGCATCGACCTGTTCGGCACCCTGCGCTCCGCCCTGCGGCGAACGGGCGGAGGCAGTGGGCTCACCCAGCAGGTGGCGCGGCTCTACTACCCCGCGGTGGGGCGTGATCTGAGCGTCACCCGCAAGCTGCGCGAGCTGTGGGTGGCCCTGCAGCTGGAGGTGGGCTACAGCAAGCACCGCATCCTGAAGATGTACCTCGACCGGGCCCACCTGGGGCTCGGCACCGACGGCTTCGAGCAGGCCGCCCAGCTGTATTTCCGCAAGTCGGCCCGGGAGCTGGATGTGGCTGAATCGGCCTTTCTGGTGGGGCTGCTGCCCAGCCCCAACGGCTACAGCCCCTGCCATGCCCCCAGCCAGGAGCAGGAGGCGGCGGCGCTGGAGGAGGCATTGCTGAAGCGCCATGGCCAACTCAGCCAGCAGGACCTGGAGCGGATCGAGGCCGTGCGCAACGGCCCCTGGCTGCCCGTGAAGCGCCGCAACCTGGTGCTGGAGCTGATGCACGGCCAGGGGCAGCTGAGCGATCAGGGCCTGCGCGACGCCCAGCGCCAACCGCTGAACATCGACCCCTCCGCCTGCCGCGAGACGGCGATCACCAGCTTTCCCTTCTTCGCGGACTACGTGATCGGTGAGCTGGAGGGGCGGCGCTTCGGCCTCAATCTCTCCGGCACGGAGGGCGGCAACTACGTGGCGGTGAGCACGATCGACCCCCAGCTGCAGGCCCTGGCCCAACAGCAGCTGCAGCGGTTTCTGGAGGGGCCGGCGGCGGCGGTGGGCCTGGGCCAGGGTGCCCTGATCAGCCTGCGGCCCAGCAGCGGCGAAATCCTGGCCTACGTGGGCGGCGGCAACTACGCGCGCTCCAGCTTTGACCGGGTGCAGGCCCTGCGCCAGCCCGGCTCCACCTTCAAGCTGTTCCCCTTTCTCGCCGCCCTGGAGGCCGGCATGGGGGAGCAGGACCTGGTGAACTGCTCGGCCCTGAGCTTTGTGGCCGGCTGCCGCCAGGGCAACGCCCAGATCAGCGTGATCGACGGCCTGGCGCTCTCGGAGAACGTGGTGGCCCTGCGGGTGGCGCAACGGGCGGGACTGGATCAGGTGATTCGGCTGGCGCGGCGGCTGGGCATCAGCACCCCGCTGGATGCCGACTACTCGGGGATGCTCGGCGGCCGGGAGACCTATCTCTATGAGCTGACCCGGGCCTACGCAGTGGTGGCCAATGGCGGCCGCTGGGTGCCGATGCACGGGGTGACCCGCCTCTACGACCTGGGGATCTGCCAGTCGCTGCAGAGCCTCGACGACTGCCCGGAGCACGGGGTGACGATTGCCCGCGGCGAACAGACCCGCCAGGTGCTGCCGGCGGAGCAGGCCGCGGCGATGGACCGGATGCTGCGGGCGGCGGTGGTGCGGGGCACGGGCCGAGGGGCTGCGCTGGTGAGCGATGCCCGCGGCAAGACCGGCACCACCAACGACGGGGTGGATGTGCTGTTCATCGGCTACTCGCCGGCGATGGACCTGGTGACAGGGATCTGGATGGGCAATGACGACAACACGCCGGCGGCGGCGGCCAGCGGTGCCCTGGTGGCTGAGTTCTGGGGGAAGTACATGGCGGCGGCCGCAAACCGGAGCTGACGACCGGCGGCGGGCCAAGCTGGGGGGAGATCTGCAGAGCAGCTGGTGGAGGGGCGTGATCGGCTGCGGTGGCGGGAGCTCGGCCAACGGCTGGCGCGCACCCTCAGCCAATCCAGCAGCCCGATCTCCACGCCTGCACGGCTGCAGGGGCTGGTGGCCGATCTGGCCGCCGACCAGCAGGAGCTACTGCTGCCCCTGAAGGATCTGGTGAGCCGGCCGGCCTTTCAGTCCCTGATCCCCAGGGCCGGCAGCGGCAGTGGCGCGGTGCAGCGGGATGTGCTGATCCAGGCGATGGAGGCCACCTTCTCCCGCCGTGTGATCCAGGCCATCGCGGAGGTGCTGGATGGCTTTCTCGATCTGCCGCCGGGGTCTGCCGACCAGGCCGGTTGGAGCTCCGAGCTGATCGACCGCCAGCCTGCGGCCCCTCCAGTACGGCCACAGACTGCTCCACCGCCACCACCACCTCCGCCGCCGCCGCCGCCGCCGCCGCCGCCGCCGCCACAGCCTGCTCCGTCACCACCACCCCCGCCCGCTCCTGCGCCACCGCCGCCAGCTCCTGCGGCCCAGCCCATCATGCAATCGGCCCCGACAGCGACGCCGTTGCGCAGAGCCGAGCGAGCCGCCCTGGCCAGGCCTGCAGAACCCAGGCTGCCGGTGCTCAAGCTGTTCCTGCTCAGCCTGGCCACGGCGATGGCCGTGGCCGCGGGTGCGGCAGCGGTGGTGGTGCTGCGCTCGAGCGACCTCTGCGCCCTGGTGGGCTTTTGCCCGGGCCCCCGCGAATCCAGCAGTGCTGTTGAGGCCCTGGCGGCAGCGGAGCAGGCCACCGACGACCTGGGCCAGTCCGACACTCTGCGTGCCTACGAACGGGCACTGGAGGAGCTGGAGCAGCAGCTGCTCAAACTCACCACCGCCAGGCTGACGCCGGAGCAGGAGCAGCAACGGCAGCGGCTGGATCAGGTGGCGCGGGAGGCCCGAGGGCTGCTGGCAGATGAACGCAAGGACGCCCTGCGGCTGGAGACGGCCGGCCAAGCCCTGGCTGCTGCGCGGCAGAACAGCGGGGAGGAGCGTGCCGGCCAGCTGGCCATCGCCAGGGACGAACTGGATGGGATCGCGCCGCGCAGCTTCTCGGCCGCTCCAGCCCAACGGCTGCGCCGCGAGCTGGAGCAGCTTGAGGCGGAAGCCCCGCCCAGCGAGCCATCGGAACCGGAGGCCGCCCCGGATCCGGCTGCTGGCGAGGGCCCCGCTGCGGAGCCGGAGGCGCCAGCCCTACAGCCAGCACCCCCTCCACCGCCACCCCTGGCTGATCCGCCACCAGCGGCACCCGCAGCGCCAGTGGATGCCGCGCCATAACTGGAGTGGCCTCTCTTCTGAGCTGCTCCTTACTGGCACCATGCAGGACCTGCATAGCCAGGGGCTCGGCTTAGCCAGGACTTCAGGGGCGGTTCATGGGCCAGTTGCCCACTCCCCAGAGGAAGCCGGTGAGTTCAGCGCAACCCTTTCCAATGCTCGGGATCCCCTGCGCAGGCGAGGGTGCGGGCGTCATGCGGATTTGAGTGATTTTACCTGTCTTCAGGATCTGCAATCTGCGGTAACGCACAAAGACGCAAACGCACAGAAGTGCGAACGATTGGTGGCAGCAGCCTTGGCGTCTTGGCTGTGGTGTCGACCAATGCCCTGATGATCCTGCGCTGTCCCCTGTATCTCCTTTGGATGCGTTCAGTGATCTCGGCTATGCCTGGCGATGGCCAGAAACCGCAAAGTCGACTATTCCGAATGCCGCGGCGCATCACCATCACCGTTCCCCAGGCCACCGCTGAACATCTGGAGCAGCGCAGCATCAGGGAAGGCCGTTCGCACTCCAACCTCGCAGCTGTTCTGCTGGAGCGGGCGATCACGGCAGAGCAGATCCTGTCGCCCCAGCAGGGATGCCATGGCTGATGGCGACCATGGCAGGCTGAGGGCTGGACTGACGCACCTCAAGCACCGGGTGCTGGTGGATGCGGCAGAGGCCTATGGGGCGATGGCGCCGGTGGTGCCCTTGCGCCGGTTCCGTCCGCTGGTGGCGGACCGGGATTTCTATCAGGAGATCGGGCTGCTGCAGGTCAACCAGCTGGGGCTGATGTCCTATGCGAGCGCGCCGGTGCAATTGATGCTTGAGCCCACAGCAAGCGTGCAGCTGGTGGCGGGCTACTCGGGGTGCTGGTTGGCCCGCACACCAGAAGGGGTCCTGGCCAGTCGGGCGGGCTGCGGCTTGCTGCTGCCCTCCGGGCCGATTGAAGTCAGGGGTGGGTCCAGCTCGGCCGTGATGGCCATGCAGCCTGCGGATCTCACCCGGGCAGCGGCGGCGATGGCCGGCAACACCAGCACCCTGGCGCCCACTGCATTGGCAGCCCCGTCGATCTGCCGCTTCCAGGCCCGCGAACTCAGCGTCCTGCAGTCCCGCCAGCTCCATGCCCTGCTCCAACACCTGGACGCCTGCCTCGGCAGCCATCCCGCCCTGCCGGCACGGCTGGGCCTGGATGATGTGCTGCTGCGGCTGGTGGTGAGCTGGCTGCAGCCCCAGCTGCTGGAGGAAACCGCAGCCGACCGCCGGCGCATCCATAGGCGGGCCGGGGGCAGCAGCTTTGACGAGCTGATCGACTACATCCGCGCCAACCTCGACCAGCCCCTGCGCCTGAGCGACCTGGAGGCCAGGAGCCACTACTCCAGCCGCTCCCTGCACTACGCCTTCCGCGAGCGGCTGGGCTGCACACCGCGCCAGTGGATCCGCGAGCAACGGCTGAAGCAGGCCCTGGTTCAGCTGGAGCAGGGCGGGCGGGGCTGCTCGATCCGGGCTGTCGCCCTGGCCTGCGGTTACCGGCACATGGGGCTGTTCAGCAGCGACTTCCAGAAGCGCTTTGGCTTCACACCCAGCGCAGTGCGCTTTGCGGGGGGGGGGGACTGTGCTAGTACAGGTGTACGTCATAGCACTGAACCATGGGCAGCCCTCTCCCCCGCCCTGCAGCGCTGAATGCCCGCCTCGACACCCCCGTCGAGGAGTGGCCCTACCTCGATGAGGGCACCCTGCTCAAGACCCGCAGCCGCAAGGTCTGCATGACCTGCCACTGGTTCAGACACCACGCCGGGGTGAACTGCATCCCGGTGCTCACCTGCCAGCTGCACCAGGGGCTGATCGCCCATGGCGAGCACCTGGTCAGCCGCTGCCAGGGCTGGACCGACGACCTGGTGCGGCAGCAGGGTTGGGCGCCGGAGGTGGCATGAGCAGGGATCAATGAACGTCGTCGATCGGCCCGGCCGCCCGCCGCTCTAGCCCCGGGAAGGCTGGCTGAGCGACGGCCGACAGGTGCTGCACTTCTGCCCTGTCCGTTACGAGCGCTTCTCGCAGGCGCTGGAGCTCACAAGCGGCGAGCTGATCCCCGGCCAGGTGCAGGTCGCAACGGGCTCGGCCCTTCGCATCTTCCTGCTGCTGCTGCAGACCCTGGTGTTCCTGGCTATCAGTGGCGGCCTGGTGCTCGCTACTGGAGGGGCAGCGATCTACAGCACGCAGAAGCGCCGGCCGGCTGTGGGCTGAACCCAATCCGCGAGCGCAACAAACCCTCAGCACAACAAAGCTCAGGTCAAGGGTCCCGGGCGTTTGTCTGCTCAGCCTTGGTTATGTCCCATGGGATTGGTCCCAAGGGGTTGGGGCTCCTGCCTGGTGGACCCAGCGGACGCAGAAGCAACGATCAAAAGGCGCCGCCGATTCAGCGGCGCCAGCTTCCCGGATCGTCCAACAGGAGCAGAGGACGACCCCCAATCACCCTGCAGCCCATGCCCGAGAACAGCGCCAGGCTTCTGCATGAAGAAAGGGTTACAGGAGAAGGTGTCGTTTTAAGTCACCAGATCACGCTGCGTAACCGCTGCTTGCGGTATGTGCCAATTGCCCGCGGTCCTAAGGCGCCAAGACCTCCAGCGAGAGCAAGCTGGACTCAGGAGAATGCGCGTGATCGGTGTCACGTGTATCAACCATGTGACCACAAAAGTGCACCCATCGCTGTCGACGGCTGATATTAAAGAACAGCCGAATTGCTGTGCGCCACTCGGCTGCGGCAACCCGCGGCAGGTTGTGAGTGATGCATCGCACTATTTCGGCCTGCATTTCCCTGATCCCATCATGATGCCCGATCTGGCCGAAGCGCTCGGCACCAGCCTGCGCTGTCTGAATTTCAGCTTTGATCACATCCGTGGTATCACGCCTTTGCAGGCGCTGCAGGAGCATCGTTTGAACCAGCTGTTTGCGGTGCTCACCGATCAGCCGCGTCAGGGGTTGGGACGGGCCATCCGCGCCTGTGGGCTGGGCGCGGCAACCGGTGTCTCGGCACTTTTTGAGAAGGAGTTCGGCATCGATATGCCTTTGTTCCTGCACATCAGCCGCCGTGCCGCTGATGACCGAGCCTTCCGGCTGGAGCACCCGCAAGCGGAAGCACTGGTCTTGCCGATCTGAATCATGGGGGCTTAGCGCCGTCAGACGGGTTGGGGAAGGGATGATCCGCGACGCTCTACCAGCGGCTCGATCCACCCGTTCAGAACCTGGCGTTGCCGTTGCCGGTCAGGAGCGACCCGGCACCCCAGTTGGATCTGGCCTTGATCGAGCAGGCGTC
>Ga0208229_1000218_pt1 | contig 14694 bp, 15 predicted proteins | sample LakMenEpi22Aug11_FD_150725 | JGI IMG/M metagenome (GOLD analysis project Ga0208229, IMG submission 150725) | Freshwater microbial communities from Lake Mendota, WI - 22AUG2011 deep hole epilimnion (SPAdes) | ecosystem: Environmental > Aquatic > Freshwater > Lake > Epilimnion/Euphotic zone ... | reverse complement strand
AATTCGTTGCTCAAAAGTTCATGCTCCTTTAGTACGGCTGCCGCTAAAAGCATGGTGTAAATGGGTTCTAAGTTAATGGTGAGCGATACCGTGTAGGCTCCTAATTTTTGAACCAGGTAAATTGCTGCCATGAATGCGAATGAAGTGCAAACCAATCCTAAAAAAAGCAACCACATAAAGGCATACCAGTCGATGGAAAACTCCGACCATGAAACCCCTTGAAACATAAGCACGGTGCTGATTCCTACAAATCCTGTCATGAGTTCGAGTAGCGACAATACGGGTGGGGTTACGGATTGCGACAATTTTGCATTTGAAACGGAGAAGATTGCCGCTAAAAGAGCACTGATTAGTCCAACAAACAGCGCCGTTAGCACATCGCCTCTATAATCACGGGCAATGAATGCCACCCCAATAACCACGATTATGCTAAAGACAAGTTTTGTTCGATTAAATGGGAGTTTTAGCAAAAGCGGCTCCAACCAAACCACATGAAAAGTCGTTGTTGCAAGGCACAATATTCCGAGGGACGCTGTGGATAAATGAATGGAATAATAAAACGTAATCCAATGCAGTGCGACCACTGCACCGGTAAGCAAAACCCATATCCGTTGTACTTTGGGCACAATCCAAGCATCTTTCTTCCAAACAACATAAACCGCAAGGCCAATGGATGCAATCAACATGCGGTACCAAACCAAAATCAAGGGATTTTGGTGGAGTAGCTTCCCAATAATTCCGGTAAACCCCCACAGGAAAACGATTCCGTGGAGTAAAAGTACAGCCTTTACCCTCGAACTCAATTATTTACGCTTTTTCCAGTCGGCAATAGAATTCTTGCACTGACTTACATAGGCTGAATCACCGTCCGCTTCGGCAAGTTTAAGGCATTGTTCTGCGGTTTTAATCGCCTCTGAATACAAGGAAAGTGACGCTTGAATCAACGACTTTGTGCGAAGCATCCAATACGCTTCCGGTCGCATGGCTATCCCCTTGTCAACCCATTCCAAGGCTTGTTTATCATCGATTTTCTCATCCAAATAGTATTTAGCAGCCGTATAATAATCGTTCGCTGATGGACCCGACATTACTTTTTTAATCGAAGCCATCACCTTTTCCTTAACGATTACGGAGAACGGCATTTGAATTTTCACCTTATCCCAAGCAATAACAACCTCTCCACCGTCATTATCCATGTTGTTGATGTCGATGGTTAAGTTCTCGACCTTTTCTTCGCGCTGGATTATTGGCGCCTTCACCGTCAAGGCCACCTTGTTGTCGTCCCATTTTTGAGGCAAACCCCAACTACCATATTCGGTATAAAATGCCACTTGCCATTCCGTGAGGGAGGGTTTTGCATAGACGGCATAGGTTCCCGCTTTCAGGGTGTCTTTGCCGAAAATCAAGGCGTCAGAACATGTTAATTTCGTGCTTTCGTTCGCACCCAAACGCCAATATTCGTTATAGGGCACCAAATCCCCAAAAATCACGCGTCCGTTAACAGAAGGCCTGGAATAACTGATGGTAATATCGGTTAAACCAACGCGCTGTTCTAAACGACTTGAAGGGCTTGCTTTTGGAGCATTAACTTGAGCAGAAAAGGCCCACATCGAGGCTAAATACATGCCGGTAAACAGGTGTTTCATAAGGGTATAATTTAAGTTTTAACAGATTTCTCTGGGAGAAAGTTCTTAAGGGCCTCGGAAAATTCCTCCGATGAAATGCGTTCAAATCCCTGGGTTAATAATTCAATGACTTGCTCACGCCGGTTTCCATCCACGCTCTTTTTTCCTGTGTGCACCGTTAACTTTCCATCGTTGTTTTGAACGTTCAGCAAAAAACCCTCCTCGGTTCCAATTCGAATAAACGTTGTTTCGTTTGCACTCATGCGCTTCATTGCTGTTGTTTGATCGGCAATTTTCTCCCACACCGTATTTGAAAAGAGTTGCACTAACTGCATCGCTTTCTCCGGATTCTCCTCATTAATGGACTTCCAAAGGTCTCCATCAATCCCGTGAACAATTAAAAAAGCGACCAATTCTTTTTCAAGTTCCTTGAGTTGGTCCAACGGTATAATTGGATAATTCATGGTTATTTCTCCTTCGCGAATAACTCCAACGTTAAATCCATTACTTCCGGCAGTACTTTGTCGGTTGAGGCTTGCTCGAAACTGAAACGGTAGACCCCTTTCTTCGGGAACCGATCGTGGGTAATTACTTTCGAAAAAGCGACGGTAGAACCGCTTTTTTCACCCATCCACTGACCTTTTGAGTCAGCAGTTGTAATTTCCAACGGAAAACGCTTTGATTTTCCTAAAGGGCCGTCCACCGTCAAATACATCCATAGGTTACAGTACGGATATTCGGAAGTGGTTCTTACGGTTAGCACCACGTCGTAAAGCAGTGACGTATCCTTCACAGGAATGTTAAATTCCTTCTTGACTCCTTGTTTCCATGCCTGACCGGCAATGGAAATCGATTCAGAATGCAAAGCATTTGAAGAACAAGCGGTCAATATCCCAAATGAGATAAGCGCCAACATTACGATCGATTTAAGCCTCTTCATTTTTGGGAGCTTGCGATGTACTTTTGGGTTTCTTTTTCTTTTTCTTTCGATTTTTGTTCGTATTGGCAAACCTTGCAATGCTGTCTTGGCCCACTACGTTATCGAAGCCAATTTCCACTGGTTTTTCTTCCTCCACGTGGTAAACCTTCAAATCTTTTGGGAAAATCCCTTTACGGTTCTTCTCTTGAACCTCCTTTACTTGTTCTGGGGTTAAAATAATCCAAGCACTTTCTCCTGGAAAAGCGTACCACATCATGCGCTTGAAAACATCGGTTTTTATGTGGTAGGCCTCGCCTTTCTCGGTCTTGAGTTTGACTTCCGTTTTGGGAAACGACTTCAGCGATTCGGTATACATGTCCAATTCGTAGTTCAAACAGCATTTTAATTTACCGCATTGCCCAGCAAGTTTTTGAGTATTCAAGGCCAATTGTTGGTATCGGGCGGCGCTCGTGGATACCGAACGGAAATCTGTTAACCACGTTGAGCAACATAATTCGCGACCGCAGACACCAATACCCCCCAACCGCGAAGCCTCTTGACGCGAACCAATTTGTCGCATTTCAACGCGCACTTTGAACTCATCGGCCATGTCTCGGATCAACTGGCGAAAATCAACCCGACCCTCGGCGGTGTAATAGAAGGTAGCTCGGGATAAATCCGCTTGATATTCGACATCGGAAATCTTCATTTCCAATTTTAAGTTCACGGCCAAGGTTCTGGATTTGAACATCAGCTCTTTTTCCAAGGACCTTCCTTCGATCCACTTATTGATTTCTTCTTGATTGGCGATGCGCAAAATCTTCCGTGCTTCCGCGTGTTTGAAGGCAGGCGCTTTTCTTCGGACCTGAATCCTTGCCAATTCTCCCGTAACAGAAACGATTCCAATATCGTAACCTGAGGTTGCCTCAACCACCACCAAATCTCCCGTTTGTAAACTGAAATTATGGGTGTTACGGTAGAAGGCCTTTCGAGCGTTTTTAAAACGCACTTCAACAATTTCGTAGGCTTTTTGATTTTCAGGTAACGACAAGTTCGCTAACCAGTCCCTTACTTCCAATTTATCGCATTCGCCGCTGCTGCACAATCCATTATTCTTACACCCGCGAGGCGAACCTCCCCCTGTTCCACATGATGCACAACCCATTGATCTTTTTTTTGTAAAAATAGTGAATTAAGACCGATGAATATACCGCATCACCTGAAAACTCATTTCGGTAAAAAGCATTTTTGCACTGGCGTTACGTTCTAGGCCGTAATAAGCATTGTCCATCGTCGCTATAAACTGCCGTAGGTTGTTACCGGTAATGTAAGGCGCGAATTTTTCCGAAAAAGCCATTTCCTCTTTCGTTAAGCGCACGTGTTCTTGACCAAGGTAATTTAAAACATTGCATTGACGAAGCATGTGCAAGGCGTAAAGCACAAACAGCTTTTGACGTTCCTTGGTCAAGGTAGAAATGTCATCTGCCCAGGACAACATGGCATTAACGTCTTTTTTGAAACAACAGCGCATTAACTGAATGAAAAGATCCCGATAGGTTTCGGTAAATTCGCCGTTTACGAGCAGGTTCAGAGCGCTTGCTAAATCCCCATCAGAAAAAGCCGATAATCCGTCGGCGGTGTGCCTGTCTGCTCCTTTTTTCTCGAGAAAATCCGCAATTTCCACGGGTTGTATTTTGGTAAAAATCCAAGTTTGTGTTCTCGATTGTATGGTAGGCAGGATTTCCTGTTGATTTTCAGAAAGTAAGATGAACAAAGTTTTGGAAGGCGGTTCCTCCAATGCCTTTAACAGTTTATTCGAACACTCCAGGTTCATTTGTTCCGCACCAAAAACCATTACTACTTTATAGCCTCCTTGAAACGACTTAAGGTTAATTTTTTTGATGATTTCCCTGCTTTCTTCGACCCCAATAATTGGATTGCGTTCCTTCTCATCCATGCACCTGGTCCAGTCAAACAAGGTAAAGTACGGCGTTCGTTTCACTTGCTCGCGCCATTCGTTCAGAAAACCTTCCGAAGTTCTGGCAATGGATTGAACCACCGGATACACAAAGTGAACGTCGGGATGTTGCAGGTCGGACATTTGAGCACAGGAGCTGCAATTACCGCAGGCATCGCTTTCACCCGGGTTGTCGCATAAAACATAACGAGTGTAAGCCAATGCCATCGCCAAGGTGCCGAATCCCGGAGAACCAACGAATAACTTACCGTGAGCAATCTTCTGCGAATTGACTTCTTTTAATAAATCAGCAACCACCCCTTGTTGCCCGACTACCTCTTTAAAAAACATGGTTCAAATTTAGGAATTATCGGTCGGTTCGTGGGAATTAACTTCCTTACCTATGATGAGAACAAACTCTCCCTTCACGGCATGGCTTGTAAAATAGTTCAACGCCTCTTGAACGGATCCTCTAAAATGCATTTCGTACATTTTTGAAATTTCTTTGGCAACGGAGATTCGACGCTCTCCTCCCATGAATTGAGCCACCTGTTGTAAGGTCTTTACGAGGCGGTAGGGAGATTCATACAATACCACCGTATGTTCCAGGTTGGCCAAATACTCAAGCCTTGATTGACGTCCTTTTTTGTGCGGCAAAAAGCCCTCAAAAAAGAAGCGGTCGGCGGGTAATCCTGAGGCCACTAAAGCGGGAACGAAAGCGGTAGGACCCGGCAAACACTCTACTTCTATGCCCTGCTCTATGCAAGCCCGCACCAATAAAAATCCCGGATCGGAAATGCCTGGGGTTCCTGCATCGGAGACCAGGGCAACTTGCTCATGCGCTTCAATTTGACGGAGGGCTTCTTGCAATTGCGCATGCTCGTTGTTGGTGTGAAACGAAAGCAGTTTCTTCGGAATATCAAAATGCTTCAAAAGAACTCGGGTTACGCGGGTATCTTCTGCATAAATGAGGTCGCTTTCTTTCAGAACTCGTAAAGCTCGAAGGGTAATGTCTTCCAAGTTTCCAATCGGCGTGGGTACTATGTACAATTTTGGCATCGACTATAATGTTAAATTCACCCAAAAACCCTTTTGACCACTTCCTCCAATTTTTTACATGCGATTAACTGAATATCATAGGTTTCGGGTTTTAGGCCTTTGTTGTATTCCGAGATAAAAATGTGGGTATATCCCAATTTTTGAGCCTCCGTAATCCTGGTTTCAATGCGGTTGATCGGGCGAATTTCTCCGGACAAGCCAACCTCTGCGGCAAACGTAAAGGCACGGTTTACCGGGATATCCGCATTGGAAGATAGAACCGCCATAATTACCGCTAAGTCGACCGCGGGGTCGTCTACCTTGATTCCTCCCGCAATGTTCAAAAAAACGTCTTTCATTGCCAACCGAAAAGCACAACGCTTTTCTAAAACGGCTAAAAGCATGTTCAATCGCTTGGGGTCAAATCCGTTCGAAGAACGTTGTGGTGTGCCATAGGCAGCGGTGCTTACCAAGGCTTGAACCTCTACCTGCAAAGGCCTTAACCCTTCCAGCGTTGTAGCAATGCACGAACCGCTCAAAGTTCCATCCGTATTGGTAATTAAAATCTCCGAAGGATTCTCAACCATGCGCAATCCCGTTCCTTGCATTTCGTAAATTCCCAGTTCGTTTGTGGAACCAAATCGATTTTTCACCGTCCTCAACAAACGGTAAAAATGGTTCCTATCCCCTTCGAACTGAAGGACCGCGTCCACCATGTGCTCCAACACTTTAGGCCCGGCAATGCTGCCTTCTTTGGTAATATGCCCAATCAGAAAAACGGGGACATTGGACTCCTTGGCGTAACGCAACAACAGCGCGGTGCACTCACGCACTTGACTTACGCTGCCCGGAGCGCTTTCTATTTCGGGGTAAAACAAGGTTTGAATCGAATCTACGATCAGTAAATCTGGGGATAATTTGGTGGAATGCTGGATGATTTGAGTAACATCCGTTTCGATCAATAAATGGCAATTTGGGTTACTGATACCCAAGCGCTCCGCACGCATTTTTATTTGTTGTTCGCTTTCCTCTCCGGAAACATACAGAATACGCAATTGCTCTTTGACGGCCATCTGCAACAGCAAGGTGGACTTTCCGATTCCTGGGTCTCCTCCAATTAAAATGATTTCTCCTAGAACCAAACCGCCACCTAAAACGCGGTTTAATTCGCTGTCCATAAGTTGAATTCGGGAAGTTCCTGTTTCCTGAATGTCCTTCAACAACACCGGCACGTTCTCGGTTCGCTGCCTTGAAAACGGTTGACCTTTCGATGCGGATTTAACCACGGTTTCTTCCACCATGCTGTTCCATTCGCCGCAGGAAGGACATTTACCTACCCATTTAGGAGACTCATAACCGCACGATTGACAAAAAAAAGCAGTTTTTGCTTTGGCCATAAAACAAAGGTACATGAATTGCCATTATGCCTCTGAAATAATTGAAGCGATGAAAAAAATATTTTTAAAAATGTTTTCGATTATTCAAAAAAATTAAATTTGCCCCGTTGAATAACCCTTTATATGTCCAAACGAAGATCCATTATTAGTTACGACAAACTCACCATCGAGCAAAAAAAACAAATCCTGCGAGATTTCCCCGATGGCTACATCAATCATTTATCCACTGTAAAGACGCCTACTGGTGACATCCTAGATGCCTTAATTTGGGAAACCGACGAGGTGATTTATTTGGTTAAAATCACGAAAGCACCGCCCAAAGCTAAACCAGTAATCGAAGATGATGACGATGATTTGGACGACGACTTCGATAAAGTTCCCGACATCAACGACGACGACGAGATGGACGATGAGGAAGAGGACGAATACGATAAACCCGATGAAGACGCGGGTTCCGATGACGAAGAGGACTAGTTTACGTCTTTCATTTCGCAGAGTTTATTACCTTTGAACACTAATTTAACTGTTCAAAGGCTATGATTAAGTCGTTCGATCCCCACAGCATGCTTTCCAAAATATCGGTTGATAAAGTAGGAGTTGAAGAGCGTGTTGCCCGATTTCAAACCCGCAGTATTAAGAACGAATCCAAGTTGCAAGGGCTTAAAATGGTCCTCAACATGATTGACCTTACCACCTTGGAAGGAAAAGATACGCCTGGAAAAGTTCAGCAAATGTGTTACAAGGCCCAGCACCTGCACGATGTTCAACCGGGCCTTCCAACCGTAGCGGCGGTTTGCGTTTATCCCTCGATGGTGGGGGTTGCAAAAAAAGCGCTTGGCAACTCCAACGTTAAAATCGCATCGGTGTCTACGGCTTTTCCATCGGGGCAATCCACCCGCGACATTAAAATCTCGGACACACAATTTGCCGTAGACCAAGGGGCGGATGAAATCGATATGGTGATTTCAAGAGGAAAATTTCTTGCTGGAGAATACGCTTTTGTATTTGATGAAATTGCCGCTATCAAAGAAGCGTGTGGAAAAGCGAGGCTAAAAGTCATTCTGGAAACAGGAGAGTTAAGCACCTTGGACAACGTTCGTTTGGCGAGCGATATCGCGATTCATGCGGGAGCAGATTTTATTAAAACTTCTACGGGTAAAATTCAACCCGCGGCAACGATGCAGGTTACATACACCATGCTCATGGCTATAAAAGACCATTATGATCGTACGGGCATCATGGTAGGCATGAAACCAGCGGGCGGAATTTCAACCTCGAAACTTGCCCTGCACAACCTTGTAATGGTCAAAGAGGTTTTAGGAAATGCTTGGCTCTCCAATGAGTGGTTTCGGTTTGGCGCAAGCAGCCTTGCCAACGATGTACTGATGCAAATCATGAAATCAACCACAGGACTTTACCAATCTTCAGATTATTTTTCAATCGATTAACCATGGCTAAAAATACCCCCATCAAAAACCCAACGGAATGGAATTATGCTGCATCTCCAGAAAGCACGAGTCACATTCGCTTGGAAAAAAAATACCAGCTTTTCATCAACAACGAATGGGTTGCTCCAAGTTCAAAAAAGTATTTTCCGAGTACCAATCCAGCTACGGAAGAGGTGCTGGCAGAGATTGCTTGGGCGAATGCTGCCGACGTTGACAAGGCGGTAAAAGCCGCACGAAAGGCTTACCAAGATGTTTGGTCAAAACTTTCAGGAGCAGAACGAGGCAAGTACATCTATCGAATTGCGCGAATGATGCAAGAACGTGCCAGAGAATTCGCGGTGATTGAATCCCTTGATTGCGGCAAACCCATCCGTGAATCAAGAGATGTTGATGTACCCTTGGCATGCAATCATTTCTTTTACTATGCCGGATGGGCAGATAAATTGGAATATGCCATGCCGCACAAAAAACCGGAGTCCCTCGGCGTTGCCGGTCAAATTATCCCATGGAACTTTCCCTTGTTAATGGCCGCTTGGAAAATTGCGCCTGCCCTTGCTGCAGGAAATACCGTAGTGCTAAAGCCAGCAGAAACCACCTCACTAACGGCCTTGAAATTAGCGGAAATCATCAAAGATTCAGGTCTACCTCCGGGCGTGGTGAACATTGTAACTGGCTACGGAGATACTGGAGCCGCTATCGTAAATCACCCTAACGTTGATAAAATTGCCTTTACAGGTTCTACGAATGTTGGGAAAATCATTCAACGGGCCATTGCAGGAACGCATAAAAAATCCACCTTGGAGCTCGGAGGGAAATCCGCCAACATCATTTTTGACGACGCCCCTATAGATCAAGCTGTGGAAGGCATTGTGAATGGAATTTTCTTCAATCAAGGCCATGTATGTTGTGCAGGATCTCGCTTATTCGTCCAAGAGAATATTGCCGAGCGGGTGATTCAGAAATTGAAGTCGCGCATGGAGAGTTTGTACGTGGGAGACCCCTTGGACAAAAACACCGACATTGGAGCTATAAATTCAAAAGAACAATTGGAAACCATTGAGAAATACATTCGGATCGGAAAAGAAGAAGGTGCTGAAATCTACCAAAGCGAATGCGCTATCCCTTCAAAAGGCTATTTTTGCCGGCCAACCTTATTCACCGGAGTTTCACAATCCCATACCATTGCGCAAGAAGAAATATTTGGTCCGGTTCTGACCATACAAACCTTTAGAACCGTGGATGAAGTAATTCAAAAAGCGAACAACACCCCGTATGGACTGGCAGCCGGTGTATGGACCGATAAAGGTTCTCGAATCTTCAACCTTACCACCAAATTGCGGGCTGGAGTGGTTTGGGCCAACACCTACAATAAATTCGATCCAGTTTCACCGTTCGGTGGATACAAAGAAAGCGGTTTTGGCAGAGAAGGAGGCGTTCACGGATTGGGAGCATACCTAAAATAGAACCATTGAACTTAAAGAAGATTAACCATGAATATCTTGAAAACCTATAAAATATATATCGGTGGAGCTTTTCCGAGAACGGAATCCGGAAGGTACTACCCCATTACGGATTCGAAAGGAAACACCTTGGCAAACGTCTGTTTATCCTCTCGAAAGGATGTTCGAAATGCGGTGGTTGCTGCTCGTAAAGCCTTTGGAGGCTGGTCTGAGAAAACCGCTTTTAACCGTGGGCAGATCCTGTACCGAATTGCAGAAATGTTGGACGGACGCAAGGCACAATTCATCGATGAGTTGGTTCAGCAAGGAATCAGCAAATCCAAAGCCGAAAAAGAAGTACAACAATCCGTAGACCGCTTGGTATATTATGCCGGTTGGGCTGACAAGTACCAGCAAATTGCAAGCAGCGTAAATCCTGTAAGTTCTTCGCATTTTAACTTTTCTGCCTTGGAGCCGATGGGGGTTATTGGAGTCATAGCACCGCAGCAAAATTCTTTGCTAGGACTGATTAGTTCAGTAATTCCAGCCATTTGCGGAGGCAATACGGTCGTTGTCGCTGCTTCCGAAAGCCATCCTTTGTGCGCCGTTACCTTCGCTGAGGTGCTGCATTCATCGGATGTTCCAGGAGGCGTAGTGAATATTTTGACTGGAAAAATAGCAGAACTTGCGCCTGCCTTAGCTGCACATATGGACATTAATGCACTGTTGTCTTCAGGTTTAGGGGAACTACAAAGGACCTTGGCGTTGTCGTGTGTTGAGAACTTGAAACGCAATTTCAGTTATTCGAACTCCGATCAACAGGGCTTGAATTTTATAACCGACTTACAGGAGGTGAAAACAACTTGGCACCCGATTGAAAGCATCGGAGGAGCTACCAGCAGTTACTAATCGCATTTACGGAGTCCAATAAGGATTGTCTTTTAACAGGCTTTTAACCTCCTCTTTGGAAAGAAAAACTTCCGGCAAACCTGCTGCATAAGGTCCAATTTCATATTGTTGGTAAATGAAACGTATTCCTTTGCGTTCCAAGGCGAAGACTTCAGCTAATTCAAACGGTTGATCTTCGGTCGTAAACCACCAACCCTCTTCTCCATTTTGCTGAATAAATTTCTTTTTTGCAAGGGCTTTAAGCGCTCGAAAACGGGAAGGTTCAATTAATTCATCCAAGGTGATTTTATTGCCCGTAGTTAAGTCGAAATTGATCACATTCATCGTAAAAGAACCGTGAGCTGCCCCAAGGGCATAATAATACGAGGCAATGCTCAAGCATAGAAAGTTCTTAGAAGAATCCTTCACGGAACACGTAACCGTTTCTTGAGACATGTTTTCTTCCAAATCGGCAGCATTGGCCTCTTTCACCTGGTTAACGTAACTTTTAACTGCATTGATTCCTGATGCCTTGCCGGTGATGGTTTTGGTAATGAGCAAATTGATATTCTGTGCAACGCTCTTGTCGTTGAGTTCAATGGTGAGAAGATCCACCGAACGCTGTGCACACCAATCCTCCATGTACTCCATTTCATCGGTGTAAGGAACATCGCAATTTTCGGCCTTGAACGATTGTTTTTTCCATCGCAAACCCGTTGGAATATTCGCGTTTTGTGGCACCTCATCTTGTGGGTGATTGGCCGTTGCATTTTGACGAACATTTTCAGGCTCCGATGGATTGGAACATCCCAATGCGCCGAGGAACAGTAAAAGAAAAAGGGACGGTAACAATAAATTCATACGCAAAGGTATGCGATTGCAGGAAGTTTTAATTCTTTTTCTTTGATTTCTTCTTTGAATCCGACTCGTTTTCAGGTGATTCATTTTCATTGATGGTTGGTTTTGGCGTAAATATAACGGCCTCCCCCAGAACGACTCGAACATAGCACCCACTCCTCTTACCATCGCTTTGATAAATAACATTCGGTTTTTGACCATGAATCAAGGCATAAGTGGAAGAGTATGCATTTCCCAATGTTAGCTTTCCGTCAAATAACGTATCTCTCACCCACAAGGCGGTTTCCTTTCCAAGCCCAACGAAATCCCCATTTTCATTACGGTACCCTCCTGGAAGGATTCCAAAATCGTATTGATTTTCTCCAGGAGCTCCAATATCCCATCCAAGGGAATCTCTCAAACGGACACCTACCATATTCAAATTTGGGCCATTGACAACTCCTTCATTAACCGTTTGGTGCAACCTGCTAAAATCACCGTTATGAGCCACCCGGGTTTTTTCGGGCGCTAAGCCTCGAGGGTCAGCAATGGCGAACCAATTGTACATGTACCCGTATTTTTTAGCCAAGGTCGTATCGTTTTTGTAGGCGCAATAGGCAGGAATGCCGTTTTGCAAGCACTCAATCCATTCATCGCTGGTTTTGGCATTTCGAATTTCATCGCCATTCCTGAATTGGGTTACGCAAAGATTGGTCATTGACCACCAATCGTTGTTGATTTTCACCAATTCAATTTTACCTTGAGCTCGAAAACTTAGGCTAAAAACCACTAGAAGAAAACTTAAAATTATTCGCATGTGCATTTGTATTAAAGGCTAATGATAAAAAAGGTTACAACGAAAATACACATTTTTAGGAGTCCATGAAAATCCTTATTTTTGCAACATCGGGATGTAGCGCAGTCCGGTAGCGTACACGTCTGGGGGGCGTGTGGTCGCAGGTTCGAATCCTGTCATCCCGACCAAATCCTCTTCACCCATTGCCAATGCAATGGGTTTTCTTTTAAAAACACTTTTTTTTGCACAAGGACCTCTGGACACAAGGACTTATTACGTAGAAAGCAAGATTCTCTTTCTATCTTTATATCCTTACGTTCTGATGTCTTATTGTCTTGGAGGGCTCACTTTTCTTCAATGCAATGCTTCACGATAATTTTATGGACGCTATTCGCCCAATTTCCATCGGAAGCATACCCAGCGGACCGTATTTTTTGCAACCAACTTAAATCTCCAGCCGTTCCTTTCATTTCAGGATAAAAACTCCTGCAAGCGACCCATTCACAGAATCCATTAAAGGAATCAACCACTGTTGGATAATATCGATAACGGCTCTTGTGGTGGCTGATGTCCTCGCGGCAATTCCCCGCTAACCCAAAATGATTGTTCAATTTTTGGGCAACCGCACTGGAGCCTCCTGCTGACTCGTGATATCCTACTCCCAATATCACACAAACAGGTATACCGTAAACTTCGGATAAGCTGTCCGCTTTCGCCCGATGCTCGTCGAAATACGCGTTAGACACCTGACTTAAGCCTGAAGAAAAACAGCAACCTAAAATGGTATAAACCAATACGGTACGATGTATATTCACCCTAGAAAAGTAATTAAACTTCCGCTTAATTCCTAATTCTTGTAGGGGAATGACCTATCTTTATGCCATGAAAATGCTATCGATTTGGATTCAAACCGCTCGTCCAAGAACCCTTCCTCTTTCGGTTTCAGGAATTTTAATGGGTTTGGCATTGAGCCCAAATTCCGGACTTAGCGATCCCTTGGTCATGCTCGGTTGCCTTTTGACAACGGTCCTGTTTCAAGTGCTTTCCAATTTTGCCAACGACCTTGGGGACGGAATGAAAGGAACCGATAATTCTGAAAGAATTGGACCACAACGTTCCGTACAATCCGGAAAAATATCGGTTTCTTCCATGAAAAAAGCCGTTGTTCTTTTGAGTTTTTTAAGCCTTCTTTCCGCCGGTCTTTTGTTAACTGCTGCCCTGCCCAATCTTACAGCAAAAGCGTTAATTTTTTACCTCATCCTATCCTTGTTGTGCGTATTGGCAGCGATTACCTATACCGTTGGAAAAAAAGCATACGGTTATCATGGAGGTGGCGACCTCATGGTTTTTCTTTTCTTTGGTTGGGTAGCCGTATTGGGTACGCGTCACTTGTTCACCCCAAACTTTTCGCTGCAAGAAGTGCTCGCCGCAACGGCCATCGGAGCCTGGAGTACGATGGTGCTTAACCTTAACAACCTTCGTGATGTTCACAACGATAAGGCATCAGGAAAAAACACCTTAGCGGTTATCCTAGGAGGCATGCGTGGAAAATGGTACCATTACTTCCTTTATGTACTTTCCTCCATGGCTTGGATTTCGCTTTTGATTACAGCATTTTTGGAATCTCGAAACCCCTATTTATGGTTTTCAGGTATCCCGTTAATTTTCTGTACGATGCACATCCGTAAGGTGTCTAAGATTCAGCACGCGAAAGAATACGACCCGGAATTAAAAAACATCGCCTTAAGCACCTTCGCTGCTGCCCTTTTGTTCTTTATTTTTAACTTGAACTAATCCCTTGTAAATCTTGTTTTGAACATACCGAATAGTCATTTATTGATTAACTTTGCAGGGCAAAAAGAGCCGTATGAAAATATTAGTTTGTATTAGCAAAGCTCCGGATACTACGTCCAAGATTGCTTTTACCCAAGACAACAGCCGTTTTGATGAAAACGGAGTTCAATACATTGTGAATCCCTACGATGAGTGGTATGCTTTGGTCAGGGCATTAGAAATTAAAGAGACCTTAGGTGCTGAAGTCACCATCATTACGGTTGGTACTGCCTCCGATGAGGCCATCATGCGAAAAGCGTTGGCGATTGGTGCAGATGAAGCAGTTCGAATCGATTCCGAGCCCAACGATGCGTATTTTGTGGCAACCGCTATCGCAGACTATGCCAAAGATAAATCCTTCGATTTGGTGCTAACGGGCAAGGAAACCATCAATTTCAACGGATCACAACTGGGAGGAATGATTGCCGAGGCTCTCGACGCTCCTTACATTTCGATTGCTTCAAAATTGGACGTTTCAGGCAACACCGTAACCCTGGAAAGGGAAATTGCCGGTGGA
>Ga0208229_1000217_pt1 | contig 14784 bp, 17 predicted proteins | sample LakMenEpi22Aug11_FD_150725 | JGI IMG/M metagenome (GOLD analysis project Ga0208229, IMG submission 150725) | Freshwater microbial communities from Lake Mendota, WI - 22AUG2011 deep hole epilimnion (SPAdes) | ecosystem: Environmental > Aquatic > Freshwater > Lake > Epilimnion/Euphotic zone ... | reverse complement strand
TTGCCGCCGTTCGCCCGCACGGTCGGCACCGCGTTCGACAGATTGAAGAAGTCGACACCCAGTGCCCCCGTAAGATCCATGCCCAAATGGTGCTGGTCGTTGAAATTCTGCGCCAGGCTCAGCGCCAGGCGGCCCATGGCATTCTGCGCCGCGTCCAGCGACTGGCTGCGAAAAGCTACCAGGCCGCCAAGGGTGCCGCCGGTAATCTGCGAATCGGGCAAGGTCAGCGTCGTGCCGCCGACACCTTTCATGGCGACGACAATGCGTTCGGGATCATCCCGCGAAGCCACTGCCTGCAGTTGATACGACTGGGTCCCGACCACCAGGGGCTGACCGTTGCCGATGAACACATTGAAACTGCCATCGCCCTGGGTCAGCGTGCTGACCCGGATCAGCTTGTTCAAATCCTTGAGCATCTGATCGCGCTGGTCCAGCAAGTCGTTCGGCGCCTGAGTCTGGTTGCCGGCCTGCGCCAGAATGATTCGTTGATTGATATCGGCAATCTGCGCGGAGTAGGTATTGATCGCCGTCACCTGGCCCATGATCTGGGAATTGGTGCCGTCGCGAATCTCGGTCATGCGCTGATCGATCGACTGGAACCGCGCTACCAGTGACTGGGCAGCGGACAGCATCGACTGGCGGCTGGGGATCGATGCCGGGTTGGCCGCGACATCCTGCACACCCTTGAAAAATGCAGCGAGCGCCGGAGACAGGCCGGCATTGGGATCGGCCAGCAGGTTGTCGATCTGCTTGATCTGCGCCAGATAGCTGTCCATCTCGCTGGCCGAAGCCTCGGCGCTGAGCACCTGGCGACCGAGAAATTCGTCGTAGATCCGCTTTACCGTGACGACATGGGTGCCCTGCCCCTGAAAGCCCGAGCCGGTGAGCATCGGAATATTGGTGCCTTGAACGGTCTCCTGCCGGCTGAAGCCGGGAGTCGACGCGTTCGAGATATTGTGGCTGGCGGTAAGGATTCCAGCCTGCGCGGCATTGAGGCCGCTGACGCCAACACTGAAAATGCTCATGATTGCTCCGTGGATTGGGCTAAATAACGGCAAAACTTGCCGTGAGTTAAGCCTTCACACGAGTTAGAGCAATCCGCGTGCCACCGCAAACAGCCGTGCCGCTGTATCAGGCAGCGAGGGCCTGTCTCAGCGTCGATCCGCCGATGATTCGTTCAAGCTTGGCGGCGTACATCGGATCGGTGGCATAACCGGCACGCTGCAGTCCGCGCGCAAAACTGGCTGCATCCTGCGTGCCGAGCACACCGGCGTAGCGCGAGTTACCGGCCAGCAGGCCGGCATAGTCGCGAAACGCTTCCGCGTAAGAACCATAGGCACGGAAACGCTCGACCTGCTTCTGCGCGACTCCATCCACGTATTCCGTGGTCGTCGCCTCGGCCACCGGCCCCTGCCAGTTGCGGCCGGCCTTGATGCCGAACACATTGAAGCTCTGACTGCCATCGGCACGGCGCGGTTCGGATCTGCCCCAGCCGGTCTCCAGCGCCGCTTGAGCCACCATGAAATGGGCAGGAATGCCCGTCGCCCGGCTGGCCTCGGTCGCCGCCGGCCAAAGCCGGGTGGCGAATTCGCGAACGGCGGCAGACGGACTGACGCCATCGCCGATCCCCGCCGGATCAACGACCAGGGAGGAAAGCGGAGGCGTCCGCGAGTCGAGCGCAGGATTCCGCTGCAAGTCATGCAGCGGCAGCGGTGCCAGAAGTCCTTCGCGCAACAAGGGAATCATTCCCTCTCGCGGCAAGCGGTAAGTCGGGGTTGCCGGCAACAAGGGCACGGGGCCATCGAGCGGCTGCGGTTCCGGATTCTGTCGCAACAACTGCTTCTCGATCATCGCCGCCAGGCCGGTGCCGCCGCTCCTTGCACCCAATACCTGGACCATCTGTTGATCGAGCAGGGATTCGTACATGCGCGACTGCTCGCTGTCGAACAAACCATCGCGTGGCGTGGCATCGCGCATCGACTTCAAAACCATTTGCAGGAACAGCGCTTCGAACTGCTGCGCGGCAGCCTTCAGTGCCTTGGGGTCGCCGTCTTTCACTTGCCGCTTCAATGCGGCAAGGCTGTTGACGTCGAAGACGTTGGGGTTGACGGCGGCGGAGGTATTTGCGCTGGCACTCATGGCTGACGGAAGGATGTCAGAAGGCAGGCATCGCCATTCGCTGGATCAGGGCGGCAAAATATTCCCGACTCGAATGATCAGATGACCTCCAGTTCGGCGCGCAGGGCACCTGCCGACTTCATCGCCTGCAGAATGGCCATCAGGTCCTGAGGATTGGCACCCAGGGCGTTCAGCGCCTTGACGATGTCGGCCAGGTTGGCGCCTGCCTTGATGTTCATCATCGCCCCGCCTTCCTGCTTGATATCGATCTGGGCATTGCTCACGCCGGCAGTCTGGCCTCCGGACAGCGCACCCGGCTGGCTCACGGTATTGTCGGTGCTGACCGACACGGAAAGATTGCCGTGAGCGACCGCACAGCTGTCAAGCAACACCGACTGATTCATGACCACCGATCCCGTGCGGCTGTTGACGATGACCTTGGCGGACATTTTCGCCGGAGTCACTTGAATATTCTCGATGCGTCCGATGAACGATACGCGCTCATCCGGACTGGTCGGGGCACGCACCCGAATCTGGCGTGCGTCGGCCGCCGTAGCCGCACCCGGCATGGTCTTGTTGATTGCCTCGACCATCAGCTGGGCAGTGCCGAAATCGGTGGTGTTCAGATCAAGATAGACGAATTCGCCTTGCCCGAGCGGCATCGGCACTTCACGCTCGACCGTTGCGCCGCCGGTGACTCGGCCCACCGAGAGATGATTGACCGTCGTTTTGGAACCGGCGCCCGACGCCCCGGCGCCCACCACCACGACATTGCCCTGCGCCATGGCGTAGGTCTGCCCGTCGGCTCCCTTCAAGGGAGTGAGGATCAGGGTACCGCCCTTCAGGCTCTTGGCGTTGCCTATCGACGACACCGTGATGTCAATGGGCTGGCCGGAACGCGCGAACGGCGGCAGGCTGGCGGTCACCATCACGGCCGCCACGTTCTTCAGTTGCAATGACTGCCCGGGAGGCAGATTGACGCCCATTGCCGACAGCATGCTGATGATGCTCTGGACGGTAAACGGCGTCTGGGTCGTCTGGTCGCCGCTGCCATCGAGCCCGACCACAAGGCCGTAGCCAACGAGCTGGTTGTTGCGCACGCCGGCGATCGAGGCGAGATCCTTGATCCGTTCGGCACGGGCGGTATCCACCACCAGAAGCGCGGCAAGCATCCAGAGAAATGCCAGAAAACTTTTTTCCATTCGCGTCATGTCAGTCTCCTCAGAACGGCATGAAAGTCAGGAAAAAGCGCCCCAGCCATCCCATGACCTGCGCCGAGTCAAGAAAGCCGTTCGCCTTGTACTCGATGCGCGCATCGGCCACCTGTGTGGATGTCACGGTATTGGCGGCGGTGATCGTGTTCGGATTGATCACCCCCGAGAAGCGAATGAATTCCTCGCCTTCCTTGAGTCCGATCTGTTTTTCGCCGGATACCAGCAGGTTTCCGTTCGGATATACCTCGATCACGGTCACGGTAATCGTTCCGGTGAAATCGTTCGACGAGGTGTTCTCGCCCTTGCCGTTGAAGTTGTTGCTGTCGCTCGCGGCCAGCGCCGTACCCTGTGCCCCCTTGAAGGGCAGGCCGACAATGGTCGGCACGCTGACATCGACCGACTGGCTGCGCGTGGACTTGTTCTCGGACTTCTTCGACGCCTGAACCTTTTCGGCGATGTTGATGGTGATGGTGTCGCCGACAAAACGGGCACGACGGTCCTCGAACAGGGGACGTGCCGAGGCGATGTTGAAAATGGCCCCATTGCTCGGCGGCGCATAGTTGCGTGCTTCCGGACGAATGCTCATCGGCTGGTGGATCGCCGTCGTCGGCGTGGTCGTGACGCATCCGGACAGCAGTGCGGCAAAACTGGCGATCAGGGCTAGGTTCTTCATGATTTCACCCATTTAGTGCGAAACAACTCGTTCGGAGCGACCGGTGACAGCCGAGCGAAGCGAGCAAATCAGAAGCCTCCCCGCGAGGGGAGGATGGGAGGGGCGGGTCTTCAATTCGTGTTCAGTGTGTTTCATCATCAGGGGGCGCTCGCTACTGCTGCATGAACGTTAGAGTTGGGTCAGACGCGCAAGCATCTGATCCGAGGTCGTGATGGCTTTCGAGTTCATCTCGTATCCCCGCTGCGCCACGATCATGCTCACCAGTTCCTCGGCCACATTGACGTTGGATGTTTCGACGTAGCCCTGATTGAGCAGGCCGGTGCCATTCGTTCCCGGCGTGTTGGGAGTCGGCGTTCCCGACGAGGCGGTTTCCACGTACAAATTCTCGCCGGCACTCTGTAGTCCGCCGTTATTGACGAAGCTGGCCAGCTGTATGTTGCCCACCTGGGTTGGCGCCGTCACCCCTTGCTGGGCATAGGACACGATTCCATCACGCGTGATCGATACGCTGATGGCATTGGCCGGAATGGTGATGGCCGGACTCAGGGGATAACCATTGGCGGTGACCACCTGGCCATTGGCGTCCTTGGTGAAGGAACCGTCCCGCGTGTAGGCAAGTGTTCCATCCGGCATCTGTACCTGGAAAAACCCGTTGCCCTGAATGGCAAGGTCGAGCGGGTTTTCGGTCCGCTGCACGCTGCCCTGGGTAAAGATGTGTTCGGTACCGACGGTTCGCACACCGGTACCGATCATCAGGCCGGAAGGAACCGTGGTCGCCTGCGAGGAAGCCGCGCCCGGCTGGCGCATGGTCTGATACAGCAGGTCCTCGAACACCGGCCGCGAACGCTTGAAGCCGTTGGTGCTGACGTTGGCCAGGTTGTTGGTGATGACATCCATGGAGGTCTGATGGGCATCCAGACCGGTCTTGGCAGTCCAAAGGGAACGGATCATCGCGGCTTGCTCCTGGCGAAACGAAAGGAATTGAGATGCTTCATGGCTAGCGCACGTTCGCCAGATTCTGCAGAATCTGGTCGAGAATCTTGAAGGTCTGGGCGCTCGCCTGGTAGTTGCGCTGCTGTTCGATCAACGCAACCAGTTCCGCGCTCAGGTCGACGTTGGATTGCTCCTTGGCCCCGCCCTGTATGGCGCCCACTCCCATGCCCAGAGTTCCCTGCGGAGTGTCCAGGAGCTCGGCGCCCGATCCGCTGACCGGATCGGCATTGGCCATCCACTGGTTGTTGCCCAGGCTGATCAGCGCATTGGGATTGACGAAATTGGCCAGTACCACTTGCGCCACCTTGCGCGACTGGCCGTTGGAGTAGGAACCGAAGATGACCCCATTGGCGCCGACGCTGAGGCCGTTGGTGCCATTCAGGGCGCCCTCGGGATAACCGTCGTGGCTGAGCGAATCGATGCTGAAAGCATTGCCGTACTGGACCGTTCCGGTGAGATCGATCGCGATGGAAAGACTGCCGCCGGCACCCAATGCATAGGTCTGGGAAGCCAGGGGCATCGCCGTGCTCATCCCCCCGACGGTATCGAAATCCATGGCGACCGGCCCTGCCTGCGAGGCGCCATCGAGGGTGCTGAAGAGTTCCCAGTGATTACCCGGGGCTGACCTTGCGAAATACATCCTCATATCATGGGACGCACCAGTCGAATCGTAGACCGTGAGTCCCGTCGTATAGCTGTACGTGGCCGTATTGGCCGGATCGAATGGCGACACAAGCGGAACAGCGGCACGCGCATCCAGCGTCGCGCCAACCGATACCGTTCCGGTGGCCAGCGCGGGCATGACCGCGTCGATGACAATATCCACCGGCGCGGAAGAACTGGCGATCACGCCCTGGGGGTCAGTCGTATATTCGGCCAGGTACCCCGTCACATTGAGGCCGGAGTTATTGACGAGAATGCGCTGATCCGAGGTGGCGTTGTCATAATCCAGCTGAAACTGGCCATCGCGTGAATAAGTAATCTCGCCTCCATTGTTCAGGCGGAAAAACCCCGGCCCGGTGATCGCCATGTCGAGCGGATCGTCGCTCTGGATCAGGGCGCCCTGGGTAAGTTGCTGGTTGATGATCGCCGTGCTGACACCGGCGTTGGGCGCACCTTCAGCCGGCCCTCCGGAGACGGAAGACGCATACACATCGGCAAAGCGCGCCTTCGAGGTCTTGAAGCCGACCGTCTGCGAATTGGCGATGTTGTTGCCGATGATGTCGATCGCCCTCGATGCGCCGTTGAGGCCACTCAGACTCAGTGCAAAACTCATTTCTGTTTCCTTCCGTTGCCCGGCTTCATGTCTTGGTCCTAGCGCATGGCGAGGATCTGGGTCGCCGCCTTGTCGTTGGCATCTGCCGTCGACAACATCTTCATCTGCATTTCAAACTGCCGCGCCAGGGAAATCATGCTCACCATTTGCTCGGCGGGATTGACGTTGCTGCCTTCGAGGCTGCCGGCGGCGACCTTGACGCGCTCGTCGGTCGGGGCCGCGCTGCGATCGCGCATGCGAAACAGGCCGTCCTCGCCACGGACCAGGTCGGCGTCGGGCGGGCTGACGAGCTTGAAGCGGCCGATCACGCTGACGGTGTTCTGCGCGCCCGATTCGGGCAGCGCGGAGATCGTGCCATCGACGCCGACGCTCAGCTTCACGTCAGGCGGAACCGCAATCGGACCGCCATCGCCTTGCACCGGTATGCCGTTGCGGGTCTGCACGATTCCGTTGACATTGAGTTCGAAATTGCCGTTCCGCGTATAGGCCTCGCTGCCATCCGGCATTTGCAGGGCGATCCAGCCGTTGCCCTGCACCGCAATGTCAAGCGCCCGACCCGTGTGCATCATCGGTCCCGGCGTGAAATCGACATGGGTACTCGCATCGACTGCAAAGGCCCGCGTCGGCAGGCCTTTCTGCTGCGCATTCGAGTTCACCTGCACCGCACGCAACCGATGTTCTTCGGCCCGATAGCCGGTCGAACTCACGTTGGCCAGATTGTGCGCCACCGCGGCCTGCCGGCTCAGCGTCTGGCTGGCACCCGTCATCGCGGTGTAGATCAATCTGTCCATGTTGCCGCTCGCTCAGTCGCTTGATTCGCCGTATCGCCAGCGCCGACTATCAGCGCAGGTTGACCAGGGTTTGCAGGATGCTGTCCACCGTCTTGATGGTCTGCGCATTGGCCTGATAGGCGCGCTGCTGGGTGATCATGTTGACCAGTTCCGCCGTCAGGTCCACGTTCGAGTCCTCAAGTCCGGAGGCCTGCAGCACGCCATACTGGCCGGACGATCCCGGCGCACCGACGATCGGATCGCCGCTGGTGGGCGATTGCGCCCAGCGATTGTCGCCCAGGGGCTGCAAGCCCTGCGGATTGCGGAACGTGGCGAGCACGACCTGGCCGACAGGCTTGGTCTGACCGTTGGTATAGCGTCCCAGCACGATGCCGTCCTTGCCGATATTGAAGCCGGCCAGCGTGCCCGCAGCGTAGCCGTCCTGCAGCATCGCATTCACTGCAAACGACGAACCGTACTGGGTGGAACCACTGAAATCGACCGGAAAGTTCTGCGGCGTAACCACGGCGCCCGGATAACCCAGGTCGGTATCCGAGATCGATGCGGCGAAAGCGGCCGAAGTGAGCGCTCCCGAGGTATCGAAGGTCAGTTGCCCGACCGAAACCAGACCCCCAAAGGAAAGATCCTGGAATGTCGCGGTGGACGGCGGATTGGGCGGCGTCGATCCCGCGGGGTTCGTCAGCGTGGCATAAACGTCCCAGGTATTGGCGGCCGCATTCTTGACGAAGTACATCGAGTAGGTGTGCGGATTTCCCAGGCTGTCGTAGACGGTCGTCGCCGTCGATTGGTTGTACGAAGTGGGATCGCCGTAGTCGAACGGCGCGGTGGCGGGTACGCCGAGACGGGAATCGAGGTTGATGTTGGCCTGGATGCCGGTACCCGACGTGCTGCCGCCGGTCATTTGCGGCGTTCCCGAAAGGCTTTGCGTCGGATCGAACAGGCGCAGGGGCACCGACGGCGAACCGGTCGCGATAACGCCATTCACCGCCGCGATGCCCTTGAGCTGCAGGCCCTGGGCGTTAACGATATAGCCGTCCTTGTCGAGCTGGAACTGGCCGTTGCGGCCATATACCGTGCCGCCCGAACCATCGTCCATCTGGAAAAAGCCGCCGCCGTTGATTGCCGTGTCCAGCGGATTGTTGGTGACGGAGATATTGCCCTGGGTGAATTGCTGGACGATGGCCCCCACCTTGGCTCCAATACCCACCGGAGCCGCGCCCGCACCGTTGAGGGACGCTGCAAAAACGTCGGCGAATTGCGCCGAACCGCTCTTGAAGCCGACGGTACCGGAGTTGGCGATATTGTTGCCAACCGTGTCAAGCGCCTTGGAAGACGCGTTGAGACCACTCAATCCTTGCTGAAAGCCCATGTTTTTCTCCTGCTCAGAATATTTGTTTGATGTCGTTCATTTTTGCCAGGCCGAGTTGCCCGAGGTCGAGGGTTACACCCGAGCTGCTGCGGTTGATGCTCACTACCCCGGCGAGTTCAAGCGTCGAGGCCTCGACCTTTTCCGTACCCCGCTTCGCCGCCACCGAGACGCTGTAGGCTCCGTTCACCGCCTGCGCCCCCGCGTCGGTCTTGCCGTCCCAGACGAAGTTGTGCGTCCCGGCTTCGAGGTTTCCGAGGTCCATGGTCTGCATCACCAGACCATTGGAGTCCTTGATCGTCAGCACCACATGGTCGGCCGCCGCCTTGAGCTCCACGCCACCCGCCGCTCCGCTATCTCCCAGCTTGAGTCCGCTGCCGAGCACCATGACCTGATGCCCCACCAGCGCCGCCGCCTGCATTGCTTCGGCATCAACAGTGCTCGCCAGCATTTTCTGTAGGGTGGCATTGAGCTTCTCGATACCATCGACGGTGCTGATCTGCGCCAGTTGCGACGTCATCTGGGCGTTGTCCAGCGGATTCAGCGGATCCTGATTCTTCAACTGGGTCGTCAGCAGCTTCAGGAAACGATCCTGTGCGTCGTTGGTCGCACTCGAGGTTTTCTTGCTTGCCGTGCCATTGATCGAGTCGAGCAGAGCCTGGGCGACTCCTGATGTGGCGGCGGTTGCTGTCGTAGTCATGTCATTTTTCCCCTAGAGGCCTATTGCCCGATTGCCAGCGTTTTCTGCATCAGCGACTTGGCGGTATTCATTACTTCCACGTTGTTCTGGTAGGAACGCGAGGCCGAAATCATGTTGACCATTTCGTCGACCACATTGACGTTCGGCATCGCGACGTAGCCCTGTTCGTTCGCGGCCGGATTCGAGGGCTCATACATCATGCGCAGCGGCGCGGCGCTATCCACCACCCCGGTCACACGTACCCCGAGGCCGCCACCTTCGACCGCGGTCGCCTTGAACACGACCTGCTTGGCGCGATACGGCTGGCCATCGGCGCCGGTTATGCTGTCGGCGTTGGCCAGATTGCTGGCCACCGCGTTGAGTCGGGCCGATTGCGCGGTAAGCGCCGATCCGGCAATGGCAAAAATATTGGACAGGCTCATGATGCCTCCCGAAGGGCCGTCCCGAAGGAGGCATACGCCCCCCTGGGGGGCAGCGAGTGAATGCGAGCGTGGGGGTACATAATCTCCTCGCTTACTGGCTCGCCATCGCCATCTGAAGCGTGTTCAGATCGCCGCGAATGAAGGTCAGCATGGCTTCCATCTGTATCGCGTTCTCGGCAAAGGCGGCGCGTTCGACATCCATGTTCACGGTGTTGCCATCGACATTCGGCTGGAACTCGGTGCGATACTTGGCAGCGCCGTCAAATGCCTGGCTGGATTCGCTGCCCAGATGCCTTGCCGACGTTCTGGCCAGATTCAAGCTACCCTCCGTGCGGCCAGCCAGCGCGCCTTCAAGGGCGCCCTTGAAATCGATGTCCCTGGCCTTGTAGTTCGGCGTATCCGCATTGGCGATATTCGAGGCGAGCAATTCCTGCCGATACACCCGCGCATTGAGGGCTGTACGCTTTACTTGGAGGAGGGCATCGATTCTGTCTGTCACGGTCGCAGGAAGATCACGGGTTAGGATGCGTTCAGCAATGCATCATCCGTGCCATAGCCCTTGCTGACTGCAAAAGCCTGCCATCAGACCCTTTCAGCGCTCCATTGGCGGCAAACACGGCGCGACCTTCGGCAAAACTTGCCGCCGCACCGGCTGCGCAGGTTCATCAGGAATTGAGGGGGGACTGAGATGCTGCTGAGCGCATACGCGCAACGAAAGTCGTGATTGAATAGCTGCTTATGCGTGCGCTTCCTTCCCTCCTGGCAGCCTTGGTGCTGTGCGTCTCCGGTCCGTCCGTTCTTGCAGCCGATTCTTCGGCAATCTGGCGCGCGGTTGACGAGTTCCTGCTCGTCCAGATCAAGGGCTTGCCGGGAACCGCCAGCTACAGCATCGGGAACATCGATGCAGAACGGCTGGCAGGCGCTTGCGAGGGCTTCGACGTATCGATGGGAAACGGGGCGCGCCCCTGGGGCAGGACCCAGGTCGTCGTGCGCTGTCGCGGCGGTACCTGGAGTCTCTGGGTTCCGGTCCAGATTCGCGTCGTTGCCGAATACCTGGTTATTGCCCGACCCATAAATGCAGGCCAGAATCTCACGGATGCAGACATCCGCCCACAGCTGGGCGAGCTTTCCGATCTGCCGAATGGCGTCCTGATGAACAAGGACCAGGCTATCGGTCGCGCAGCGATTGCCTCCCTCGCCGCGGGTCGCCCACTGCGGGCCGACATGCTCCGGCAGCCCACCGTAGTGCAAGCGGGCCAGAGTGTGAAGATCGTCGGCAAGGGCAGCGGATTTCAAGTCACCAACGAAGGGCGAGCGCTCACCAACGCGGTGGTTGGACAAGTCACCCAGGTACGGCTAAACTCCGGTCAGATTTTGAGCGGAGTCGTCCGGGCGGATGGCACAGTAGAGATAAGGTTTTGATTTTCTTGAAACTACCCCCTACGAAAGAATACTCCCGAACGGCATAAAGTTATTTGCAGATATGCCGTAAACGCAAGCAGACGCCGCATAAACGACGGAAGACTCCATCCATGAAGATCGATAACTCTGCCAAAACCATCGGAACCGTGCAAAACACGGCAGGTTCCCGTGCGCCCGCGACCCGTTCGGCGGCCCCCGGCGTCAAGGCAGGAAGCCCCTCCTCGGCAGGCGAGTCGACCACAGTGGCCGCCACGGCCTTCCATTCGGTATCCGGTTCCGAACCCGCCTTCAATTCGCAAAAAGTCGCCGAAATCCGCCAGGCCATCAGTGAAGGGCGCTTTCAGATCAATCCGGAACGGATTGCCGACGGCCTGATCTCCAGCGTACGCGAAATGCTGGGACAAAATCGCCGCAACCCCTGACGGTAAAATCCTGACTGCCTGCAGGCAAGCTCGTTGGCCGCCGTGGAATCCTTGTCAGACTTGCTGGTCAGGGAACTGTCCGACCTGAAACGCTTTTGCGATTTGCTGGAAGAGGAGCGCAAAGCCCTCACCGGAACCCAGGCAGATCGCCTGCCGGATATCGCGAAAGAGAAGGCGGCGCTTGTCGGCCAACTCAACCAGCTTGAAACACGGCGCGATACGCTTCTGATCAAGAACGGTTTCGCCAAAGGGCGTTCCGGCATTGAAGCATGGCTGGCAAGCCTGCCGAATGCCTCTTCCGACAGACATCGCTGGACAGAATTGCTGAAACTCGCCGCACAGGCACGCGACGGTAACGAAACCAACGGCAAGCTGATCAATATCCTGCTCAAGCAGAATCAGGACGCGCTTTCCGTATTGCTGTCAGGCGGAACCGACTCGATCTATGGTGCCGACGGGCAACAACGCGGCCTGGCTGCGGGGAAACGATCCTTCGGCGCTGTTTGAAGCGCAAACGGTCGGGGAACAGCCCCGGCGCGGCGAGCCGCAGCGATCTCCTCAGTTGTCGGAAATCTGTACTTCCACCGCATTGTCCGGGTTGCGCGACTCGATCGTGATCGCCACCCGGCGGTTGCGTTGGCGCCCATCCGGCGTCGCGTTATCGGCCAAAGGCCGCTGGTCGGCATAGCCGGTCGCGGTCAGGCGGCGTCCATCCACGCCGCTCTCGATGAACAGGCGCACCACACTCGATGCCCGCATCCCCGAGAGCTCCCAATTGGAGGGAAACTGTGGCGTGCTGATCGGCGTATTGTCGGTATGTCCTTCGACGATGATGGGAAAGTCGGTCGGAGCCAGAATTTGTGCAACCGCGGCCAGGGCTCTCACGGCACCAAGATCAAGACGCGCATCGCCGGGGGCAAACAGTACGCTGGCGTTGATATCGACCGTGATTCCCAGCGCCCCTTCGGTGACCGTAACCTTGCCTTCATCAACCAGCGGCGCCAGGGCCTTGTTGATATCCTTGGCCGTATTTCGCAGACGGTCCCTTTTCGCTGCCTGAGCCGTATCGGTCTTGACGTTGGGCGGCAGGCGCTTCGCCGGAATGGCGATCGACAACTGCGAATTGATGGTATTGACCGCAACCTGGGCTCCCGAACTGCTGCCGGGAATGCTGCGGAAGGCCGAGCTGATCGAGTCCGACATGATCCGATACTTGCCCTCGTTGATCGACGAGAGGGCGTACATCACCACAAAGAAGGCGAACAGCAAGGTGATGAAGTCGGCGTATGACACCAGCCAGCGTTCGTGGTTCTCGTGCTCCTCTTCCTGATGGCGTCGGCCCGAGCGCGACATCAGGAGAGATAGCCCTGCAACCGGCTTTCGACGATCCGCGGGTTGTCGCCGTTGGCGATGCCGACCAAGCCATCGACCAGCATCTCGCGCAAGGTGACCAGACGCGTCACGTTCGCCATCAATTTCTTGGCGACGGGGAGAAATACCAGGTTGGCGGCCCCGACCCCGTAGATCGTCGCGACAAACGCGACCGCAATTCCACTGCCCAGCTTGGCCGGATCGGACAGGTTCTCCATCACATGGATCAGGCCCATCACGGCGCCGAGAATGCCGATGGTGGGCGAATAGCCGCCGGCAGACTCCCATACCTTCGAGGCCAGCTTGAGCTTGGACTCATATGCCCCGATTTCGACTTCCAGAACTTCCCGCAAGCGCTCCGGCTCGGCGCCATCGACCAGCAGCTGCAAACCCTTCCTGACAAACGGATCCGGCAGGGACACGATCTGCGCTTCGAGTGCAAGCAAACCTTCCTTGCGTGCAACCTGGCTCCAGCGGCCAATGTCGCTGATCAGCTTCTCCGAGTCCACCACCGGCGGGAAGAACACCCAGACGCCCATTCGCATTCCGGCCATGAACACCGGCAGGGGGCTTTGCAACATTACGGCGCCCAGGGTGCCGCCGAGCACGATCAGAAAAGCAGTGGGCTGAATCAACGACCCGACATGCCCGCCCTCCAGCACCTGGCCGCCGACAATCGCGGCAACTCCCAAGGCCAGGCCGGCAAAACTTATCTTGTCCATGGGGTTCAGGTAGCGGCCTTCGCCGGCTTGCGGCCCCGGCGGGCCTTGCTTACCGGCTTGCCTTCGCCAACCACCGTGGCCCGCAGACGGGCAATTGCCTGGCTGTGCAACTGGCATACCCGCGATTCGGTCACCCCCAGCACTTCGCCAATCTCCCGAAGATTCAGATCCTGTTCATAATACAACGCCATCATCATTTTTTCGCGTTCCGGCAGATCTTCGATGGCTTTTACCAGTGCCTGGCGGGTATCCGCCTCTTCGAGCATGGCCAGCGGATCAAGTCCCGGAGCCGCGCCATGGCGCTCGAGAAAATCGCTGTCCTGCCCTTCTGACAGGTCTTCAAGATAAACCAGCTGGTGACCGCGCGCCTCCTGCAGCAGTTTCTGGTAATCGGCCAGACTCAGGTCCAGCGCAGCCGCCAACTCGCTCTCCGACGGCTGGCGTCCATTCTCGTGTTCCAGTTTATGGATTGCCGCCTCGACGCGCCGCATTTCGCGTCGCGCGCCACGCGGCAGCCAATCGTTGTCACGCAACCCGTCAAGCATGGCGCCACGGATCCGCTGCACGGCATAGGTCTCAAACTGGGCGCCCAAGCCTTCCTCGTAGCGAGTCATGGCGTCGAGCAAGCCGATCGTCCCGTTTTGAATCAGGTCGTCAACTTCGACACTCGCCGGCAGCTTCGCCATCAAATGAAAGGCGATGCGCTTGACGAGGGGGGCATACTTGGAAACGAGCTGCTCTTTGGCGAGCACGCCCTGCGCGGTGTACATCGATCCAGTCGATCAGGCCATCTATGACGGAATGACTATAACACCGATTCCAGGTGCTTCGGCGCATGCCCGGAGGCTCCCCGACGCTGGGCCGGCCGTACCTCGAACGGAAGAAATCCGCCGCCTTCGGCATCTCCCGTACCCACCGGCAGCCGGCTTTGCAGGGCATCAGCCAGATGATCGGTCACCGGCACGCGCGAGCTGCCAAGATGATCGAGCCGGACTCCAAGGTGCTCGCGTGCGGTACGGCGCAGGTTGTCAAATATCGCCTGAGCCTCTTCGCCGGAACGGGCGCGGGTAACCACTACCTGAAAGGCATCGCGCCCGCGCTCCCGTGCCAATCGTTTGATCAAGGCGTAGGCATGCGTGATCGCCACGCTCTGGGCCGCGACCACGACCACAATGTGCCGGGCCGCGAGGGCCAGCGGTGAAATCTGCCCGCCGCGCCTTGCGGCGCAATCGACCATCACGAAGGATGCGCCCTGCTGAATCTGCCGCAGGCCCGCGCTCAAATGATCCGCCGC
>Ga0208229_1000216_pt1 | contig 14848 bp, 25 predicted proteins | sample LakMenEpi22Aug11_FD_150725 | JGI IMG/M metagenome (GOLD analysis project Ga0208229, IMG submission 150725) | Freshwater microbial communities from Lake Mendota, WI - 22AUG2011 deep hole epilimnion (SPAdes) | ecosystem: Environmental > Aquatic > Freshwater > Lake > Epilimnion/Euphotic zone ... | reverse complement strand
GCATTCGCAGAATTATTGGTTCGTGAGTTAGCTGCATCTTATGCACAAAAGACCGATCAATATGCTGCACAAATTGCATCACAGAATGCAAGTGCATCAACTGGCGCATCAATCTACGCATCAATCGTTGATGGAATTTCTGATTCCTATGGCGTAATGCGCTTTACACCTAACCGACTATTGGTTGCTCCTTCAGGTGGAACAAACGGAATTGACTTTGCTGGATTACTTGCAGCAACAGCTGATAGCCGTCCACTATTTGCAGCAGCAGCACCACAAAATGCTGCCGGCGTGATTACACAAGGATCAACAAACGGCACAGTTGCTGGACTTGATTTAGTTGTAAGTCCTAACTACACAGGTGATGATGCTAACGCCAAGCATGCTTTGGTTTATCCATCACAAGCAATGCGATTCCACGAGAGTGGCACAGTAGAACTTCGTGCCAATATCGTTGCAAACGGACGCATTGAAATTGGTATCTACGGATATGTTTGCGTAGTTAATCGCTACCCAACCGCATTCCGCAAGCTAGCAGTAGCCTAATTTAACTGAGTGCCTAGGGTTGCTCCCGATCCTAGGCATCCATTAATGGGAGTAAGGAGATGACATGCCAAGCATAATTACAGCCACCGAGTTGCGATCCGTCCTTGGTGTGTCATCCGCCTTGTATAACGATACTTATTTAAACCAAATTATTGACACAGCAGAAACTGTTATTCTGCCGATGCTTGTTACATTCAAAGCACCAATTCAAGCAACTTCATTGTCAGACAATGTTGCTACATTTACCACATTAGGAATTCATGAATTTACCGAAGGGCAATCAGTTGTCATCACAGGATGCGGATCACCTTACAACGGAACAAGAGTTGTGCTGGCAGACAATCTTGGACAATATACCTTTTCGCAATCGATCACTAACGCCGATATACTCGAGGCTAATGTCATCCCATCCGGAGTTGCTACCCTTTCTGGCGCATCAACTTATGTTGGAAACGCAGCTGTTCAGTCAGCCGTCTATACAGTTTCAGTCGAAGTCTTTCAAGCAAGACTTGCCGGAGGAGGACAAATCGAAGGAGTAGATTTTTCACCAACACCATTTAGAATGGGTCGATCACTTTTCAATAAGTGCGTTGGTTTATTAGGTTCATATATGGATACTGAAAGCATGGCTCTCTAAATGCCTAACGAAACAATCCTTCAACAAATCCGCACACCTTTAGCAACTGCCTTATCTAGCGTCGCAGGTAATGTTTACGCTTTCGTTCCAGAGTCAATAATTCCGCCTGCAATTGTGTGCGTCCCGGATTCGCCGTATCTTGAATTTGAAACGATAAGCAAAACAAACATTCGGGCTAAAATAAATATGACCATTACAGTTGCGGTTGCATATAACAGCAATCCTGCATCGCTCGACAATATCGAGCAATTAATCATAAGTGTTCTGGCAGTTATTCCGGTTGGATACATTGTCAGCTCGGTTGAAAGACCGACAGTTACTCAAGTTGGTGCATCAACGCTGCTCATCGCAGATGTTCGAGTATCTACCTACTACACGCAAACAATATAAGGAGAAATCATGGCAACAGTCGTAATTACCGGTCGTGATGTTGGTTTATCTTTCACAGGTGGAACAGATATTCAAGCACAGGCGACAAACGCAGTTTTAACCAAGGTCAATGAGCGTCAGGTTTATCAGACCATGGAAGGCGAGGCTTACAAGACCACAAACATTTCAGGAACATTCCAATTGGATATGTTGGCTGACTGGGGCAAGGCAAACTCAGTTTGCGAGGCTCTATGGACAGCTGCTGAAAGCGCACCAGATACAGACATCAGCATGACACTTACAGCTGCATCAGGAGCACAATTCGTGTTTCCAGTAAAGCCAGAGTTTCCAACTGCTGGTGGTTCAGGTGTTGATGCTCAGACAGTATCATTCACCTTTACAGTATCTAAAGGCGCAGTAACCGAAACTTTTAGTTAAAAAATAAAACGGGAGCAAACAAATGAAATTACCAATTACAATTGAATATAACTCAGGCGATCAAGCAACATACATTGCACAACCGCCTGAGTTTGCGAAATGGGAGAAACAGACGGGAAACATAATTGGTCAAATATCTGAGAAGTTGGGTATTTGGGATCTTATGTTTTTGGCTTATCATGCACATAAGCGAGAACTTGGTGGATCCAAGCCCGTCAAAGCAATGGATATTTGGATGGAAACTGTCGCTGATGTAATAGTCGGTGATGCAGACCCAAAAGTCATCCAGAAGGAAGCCTAAATCGATTATTGGTTGAGTTAGCAATAACTACTCACATACCAATGAGCGAATGGGTTGAAGCAGAGGATATTTTAACAGCGATCGAGATATTGGAGCGAAGGAATGGCAAATGAAACAATCGCCTACAACAAATCCGATCTGCGTGATATTTACAAGGCTTTCAAACTTATGGACGAGCAAGCAACAGAGGAAGCAAGAAGTCAATCTGCTGCTTTGGCGTATTTTGCTTCAGAGGAAATTAAGCAGGCAGCTAGAGGCAGAGAGAAATCTGGCAAGGCAGCGCAAAGAATTGCGGATGGCGTTAGTATCTCCAAGTCAAGCAAAATTGGTGAGTTCCGTTATGGTTTCGCAAAACAAAAGTTTTCAGGTGGGGCTACAACGCAAACCCTATGGGGTGGTATGGAGTTTGGATCTAATAAGTTCAAGCAGTTCCCTACATATTCAGGACGGCAAGGCAGAGGTTCAAGAGGTTGGTTTATCTATCCAACCCTTCGCAGAATTCAGCCTGAATTGATTAACAAGTGGGAACAAAGTTTTGATCGCATTATTAAGGAATGGATTTAATGGCAACCGGTAATCGCACATTAAAATTATCAATCCTTGCTGATGTTGATGACTTAAAAAAGAAGCTAGGTGAAGCCGACAAAGCGGTTGAAACCAACGCCAGCAGGATTTCAGAGTTTGGAAAGAAGGCTGCTGCTGCATTTGCCGTAGCTGCTGCTGCCGCTGCTGCCTATGGTGTCAAATTAGCCGTTGATGGGGTCAAATCAGCCATCGAGGATGAACAAGCACAATTAAGGTTGGCTGCTGCCCTAAAGACCGCCACAGGGGCTACCAATGCCCAAATAACCGCAACTGAGGGATACATTCGACAGACTCAATTAGCCACGGGCATAACCGATAATGAACTAAGAGCATCATTCCAGAGATTATCGGTATCAACCAAGGATGTTACAAAGTCACAGGATTTACTAAATTTAGCAATTGATATATCAAAGGGAACTGGTAAAGAACTTGGCACAATTGTTGAAGCATTATCAAAGGCTTATGAAGGACAAGATACAAGACTTGCAAGATTAGGTATTGGTTTAAGCCAAGCCGATCTAAAGGCAATGGATTTTACCGAAACCACAAAGGCATTGACTAATCTTTATGGTGGTGCAGCAGCTGCTAACGCTGAAACATTTCAAGGCAGAATTGATCGATTAAAGCAAGCATTCGCCGAAGCACAAGAAGAAATTGGTTATCGACTACTTCCATTTGTTGAAAGATTTGTTACTCTTATTGTGGATGAAGTAGTTCCTAGATTGCAAGAATTTGCTTCATATTTCGATCCAATCAAACAAGCAATTAAAGATAACCAAGAAGCCTTTGATGCGTTTGGTAAATTTATTATTAATATTGTAGTTCCAATCTTGATAGGCACATTAGGTGCTGCCCTAAAGACTGTTGGAGTTATTGCAGGTGAAGTTACAAACATTATTGGCAAGGTTATTTCAGGAATTCAGCGAGCTGTTGATGTTGCAATCGCTGCCATTAATGCTTTGATTGAAAGATACAATTCCATTCCATTGTTGCCTAATATAGGTTCAAATGGTAGCGGTGGAATTTCAAACGCTGGAAATGCTGGCGCATCAGGATCGTCAGATTTAAGTAATTCATCAGCCACCGATGCACAATTGCGTGCAGGAGCGTTAAGGGCTGGCACAACAGTAAATAACATTACAGTTCAAGCCGTAGATTCTGAGGGTGCTGCAAGAGCCGTTGCCAAAGTATTAAATCAGAGCGCATCAAGATCAGTTCCACAGCTTTACAACAGCGGGATAACTAGGGCTCGATAATGACAGTCTGGACACCTGACTGGAAATTAACTGTTGCTGGTGTTGATTACACCGACATTGCTATTAGCGATATTGCCCACCAAGCAGGTCGAGATGATATTTATACTCAACCTAATCCATCTTATTTGCAGGTTGCTCTAGTTGCCCTATCTGGTCAAACATTGCCATTTCAAATTAACGATTCTTTGAGTTTGCAAGTTAAAGATAGTTCCGGAACTTATGTAAATTTATTTGGCGGAGATGTTACTGATGTAACTGTTGAGGTTGGGGCAACTGGATCATTGGCAACTGTTGTGAATTACACAATCCTTGCAATGGGTTCATTAGTTAAACTTGCCAAAGAAATCTACAACGACAATCTTTCACAAGATGAGGATGGCGACCAGATTTATGAGTTGCTATCTAGCGTTTTGTTGGCATCATGGAATGATGTTCCAGCAGCTACAACATGGGCGACCTATAACGCAACAGAAACTTGGGCAACGGCAGGTAATCAAGGTTTAGGCGAAATCGATCAACCAGGGCTTTATACGATGTCTAGCAGATCAGCCGATCCTGATACTGTCTATAACATTGCAAGTTTCATTGCAGATAGCGCATTTGGTTATCTTTATGAAGCACCTAATGGGGACATTGGTTATGCAGATGCAGACCATAGGCAAACTTATTTAATAGCCAATGGTTATGTTGATTTGGACGCTAAGCATGCTCTAGGTCAAGGATTATCAACTATTACAAGATCCGCAGATATTCGCAATGACATTTATATCAATTATGGAAACAATTTTAATTCACAGGCAACTGCCACAAGTACAGAATCCATTGGCTTATATGGCTACAAAGCTGAAAATATCAGTTCGGCTATTCATTCAGGTGTAGATGCCCAAGAGGTCGCAGACAGATACATTGACCAGCGTGCCTTTCCGTTAGCAGCTTTTCAATCCATAACCTTTCCAATAACTAATCCGCAGATTGATAACAGCGATAGAGATAACCTTTTAGGTGTGTTTATGGGTCAGCCTTTAAACATTCAAAACCTGCCAACTCAGATCTCAAATGGTGTATTTGAGGGTTATGTTGAGGGATGGCGTTGGAGCACAAGGTTTAATGAATTATTTCTAACCATCAATCTTTCACCGGTGGCGTTTAGCCAAGTGGCGATGCGCTGGAATACTGTGCCAATCACCGAGGCATGGAACACACTAGATCCAACATTAACATGGGAATACGCTACAATCGTATCCTGAGAATAGGACAATATGGCAACCACTACTAATTACAGCTGGAGCACTCCAGATGATACAGCCTTGGTCAAAGATGGCGCAGCAGCCATTAGATCACTTGGCACAGCAATTGATACAACAGTTTTTACAAATGCCGGAGCGGCAATTGCAAAAGCCACAGTTGATGCAAAAGGTGATTTGATTGCAGGAACAGCTGATAACACAATTGCAAGATTAGCCGTCGGAGCAAACGATACAGTTTTGACAGCTGATTCCTCAACTGCAACAGGTTTAAAATGGGCTTCTGCCGCTGCTGGTGGAATGACTTTGATTTCAACTACTTCATTGACTGGCGCAACAGTTTCATTAACAAGTTTTAGTGGATACACAGATTTGCAGTTAATAGTTATTGGGGCTTATGGATCAAATCAAAATACATTCCAAGCCCGCTTCAATAGCGATACTGGCAGTAATTATTTTACAGGACAATTTGCCATAGGTGCAAATATGAGTGCAAATAGTGCAATTGTTTTAGGTGATGGTTTATCAAGTTCATCTACTGATGCCACAATAAGAAATTTTTCAGTTTTGACAATTCAAAGATACGCTTCAGCAACTCATGGAAAACCCTTTCAAGTGCTAGGCGGTTATATCTATTGGAGTAATACTGCAAATAATTATACTTCTGCTTATAATGCTATTTATCATTCGACTACAGCAATTACTTCAATTGATTTATTTATGGCATCAGGAAACTTTAGCGGTGGAACAGCCTACTTATATGGAGTGAAATAATGGCAAAAACAAAGATGATAAAGACAATTGTAAATTGCGAAACAGGTGAATTGGTCGAAAGAGAATATACTTCTGACGAATATGCCCAACATGCAATAGATTCAGAAAATGCTGTTGCAAAAGTAGCCGATGCTAAAGCAAAAGCAGCAACCAAAGCAGCATTGTTAGATCGATTAGGCATTACTGAGGACGAAGCAAAACTTCTGCTTGCGTAATGAAGCCTTACCTATCTAAAGCAGCTGTTCAATTACGGGAGCAGATCGATGATTCCTTCCCAGAGCGTTTGCGCAAATCTGATGGGTGGATTGGTGATGCTAGACATAGCGCAAGAAAGAGCGATCACAACCCAGACACAAACGGATGCGTGCGAGCAATTGATATTGACGCTCGGCTTTCTGACGACAAAGGGCTTTCAGCATATTTGGCAGATCAAATTCGATCATACGGGAAAACCAATGGTCGCATCAGTTATGTAATCCATCAGTCAAAAATTGCATCACCTTTACTTGGATGGCGCTGGCGTAAATATAAAGGCAATCCTCATAACCATCATGTCCATGTAAGTTTCAAGAAAGATCAAGATAAAAATTCTGAGTTTTTTCACATCCCACTACTAGGAGGCAAAGCATGAAACTATCAAACAAACACAAGGCAGCAATTAAGTCATATTTAAGAGCTGTGGCTGCTTCCGGTATTACTGTGCTATTAGCGATCGTTGCTGACATTCGACCAGAGTTTGCAATCCTTGCTGGAGCATTGGTTGCACCTGTTGTAAAAGCATTAGATCCTAATTCTGGCAACGAAGCCGATTATGGACTTAATGCGAAATGACGGCTCAAGATTGGGTCGCTATCGCTACTGGCGTATGCGCCATAACAGGCAGTTTATTCATGGGTCTGCGTTGGGTTATTAAATCCTATTTAGCAGAACTAAAGCCAAACTCAGGCACAAGCATCAAGGATCAAATTACAAGACTTGAACAGCGTGTCGATGATCTCTTTGTCTTAATCAGTAAGCGATAATTTTAATTATGGCGAACACTCGAAAACCTATCAAACGCAAAAAGATCAATCGTCGTGTCGTTCGCCAAACTCCTGAGCCATTAAGCAAGATCGATCAGCATTATTTGGCTTTGCACGAATGTTACAAAGCAGCTAGAAAAGCAGGATTTACGCCTGAACATGCTTTCTGGCTTATGACTGAACATAAGACTTTTCCTGATTGGGTCGTAGGCGATGGTGGGATCATTCCTTCCATAGATCCAACTGACGATGAGGATGACGATTAAGCGATACTTAGTAATAAGTGATTTGCAAATTCCCTATCATCATGAAACAGCTGTCAAGAATGTCATTAAATTGGCAAAGCGTGAAAGATTTGACAGCGTTCTATGCGTTGGCGATGAGATCGACTTTCAAACCATTAGCCGTTGGGCTGAAAAAACACCTTTGGCTTATCAACAAACTTTGGATGATGACCGCACAGCTACTCAAGAAATCCTTTGGGCTCTCACAGAGCACAGCACAGAAGCTCATATTATCCGCAGTAATCATACTGATCGCTTATATAACACTCTCCTAAAAGTTCCGGGAATGATCTCACTTCCCGAATTGCAGTATGCCAAGTTCATGGATTTTGAATCTATGGGCATTACATTTCATAAACAATTCTACGAATTTGAAAAGGGCTGGATCTTGGCTCATGGTGATGAGGGCAACATGAACCCCAACGCTGGACAGACTGCCCTAAATCTTGCCAAAAAGGCAGGAAAGAGCGTGGTTTGTGGTCATACCCATAGGCTAGGTATGTCAGCCTACTCAGAGGGTCTTTACGGGGCTTACAGACCCCTTTACGGCATAGAAACCGGCAACCTTATGAATCGAGCAAAGGCGAGTTACACAAAAGGGCTTGCTAACTGGCAAATGGGCATTGTGCTAATGGAATGGGATGGCAAGAATATGAGCGTGCAGATGATTCCAATTAACAAAGATGGCAGTTTCACAGCTCTTGGAAAGTCTTATGGGTCTTGAAACCGATTATCACGAACGCACGATTGATGACCATATCGATGATTTTGAGGATATTAGCGTTATCTAATCGTTATAAAACACGCCGTAAGTCAGGTAGATAAAAGACTTGATTTAGGTCAAACTTTATGTATTCACAGATCGTCTGTGGATATGTAAGGGAGTAACATGAAGTCAAATGAAAGAAAATGCGAATGGTGCGATGGCATCACTCGTGGGGATGTTTGTCCAAGATCTTTGGAATGTCCAACATGTTCTGCAAAAGCAGGATTAAGTTGCAAAAGACCATCAGGTCATAGAGCATCAGAGATTCATTTCGAAAGAATTAAAGCTGCATACGCTATCGATGATAAAAATGGCTTTGATTGGAAATTGGCTTACGCCGACAAAATTCCGGTGAACGCATGAAAATCAACGGAATTACAATTTTATGGTTCATGATAGCAACCGGCTTGTTAGCCTATGCAGTCAGTTTATGGCAAACCGAAATCTACAATCGGGGCTATTGGCGTGGGCGTGCAACGGGTTGGGATATGCACCGCCGAATGATTACCATTAAACAGCAGTCAGATGAAGTCTTTGATTATGACAAAAACTGAGCAGTTATTTGATGAGGTTATTACTACGATCCAACAGCGTGGAAGTGTTTACGGACATCCTTACTATAACCACAAGCGAATTGCAGGTCTTTGGTCTGCATATCTCGATTTCCCTATCACACCACACCAAGCTGCATTATGTATGGCACTCGTCAAGGTTTCTAGGCTTAGTGAAACTCCAGACCATGAGGACAGTATCAAGGACTTCATTGCCTATGGGTCTGTCTATAAAACCGTGCTTGATGCAGTCAAAGATGAAAACTGGGAGGATTAATAATGGCATTCAATCTTGAGGATTACGAGGATGTGGCTACTTTGAACAAATGGTTCATTGCCAATTATCCAATGGGTAGATCTGATATATCAGTTATCAGCCATGATCCTGAAAAGGGTTATATCTTGGTGCAAGCAACCTTGTGGCGAGATGCAGCAGATCCAGCACCAGCAGTTAGCAACATTGCATTTGGATCTAGAGAAACCTATATGGCTAATATGAAAAAATGGTATGTCGAGGATACTGCCAGCAGTAGTTTGGGAAGGGCAATAATAATTCTTAAAGGTTCAAACAAGACTGCTACAAAAGACAGCATGGAAACTGTTAAGGCAGATCAATCTTTTAAGGAGAAGCTAGAAAGCCGCCAAAATATGTATGGAAAAACCGGAAGCAAGTCAGCACAAATTGAAACGATCTTGAGAGATAGTTTTGCAGCTGATAAGAAAGAGCCTGAACCTGTTGCTTGGTCTGTTGGTGATGTTGTTGCTGAGATTGGTGCAGCAATACCGAATGAGCCACCTGCATGTCAGCATGGGCATATCTTGAAAGAAGGAATCTCTAAAGGAGGTAAGCCTTACTATGGTTATGTTTGTAAAGCAAAAGAATGTGCACCTAATTGGGCAACCTTAACCGCTAATGGAAAATGGTACTTTAAAGGAGGTGAATAAATGGGTGAATTACAAATTATAGATGGCTCAGGATTAACTGCCACCTTTACAGATGACGGAATTGTCGTAGAGCCATCAGTCGTGACTTGCGATCTATGCAACGATGACAGATTACTTCATGAGGGCGATCTGCTTCGCTGCTATTCCTGCCATGCAATAAACCGAATTCCGTATCATGCCTAATTACGATTACATGTGCGATGGTGAGGGGTTGCTGATTGTATTGGATTTACCAATGGATCATAAAATCCCTCATTGTCAAGTGTGCAATGCGCCTTTAAGGCGTGTCTTTACAGCTGTGCCTACAATCTTTAGAGGAACTGGATGGGCTGGTAAAGATGGTTAATTTTAGATGTAATTTCTGTTCAGCCAATACTGAGTTTGAGTGGTTAGACGGATACCCAGAAGCTGATGGTTTTAGGGTGTATCAATGCCTAAAGTGTTGCGCTGTGGGAACAAAGAATCTAGCAGAATCAACTGACACTCAAGAGCCTGTCATGCGCTGCACTAAATGTGGGTCTTGGATGTTTGCAGATAAGGAGTGCCATACATGTGCGCTAATCATGACGAAATGACGCATCAAATTAATTGGGCTTATCAAAATGAATTGCGTAAGCAATGGCTCTTGGATCATCCGGATGCACAATACATAGGATGGATGTCTATATGAATGACATGCCGTCTGACCTGCGGTTATGCCGAAGGATTTGGAAGCGTATGCTACCCTTAAACGCAAATTCGCTTTCAGAGCGAAAGGGCGATCTGCGAAGCAGAAAGATCGCAAGGTTTGGTTTGGTGATACCTCTGTTCATAGTCTTGAACATAAGCCTTTTAAAAGATGATTCCGTAGCTAAATCTTGGTCTGTAAATACATTAAAACAATATGCTTTTATAGAGCTTAATCATTCATTTACTGAGTTCTATTGTTTAGATGAGTTATGGCATAAAGAGAGTAGATGGAACTACAAAGCCAAGAACCCTAAGTCAAGTGCATTTGGTATTCCACAGATATTAGGGCTTAAAGAAAAGAATCCTATTAAACAGATTGATAGAGGATTGGCTTATATTAAACACAGGTATGATGAACCTTGTAAAGCATTACAACATCATAAGATTAAGGGTTGGTATTAATGAGTAAGTCTGCTCTACGATCTACTGGATCAACAAGGCATTGGCGATCTATTCGCAGCCGTGTGTTAAGGCGTGATCAGTTCATCTGTCAATACTGCAATCAAGAAGCTACAACTGTGGATCACGTCATACCTAGGAGATTAGGTGGGCTTGATAGTGATGATAATTTAGTTGCATCATGTAGTAGATGTAATTTATCTAAGGGTGGGCGGTTTTTTGTGAGCGATAGGACACCACCGACCCCCCGTTCCTTTTCTAACCCACAAAACACCTCGATCGCTCACGCTCAGACTGAATCGCTTTGATTAATTTACGAACAGGAGAGATCCTGAGTGATCCGATCTATTCAGGTTTAGGAGGTGTGCAAACTCCACGAATTCATTCAAAACTGACTGATTTACCTTCAAAAGGTCAAGACATGATCGACCTAGCCACCGAACTGGGCATCAACCTTATGGAATGGCAGCAGTATGTCTGCATTCATGGTCACAAAGTCAGACCGGATGGCAGGTGGGCTCATTCTGAACTAGGTTTAATTATGGCAAGGCAGCAAGGCAAGTCCACGCTGATGATGCTCCGGATCTTGACAGGAATGTTTGTGTGGGGCGAAGGATTACAGCTTGCCTCAGCTCATAGACTTACAACATCACTTGAAACCTTTAGACAAATCGTTGGCTTAATTGAAACAAATCCAAGACTTGAAAAGGAAGTAAAGAAAATCCGATGGCAACATGGCGCTGAGGAAATCGAATTGTTTGGCAATAGGCGATTTGTTGTAAAGGCTGCAAACAATGCAGCTAGAGGTTTGTCCAAACCCGAAACGATACATCTTGATGAGTTGAGAGAATACAAGGATGAGGATGCTTGGTCATCAATGCGTTATTCAATGATGGCTGCTAAAAATCCGCAGGTTTGGATCTATTCATCAGCTGGAGATCAGCATTCCGTAATCCTGAACAAATTGCGTGAGAGGGCATTGGCGTCAGCCACGACTAACGATCCGATTGGTTGGTTTGAGTGGAGTGCTGAACCCGATGCACCTATCTTGCTTCCGTCAGGTGAGATAAATTGGGATGCATTCGCTCAAGCCAATCCATCATTAGGAATTACAATTCATCCGGACAATTTAAAAGCAGTTATCAATGATCCGCCAGATATTGTGCGCACAGAGGTTTTGGCTCAATGGGTAGACACAATAAATTCAGCGATCGATGCACAAAAGTGGGGATTATGTCAGACCAATCCAATACCTTTAGATCCGGAAGCACCAACTTGGCTAGGACTTGATTTATCGCCTGATAGAAAATTTGGCGCATTAGTTGCAACTCAGAAATTACCAGGAGAAAGATTTAATTTAGTTTTGCTTCACACTTGGTCAAATGATTACAGCCTAAATGATTTAGCGGTTGCAAATGACATTGCTCCTTATGTAAGACGATATAACACTCAAACTGTGGCGTATTCCAAACGGACTGCACAAGCTGTTGCAAGTCGGCTAGTTCCGGCTGGAATACCCATAACCGACATGGATGGCGCAATCTATGCGGAAAGTTGTGATCGGTGGTTGGGCGCAATAAATTCCCATCGATTACAGCATGGGGGTCAGGAGGAATTGACCCAACAAACACTTTCAGCAGCCAAATTGCCATTTGGGGATGGCAGTTGGGTTATTGGAAGGCGTGCAAGCAGAGTGGCAGTTTGTGCAGCTGTCGCTTCCGCACTTGCAACCTATTTTGCGACACAACCTGAAACGGAGATTGATATTCAAGTCGGATAATTTGTATTTATGGTATATTATGTGCTAATGGGATTATTCGATCGATTTACAGCAAGATCAAATCAGCAAGCAAATCCAGTAGATGTTGCAGCTGCATTAGCACCTTACAACTCTCAGCAATTAGTTGGCGGAATTCTATTTGGAACTACAACCGCAACTCGTGAACAATATATGGCTATTCCTTCCGGTGCTCGTGCAAGAAATATAATTTGTTCAACAATCGGTTCATTACCACTTGAGCAATACAATCATTTTACAAATGAACATGTAAGACCAAACAGAGTAATCATGCAACCAGATCCAAGAGTTGCAGGATCAGCAATATATGCGTGGATCGCTGAGGACTTGCTTCTATACGGAGTTGCGTATGGAATGGTTATGGATGCTTATGCTGCAACCGATGCTTCAAGAATTCGTGCATGGACAAGAATTGCACCAAACAGAGTTTTTGCTTCACTAAATGGTAATTCAACCGAAATCGAATACTACACAGTTGATGGAAAGCGTGTGCCTCCATTTGGTTTGGGAAGTTTAATTGTATTTAATGGTTTAGATGAAGGAATACTAAATCGAGCAGGTCGCACAATTAAAGCAGCAGCAGAATTAGAAAAAGCAGCTGAGATGTATGCTAAAGAGCCAATGCCACAAATGGTATTAAAATCAAATGGCACAAATCTTACTCCAGAGCGAATTACAAAACTTTTAGAATCTTGGAGAGTGTCAAGATCAACAAGAGCGACTGCATTCTTAAATGCTGATGTTGAATTACAAGCATTAGGCTTTGACCCTGCTAAATTACAATTAAATGAAGCTAGACAATACTTGGCTTTGGAAATTAGCAGAGCGAGCGGCATTCCGGCAAGTTTCGTATCTGCTGAAACAACTAGCATGACTTATACCAACACTTTAGCCGAAAGAAAAGCATTAATTGACTTTTCACTTCGACCAATCTTAACTGCAATTGAGCAAAGATTATCTGCTGCGGATTTTTGTCCTAACGGAATTGAAACTCGTTTTGATATTGACGATTTCTTGCGTGGATCTGCTTTAGAGCGTGCGCAAGTTTATGAAATCCTAAATCGCATTGGCGCAATGAGCGTTGAGCAAATCCAAGAGGAGGAGGATCTAATTCGATGAAAATTAGTTTCCCAATAGAAATAACAGCTGCTGACACGAACAAGCGAACTATCTCAGGAAAGATCGTAACTTGGGATGAGCAAGGCTCAACAAGTGCCGGATTAACTGTTTTTGAGAAAGACAGCATTGATTTCTCTAAGCCTGTAAAATTATTACTCGAGCACCAAACAACAAAGCCATTGGGCAAGTTAATTGATATAACTGCTACAGATTCAGGCTTGGAAGCGACTTTTCGTTTAGCCAAAACATTTAGAGCTGATGATGCTCTTGAGGAAGCAGCCACCGGACTTCGTGATGGTTTTAGCGTGGGCGTAAAGATTAATGAATGGAAAAATGTGGAAGGCGTGTTACGCATCCAGTCAAGTTCCTTGCAAGAGGTCAGTTTGGTAACTGATCCAGCAATCGACAGCGCAAGAGTGGCTGAGGTCGCAGCAAGTCAAACACCAGAGAATTCCGAAGCAACCGCTGAGGAAACTACAACACAGGAGGACAAAGTGTCTGATACAACATCAGAAGCTCCTATCGCAACCGAAGCGGTAGAAGCATCACAAGCTCCAGTTGTAACTGCTCAATACATGGCATATACAAAGCCTCGTGTTGATACAAATGTTACAGCAGGACAATATCTAAACGCACAAATTAAAGCATTGGGTGGCGACAATGATGCTCGTGACCTACTTGCAGCATTACAGATTGCAACAGTTACTGAAAACACCGGAACTGTTCCACCAAACTATTTGCGTGATCTAATCGGCATAATTGATTCAAGCCGTCCATTTATCGATTCAATCGAGCGAGCACCACTACCAGCAACAGGAATGAAAATTTTCACACCTAAGTTGGGCACACAAGCAACTGTTGCAGTAACTTCAGAAGGTTCAGAGTTTTCATCAACTGACACCGCTGTTACATTCCAAGAGGACACAATCGTCAAGTTCGCTGGAGCAAATGTTGTAAATGTTGAGTTGTTTGATCGTTCAGACCCGGCATTCGCAGAATTATTGGTTCGTGAGTTAGCTGCATCTTATGCACAAAAGACCGATCAATATGCTGCACAAATTGCATCACAGAATGCAAGTGCATCA
>Ga0208229_1000205_pt1 | contig 15232 bp, 12 predicted proteins | sample LakMenEpi22Aug11_FD_150725 | JGI IMG/M metagenome (GOLD analysis project Ga0208229, IMG submission 150725) | Freshwater microbial communities from Lake Mendota, WI - 22AUG2011 deep hole epilimnion (SPAdes) | ecosystem: Environmental > Aquatic > Freshwater > Lake > Epilimnion/Euphotic zone ... | reverse complement strand
CCAGCGGACGATCTGAAGACCAACTGCCCAGCCCTGGGTGAGAAGATGGAGCGGGCCTGGCCAGGGTGGGAGTCGCGTTTCGCAAGCCCAGCTGTGGTCAGTCGATCTTTGCTGTACAGGCCGCCCAACTCCCCACTTGATTACCCATAAAACTCCGCGACCCTGAGATCCCGTTCGGTGCAAGGCATACAGCAACAGACTGCATTGGCGATCCGTTCGGTCATCGCCGCCAGCGAGAAGCGCCGGTTGAAGCGGAAGCAGTAGCCGCCGAGGTAGCGCCTGGCGTACTTCTCAAAGTTGAAGGCATGGAAGGTACCATTGAAGTTGGTCTTGAGGTTGCCCAGCAGGGTGTTGATCCAGCGGAACTGCGGTAGATCGCTGGGGTGCTTCCCACCAGTGACGATGGCCTGATGGCCCAGGCGCCGATTGCCTCTGAGCTGAAGCCATTCACGGCTGTGATCCTGGCGTGAATCGGATGTCCCGCCTCGTTCAAGGAGACAGCCGCGACGATGGGGATCTTGTTCTCAGATCCGCGACCTGCCTTGCCGCCCGGCAGTTCTCCGCCGAGATAGGAGTCAACCGCTTCGCGGAAGCCAGAGGCTACGATCTGGATTTTCCCCGCAGCAGTTAGGCCTCCTCCCGATCAGCCATCGCCCGCAGAATCTTGTTGTGCAGCAGCCAGGCCGTGTCGACTTTCACGCCCAGGTGGCGGCTGAGCTCCAGCGAGGAGATCCCAGTCTACCGCTGCGCGGAAGCCTTACGGCTAGGGCCTGGCCGATCAGAGAAAAAGCCAGAAACCAGGTGGTCAGTGGCAACTTGGTGGCCTGCATGATCGTACCGGCCGTGAGCGTCGCCTGATGGCCGCAGTTGCGACACTGATAACGCTTGAGCCGCCGGCCATAGTCCAGTCCATGCTCATGGCCATTGCAGCAGGGACAGCGGAACCCATCGGGCCAGCGCGCTTTCTCCAAAGCAGCCTCACATTGCTCTTCGATGCCGTAGAGCCGCTGGAACGCAGGCAGGGAGAGACCTTTCTGGAACTGGATCGCGCTGCGGGCCATGGCCGGACTGGTATCTGTGTACCACTCTATGACCCCAAGGTGGCCGCTGTGGAGTGAGCTGGGTAATCAAATTAAATTATAGAATGGCAAGATGTCTTCCCAGTCCCAGCCATCATTACCAAGTCTTGCCCATTGGCGAAAGTCTTGTTCCAGGCCACGCAGGGTAATGCAACCGTTTACAGATGTGCATCCACCAGACACTTTGCCCCGAGCGTATGGAAATGTACGTTCGGGAATGACTTCGGTAAGGTAGTTCCAGTCGTGAGTGTCCACGGAAACTGCTCTGGAGTCGAGAAGATCATGTGGGGTGGCTTCCTTTGAACGGAAATGGGGAACTGCTTCAACCAGCAGCACTTTTATCTCGGGACTCTCGCTTAAGCGCGATGCAATTGTGGCGCCCGCATTTCCCGCGCCAACTATAATGTAGTCGAAGACACTAGGCATGGCGTTGGAGGACAAATGGCTAAGGTCGACGGAGGCAGGCGTTGAGCTTAGATCGTTTTGTTGGATTATTTAAGCCGGGAGTCTTGAGGTGGGTTTCGTTAATACGGGTTTCTATTGGCTGGCTTCTTTTCAGTGATGGTGTGGTTGCATCGACCTCTCTAGGCAGGCCCGTGTGGAATAGGAATAAATGCCATGTTGGATGCGCTTCGAATGAAAGACCTTGCAATCACAGTGTTAGCGTCGTTTCAATAGTCCTCCTCGGTTTAGCCAAAACCGATGGGTACACTGGACGGTGCCCGAAGAAATGGGTCACTCTGCCATGTCACTGTACCTTCAAGTCGAAGGTTGGGCAATTGCGCCAACAAAACTCGGAACGCGGCAGGGGTCACGAGACGAGCAAGTGGAGCGCCAAGGCATTCATGAATCCCCATCCCAAATCCAAAGTCGTGCTGCTGTGGTCTTGTGATGTCAAACTTATCTGGATCTGGGAAGACAGTTTCATCGTGATTGGCTGAACCGATTACAGCTGTCACTTTGTCTCCAGGGTTGAGTGTCACTTCCCCGATGGTGACTTCCCTGGTCGGGTAGCGATCAATCAGCTGTACCGGCGAGTCGATACGCAGCATTTCCCGAACCGCGTCTTCCATGCGTTGGGGTTCGCGATGGAGCAAACTTAATTGTTCCTGGTTCACAGGGTCGGTGAGGCGAACAACTCCAGAGGAAATCAGAAAAGATGTCGATGCATATCCCGCAATCATTAAGGTGCTTGCATTTGCTAGCCAGTCATCCTTTGTGAAGTTTGGAGATCCCGCTCCAACCTGTCGTCTCATCAGCTCAAACATGCCGCCCGTCTGGTGCATAGGGCAACGCGAGAGCGCATTGAAATACTCAGAGATCGCCAATGCACAGGTTATGCCGGCTCCCTTGACAGCGAGGGATGCAGCGATGTCGTCCGCAACAACAAATGTTGTAACCCATTCCACTAACGTGCTGAGGTCGTCGCTGGGAAAACCAAGAATCTGTTGCAGCACTCCTGCAGACAGAGGTGTTGCAAAGTTACTGATCAACTCAAAGCGAGATGCCGCTTTTGCTTTTACCAGCAACTGCTCGGCCAGTGTTGTAGCAATTCTAGGCGCATCAACAATCGCTTCGGCAAGCAGCTGATTTAGCAGGGGCCGCACTTGGTCATGATGAGGATTATCGGATGCAAATACACTCTTTGGCAGGGATGCCAAGGCTGCCATTGGGGGAGCCTGACTTGGAGGAACGGGATTATTCTTGACAAACGTTTCATCGTCCGTAAGGATACGTTTGCAATCGGCAAAGCGAAAGCACCACCAGCTGTCATAAGGCAACACGTGCGAGACAGGGTAATCTGCTCGAAACGCAGCGTAAGTTGGAAATGGATTGGCTAGAAAGACTGGGTCGTGCGGGTTGAAGCTTGCAGGGTTGATGCTCATGATCTCAGATGATTAGTTTGGAAGCTGAGAAGTAATCTCGCGAAACAAAAATTCCGCCGTGCTGGCAGACAACTCGCAATGCGATAGGTTTTCCTCCGCAACTGCCCAGGCTTTGAATGGTGAGTTGTCAGGTGGATCTGCTGGAATGGATGAGAATGGATCCTGCTTTAGGTATAGCGCGCTTACTGTAGGTACGATGCAGGCTTTTGGGTGATGAAGGGTCACGTTACCGCAGGCAGCACCCTTGGCAATTGCTGCTGCTGTCGCGGCATAGTGTGCCTGACCACCCGGTGCCGCTTCCCATCCCTCGGCGTTGCGGTAAGCCTCCACCTTTGGCATCGAGCTAGGTGGATATGAGCCCCCGCAGGCAACGGTTGGATCGATGCCATCGCCACTCACTCGCAATGTTGCTTCAGCAAATGGGTGATCTGTCCAAGTGAGGATTGTGTCGCCGGGCTTCATGGAGCGCCCGCCTTTGCCGTGCCCACTTGCTACAGCAATACAACGGGGCTGCTTGGGGAAGTTCCCCACAGCCTCAAAATCAGCAAACAAAGCTGCGCTTGCCGGGTCTGGATGCACACCATCAGATTCCAGATAAGCGATCAGAAATTCTCGATTCGCCACCGTGTTGATCGCTGCCGTTAGGTCAGCGCAACTCGGCAGCAGATGCGCAAACGCTCGCACAAACCACTGCACCTCAACCGCGGTGGTCGAGCCAAGGTGTGGAGTATCAATTGAAAAGTAGAGTTGGCATGAATGTTGCATGCCACACCATTCCAGCCAGGCTAAGGCGTAGCGAGTGACCTGCCCCCCCATCGAAACCCCACCGATGCAGACAGGGTCGCTTGTGCGGGTATTGATTTGATTGAGGCAGGAAATTATGATTCCAGAATTCATGGGGATGTGAATAGCCCCATTGTTGTAACCTACTAGCACAACCGAGTGCCCCGCTGCCAGCAATCGCTGTAGCAAGTTATATTGATTGGCCATTTCATATATGTAATCGCAGGCCCATCCTCCGGGGAATCCCTCCGAGAAAATCACGGGTTTTGACAGTTTCTCTGCCTGTGACTTGGCTGTATGAGGATGATAGACATAGGCTTTGCCAGATAGCCCGTTCGTTGACTGAAGCCGCCAGGTTTCATCAGGACGCGGCGCTGCGCTACCGCCGATGTGTACGATCCCACGTGCGGAGAGGACCTCATCGCCCCAACGGGCCGAGATTGTGTATGTGCATGTATCGCCATGAGGATGGGTCGTGGCCAGCTTTTGACCGAATTCCACACTGCGAGGACCTAGGCCGTCGCCAGCATCAAAAACAATGCTGTCGGGGAGCTCCGAGCCCGGCTCTGTACACCAGAAGCGTTGATCGAATGACCAGACCAGCAGACGACTTCGAACTACGGGGGTTGCCAGCGCCCATTGGTCGTGCATCGGTATCCCCGTGACAAAGACCTCGCGCGTTTCAAGCAACGCCTCCACCAGTGGCAGCGGCTCTGGAATCCCGCCCCCTACCTCGGCGGCATGCCTCACCAGCGCAACTGCATCGCTGGTTGGTAATGCAACCCTATAGCGGGCCATGCAGACCGGAATAGGGCCGTCATGCCAGATCTCTCGGGTCAGTGCCTTGAGTCTGCTGACCGCAGGAACGATCCCGGGTATAAGCTCTGCCTGTCGCAGAGTATCCATTGCCCACTGCCATTCCAGAGGTGCAAGAGCTCGCGTATCCTCCCGCCCATTGGGCAAAGGCAGCTGGATCCACCACGAACACAGAGAGGCCCCTGCGGTTGCCGGTGTGAGCTGGGCGCGCAGGGAATCGAGTTGTTGAGCGAGAGTCTCGGAAATCACGGGGCGAGCGAGGCGAGAAAATTGAGACCGGCGATGCCTGGAAAGAAGCAGTACACGCTGCCTCGTGTGGTCACCCAACGCGGTAGATCGTTGAGAACGATGGGGTCGCGGGTGTCGTTGGTTCGAATTACAAACTTCCCTTTTTCAACGGGCTGGGCACCGATGATCGGATCCCTGGTACCGCGAAGACCCGCCTGGGAGTAGTCGAGATTGCCCCAGGTTGCCACCACAAACTCGTACTGCATTTCAAGGTCCCCGACGATGAAGTAGCCGATTAAGCCTCGTTCGATACTGCATTCATCGTCGCCACCCTTGTATTCCGGACCATATGGCATAGACCTGCGGATCATTCTGCGTGAATGGGGCTGACCCATTACTCTTCCGCTGCGAGGGTTCATTCGCCGGATATGCGAACCGATCGGACAGCGCAAGCCGCTGCTGTCATCAAAGTAGCTTGGGTGGCTTGCCGATGGGGCATAATCAAAATCATTGAGCCTGATCTCTCCCGCCTCTGTATCGCCATTAGGTGAGAGTTCGAGGGGGGTGCCGTCACGCCACCGCCCCATAAGTTTTGCCGCCACTTCCTCCTTGTCAATGGCATATCTTCTTTCCGTTTCTTCAATTAGCTTTTCAAAGCTTACAACATCCTGCTGCAGAATTCGAAAGGCCCCGTAGCTTCCATTCGTGCCAAGTTCAGGAGGGATGTCTCCTAGGAAATTGCCATCGTATTGGTTCTGATAGCCATTTCCCAGTAGAAACTCGCCTGGATTGCACTCGGGTTGCATGTCTGGTATTTCCGACTTCCGAGGCACACCCTTGATGCGTGGTTGGGCGATGGAATCACGAAAACCAAAGTGCACCTTGTTGCCGGGTAAAGCCTTGGCGTCGTGGCTGGAGAGGATGCTGGCTCCATGGCGATGCACCTTCTCGGCCAACGCTGATGCGTTCACGTCTAGAAACTCCGGATCATCCTCATGGATGAAGAGGGATAGCATCATGTGGACCTCGGGCCCCTCGGGCGCCCCCAAGATCCAGAAGGAGGGATCACTGGGCCCATCATCCCCAAGTCGCTTGACGATGTCCGTCGGTCGTGCCGGGCCTTCCACAAAGCGTTTGGGGAAGTGATCTAGAGTTGAAGGTGGAACGCCCACTTTCGCCAGCCCAGCACTGGTGAGACCAACCATCAAGCAGTAGCGCGGTTTCTGCCCTCCTGCACGCTGCCAGGCATCTGCCACGGTGACGGTGGGCCAGCTTTGTGCGCGATCTGGGAGTAGATCTTGCAATAGCCGTGTTCCGCTCACAGCATCAGGCAAGGAAATTGCGAAATGCCGGGCCAATTGGGCCGAGTATCCGCGAACAATATTCGCTTGTAGATCAGATAGATTGAGCATGCTGGACTCAGGCATAGTGACGCACCCTTTGAATGTCAATGCAAGTCAAGTCTTTGTATGCAGACCACGGTTGAGCTTGGGTTGTATTATTCCGATTGACCCATTCGCAGAAGTCGCGGGGATACTGTTGGACTGGCAGTCGTGGGGCGTCCTGTACAAAAGCGAGCATTGCGTTGAATGGTCCGCCAAGAACCTTGACAAAATCCATCAGGTAAGACTGCAAATCTCCATCAAACACGGTGATTACCCACAGCGCTGAGCCATCAGGCGTTGGCAGAAACCGCGCAAAGTGCACGTAATGGAGGGACGAAAGGGCGTCGTTGATCTCGTCCTGCAGGGCATGAATGCCTTGTAGTAATGCCGGCATCTGAGCAGGCGACCTCAAGTGTAAGCATAAATTCAGTCCATTCTGAACTTGTCCTGGTTGGAGGCTAAGGGTGTCCGGCCAAGCACTTCGATGACTGCCTGGACGCCCTGTGTCCACGCCCAAGCCGGAGCGGCGGGTGAATGCGTGCTGCTCCACCAGCTGATGAATGCCACCATGCATGAGAAATCGTAGAATCAATACCTACTACTATTGACTGCAACGCTGGCCGTGTCAACAACTTCTCCCGCCGAAGGGGGTGGCGAGGCAGCCGTACCGCCCGCTGTGAGCTTTGTTTCACGCACCCTGCTTTCACGGCTACTCAGTCGCCAGCCGCTCAGGGCCTCCGAGCATCGTGATGAGGAGGGTGCGGTGCTGCTCTCCGATATCGAGGGCTTCACAGCAATGGTGGAGCGGTTTTCGCAGCCCGGCGCGGCGGGCGTGGAGGCCATCGCCTCGGCTCTCAATGGTTATCTCGCTGACGTCGTCGAAATTGTGAATCGATACGCGGGTGATGTGATCGCGATCGCCGGCGACTCAGTGCTCTGCTTCTGGAAGGCCACTGGTGACCTCAGCTTGGAGGAGGCTTGCGCGCACGCCGGGCAGGCCGCCTTGGCGATTCAATCGGCGCTGCATGAACGTGAAACAGCCCACGACCTCTTCTTTCGCACCCGGATTGGCATTGGGTCAGGTCCGGTCACACTTTCTTTTGTTGGTGGCTTCAACGGACGCTGGGAGTGCCTGTTGTCGGGCCCGGCTCTGGACGCGGCGGTGAATGCCGAGCGGATTGCTTCGGCTGGAGAGGTGATCCTGGCCCATGGGGCTGCAGCACTGCTGGATCCGTTCGGCTGCCATGAAAGCGCACGGCAAGGCCACCGCCGCCTGTTGACCATGGCCATCCCCCCACCATCTCTGCCGCCACCGACACAGGAGGCCGGCGCTACGCAGGATGTGCTGGCCCCTTTCCTGCCAAGGGCGCTGCTGTCTCGGTTGGACCTGCCGTCAGCAACCTGGCTGCCCGAGTTCCGGCTCGTCACGTTGTTTCTGGCAACGGTGACCACCCATTCAGCTGAAAGCGCCTTGTGTACAGGACCGGCTGGGAGCGCTCATCGCCTCATTCTTCGCTTTCAGGAGGTGGTCGAGGAGTTTGGCGGCACAGCCAAGGTGGATCTCGATGCCAAGGGCACTCTGCTACTCGGGGTGTGGGGACTGCCCCCGCAGGCACATGAAGATGATGCCCTGTTGGCGGTGGAGGCAGCTCGGGCGTTGCATGAGTATGCCTCGGGAGAGCAGCGCATGTCGATTGGAGTTGCTACAGGTCGTGTGCTCTGCGGTGCCTTTGGTTCTCGTAGTCGTAGCGAATACATTGTGCGTGGCCCGGTGATCAATGTCGCTGCTCGACTGATGGTGGCAGCGGAAGGAGAGTTGCTGGCTGATTTGGCCACGGTCCATGCCGCACGGCAGCGCATCGTCTATGAGGAACGGCCCGCGTTGAAGGTCAAGGGGCTGGCTGAACCCGTGCCGGTGGTTCGCCCCACGGGGAAATGTACCCGGTTGTTGAACTGTGCGGGATCAATCGTCGGCCGAAACGTCGAGAGCGAGCGTCTGATTGCTGCGTTGGAGGATCTGCTTCAGCACGGTGTTGGTTCATCCTGGTTGATAGAAGCAGAGGCTGGCCTCGGCAAGACACTCCTTTCGCAGCTTGTTGCCAGGGAGGCAAAGATACGCAATGGCTCGGTGCTTGTCGCCACCGCAGACGCGATCGAGGGCCGTCGGGCATTCGGTGCCTGGCGAGACGTCCTGCGCGCCCTGCTTGGCAGTGGGGATGATGCGACGATGCGGCAGCTCCTCTTTGAGCGGTTGCGCTCTCTGCCGGGACTTCTCACGCTGGCTCCACTGGCTAACGATGTGCTTCCCCTCGGATTGAGTGATAACTCTCTGACCATGGAGATGACGGGCCAGGTGCGGGCCGAGAGCACGCGTCGGCTGATGAGCGGCCTTCTCATGGCCTCGGTTCGGGAACAACCTTGTGTGCTGATCTTTGAGGATGCTCACTGGGCCGACTCGCTTTCGTGTGTTCTGGTGGAAGACCTCGTCTCAGCTGATCTGGCGCTGATGATGCTAATAACGACGCGGCCGGATCCCATTAACAGCCTCTCTTTCCAGTCGCAGCTCAAACAAGAGCATGTAATTGTTCTTGATGGCTTGCACGATGATGAAATTGATCGGCTTGTATGCTCTGAACTGGGTCTACGTTCGGTTCCCTCCCGCCTGCTTCATTGGATCCGTGAGCGGGTTGCCGGACACCCCTTTTTTGCTTCCGAGCTGATACGCTCGCTCCATGCCACTGGTGCCGTGAGTGTTCAAGATGGGCGCTGTGCCATCGGAGACTTAGAGCAACTCACCTTGCCATTCAGCATTGAGGGGGCAATCACTAGTCGCATCAATCAGCTCTCTCCCTCTCAACAGTTAACGCTCAAGGTGGCCGCAGTGATTGGGCGGGTGTTCACTGAACCCTTGCTGTGTACAACCCATCCCGCCGGAAGTGCTGAAGTGCAAGAGCACTGCAAGCTCTTTGAGCGCAGTGAACTTGCCATCCGCCTTGTCAAACAGGCGACTCGTACCTATGAATTTCGGCACATTCTAGTGAGGGATGTTGCGTATGGATTACTTCCTCTAACCCAGCAGAAACTACTGCATCGGGCGGTCGCGCTTCGAATTGAAGCTGAATATGAGGATCAGCTTTCTGCTGTTGCTTCTCAGCTCGCCCAGCATTGGGAGCGTGCTGGGGATCTCCAGCGTAGCATCACCTTTCTCGAACTTGCCGGTGACCACGATCTACGCACAGGAGCATTTAAAGAAGCTCTTCTTAACTTTCAGAAGTCATTGCTGAATGCTCAATGTTCACCGAATCTGGTCGATAGCACTCAGCTTGCGCGACTACAGATGGGCCTCGGGAAAGCCTCCTATTTTCTGGGCGACCTCAATGGAAGTCGGCGCTGTCTCGAACAGGCTGTTAGAGAACTTGACCGCTCGGTGCCGTCTTCGATGCAAGCCACCTTGTCATCGCTCTTGCGTGAAGCATTTGTTCAGATGTCGCATCGCTTGCTTGGGGTCTTTAACAAGATTTCTGATCGAAAGCAGCAGACGGTGATCGCAACCGTATGTGATGGTTATCGCTGTCTGGCGCAGATTTACTTTCTTCAGGATCAGCCCGCTCCCTGGCTCGCTTATCTTACTCTGCGAAGTGTGAATCTCGGCGAGCGAGCCGGCGCTTCGGCTAGCTTGGCGCGCTCCTTGGCTAATCTGGGTGTAGTGCTGAGCCTTATCGGCCTTAAAGCATGGAGTGATTGGTACGGCAGTCACTCTGTGGCTATGGCAGACCAAGAGGGCCAGTATGCGGCTGGTTCCTACGTTCGCCATGTAAATGCAATCCGCTTGGTGAGCATTGGTTGTGCTGAGGATGCTCTTCGCAGTAGCAGTGAAGCGCTGGAGTTGATTGAGGTTTTGGGGGATTTCAACCTAGAACTCGAGGCCACCAGCGTGAGGGCGATGATCGCCGCCATAAGTGGCGACTTCAACGCTGCTGAAATTGCTGCGCGTCGATGTGTACATCTTTCTCGCCGTACGGGAAGCCTGATGCTAGGAGGCTGGGCTCAATTGAATCTTATTGATGTAGCGCTTTCTCGCAATGATCTTGCCAGAGCACAAATAGCTCTTGCCGAAGGGCGGGCCATGCTGGCGGGTCTCTCGGATCAACCCACACTCGTGCTGATGCATCGTGCTGAAGCCACCTTGGCACGATATGAACGACGCTGGATGGACGCTTTGCGTAGCTCTCGCGCCTTGATCGATGCCATTGGTTCTTCTATGCCATCGGCATATTACATCGCGGATGCTTTTGGCTTGGCATGCAGCATCGTTGCTGATGCTGCGCGCAATGGACAAGTAGTCAGTAGGACTGAGTTGAGACGTTGCGAACGCAGACTGCGCAGACTCTCCAAAAACCACTGGGATTTGCAGCGTTATCTCCAGTCACTTCGGTGAACGCAATCTAATCGTTAGGGAGTTTGTTTATGCCGACTGTGTACGGGCTAGAGACAGACTTGAACAGCGCTACTGCCTAAGATTCTCATCTGCATGCGAGATAATATTGATCTGGAATGCCTGTGAATGCTCTTGTCCCCATCATAAATGCACTCTCCTGGCTTTGCGGTAGTTGCCTTTTTCTGGACAGATCTAGCACATGAAATTGTTAACTCCGGGTGGGAGGTACAGGGTTCGATCTCAGTGGAGTCCTCATGCCGAGTTCTGCTTCCCAGGGAGCAGTGTTGTCTTACATTGTGACGTGGACTCTTCTCCAGTTTCTCAGGCTTTGTTTGCAGGATTACTGTTTGCTGACTTGTGTTTCGGATTATACTGTCTTGGTGGCTGTGCTGATTTGACCGTGAAAGGAATACGACCTATGTAGGTCAGGTCCCTATCTCCGGTTTGTGGCTTAGCCTAGGGCGGCGTAGTTGACCGTATTCGCAAATGTTGACACAACCGTATTTATTTCGCCCTTCTACATGGCGCTATTTCTTACGCCGTTTTCAGGCCTTTACTCGTTTCCTTCAGGAACTAAGTCGCTATCTTCTTTATCTGCGGGTGCCTATATTCTTCCTCACCCTGTCTGAGGTGGCCTTCCTCAGCAGCCAGGTCACGGATGTGCTGTTGGGGATCGCCCTTGAACCTGATTGGGTTTCGTTCTGCTTTGCTGCAGTCGCTGGCGCTGTATTCGGCATCACTCTCTGGTTCTCCGCCCGGGCCCTCAGTGAGCTGCGCTGGATGGATCAGCCACCTCAACCCCTTGCTATTGCAGGAGCACACTGCCAGGCGACGCCACGCTGCCGCTTTATGCCTGCCTGGGTGGTGTGGTGGATTCCTCGATTCCTTGGCATTGCACCTCTCGTGTTTATGGCACTCGCACTCGTTCGAGGCGTCGGCGATGTTGGTATGAGCTTCCCCATGGCCTTCCTGCTTCTGCTCGAAGCCATAACCCTGCTCATACTTCTTTACCTTCGAACCCGCCTCGCTGTAACCATCAGACTTCCCGGTAGGTTGCTTAGCCGAGTGGTTGAGGCTATCACCGTCTTCTCCGGTATTCGCGACGGCTTGTTCACTCCGCGGACCGAGCTGTTCCTGTTTGGTCTAGCTTGGTTAATTCTCTCTACATTCTCTTTGCCCATAGCGTTGTCTGCCAATGCTTCTTTCTCGTCAAGTCTGCTTCATCTCTATGTTGTGCTTCTTGCTGGTGTTGTTGTGTTGGTGGTACGTCGCATCGCCATGGCCGAGAAGCCACCTATTGCCTATTGGATCGCTGTATCTATTGTGCTCGTGCTGGCGTTGCTGCTACCCCTTCTCTTGTTGGCTAGCTCCCTCAGCGCTGTGGCCCTACCCCGCCTGCTGGGATCGATCACCATTTTGTATATATCTTTCACTATCTTCACTATTCTTGTCTCCAGTCTTTACATCTTTGGCACTCAACTAGGTGTCCCCCTTCTGACGTTGTTGTTCCTTTCGGCTATCATCATGGCTGTTTATAGAGTAAATGACAACCATGCAGTTCGCTATCTTGAGGGTCCAGCGCCGCAACCATTGCCATCACTTGAAAGCAGCCTAGAACGCTGGTTTGAAAGTGACGATCGGTTGAATCAGATCGAGTCCCTTCCTGATGGCAAGAAATGGCCCCTTTACATAGTTTCTTCCCAAGGGGGTGGAGTCTATGCAGCCTACCATTCTTCCAAAGCACTGGCACTGCTGACTGAGCAGGTTCCCGAATTTAGGCGCCATCTTTTGGCAGTAAGCGGCGTATCGGGAGGCAGTGTTGGGGCTGCAATCTATGAAAATGCACTTTATCAAGTAGGGACTGGTCCTGGCATTGTTGATCTGATCGACTCCTCTTTTGATCACGATCATCTCTCGCCGGTACTCGCGGCCATGCTCCTCCCTGACTTGATCCAGCGCTTTTACCCTATGCCTGTGGCGGCATGGGATCGGGCTTTGGCCCTAGAGCTCTCGTTCAGTGACCCTCGTGATCAGACTCCCCATGTTTCACTTGAGCATTCATTCTTTGCATCACAATCAGGTCCTTTTGTGGTATTCAATACTACTATTGTAACTAACGGTCGCCGCCTTTTGCTTTCCCCTTTCACCTTTGACAGTGATGCCATCTTTCATTCTCCGCTTGCTGCTACCAATGGAGACTTGCTATCGCAGGACATACGCTTTAGCACTGCCGCTGGGATGAGCGCGCGTTTTCCGCTAATCTCACCATACGCGTTCTTCGACGGTTCTCCCCAACAGCGAGGACGCAGGCTTGTAGATGGTGGATACTACGACAATGCTGGTGTTGTGACTGCTGCTGAAATTAAAAATAATGTTATCAGCTTTTTGGACGAGAAGGCGCTCCTTGATAAGGTTGAGGTAATGCCTATCGCAATCGTTAACAAGTCGAGCTTTCGTCACCTTGAGCAAATGGATCGTGATGCGAGCGCGCCGTCAAGGAGTCTTGATGGTCCGATATTTCCCTTTTCTTCCATACAGGCTCTATTTTCTGCTCGCGATGCACGGGTAGCCAAGGCACTTAGCGATTTTGGCGTGAGCTGCGGAAATGGTGCTGAATCGGGATTGTGCATTACCCTTGAGACTAAATTCCGTCTGATCGATGAGCATCAACTATTGAATGCACTGCCGCGCAACATTCCACTTGGGTGGACCCTTTCCTGTCAAGCCCGTACGTTTATTAGCAGCCAACTTAACCCTGATCCAGGTTCCCCTGCCCAGCCACCACCCTGCTTGTCGTTCAATAGAGGAAGTGGCTTGCTAGAAGTTGCAGACTCTAGTCTTGAATCATTCCCTTCTTTTGCCCACATTGTCCAATCCATTCGAGATCAGGTGTGATATTAGGTTGCGTCATCTATGCGTGCTGCTTATTGGCATGGTTTCGGCTAATCCCCCCCCTCGCCGTTATGTGGCAGAGCATATAGAATGGTGGATGTGTAAACCCTTATTTCTGTCGCCACCCGTAATGTTCATTCATACCTGTTGGCCTAGTGTGAGGTGTTTTGGCTTTCCTGGGCATGTCCCATCATTCATCTCTCAGGCGGGGCAGCCCCCCTGGTCGGGTCTCTTACCCATGAGTAACCGCCGCACCCACAGTCCCGAATTCAAGGCCAGGGTCGCCTTGGAAGTGATCAGTGGCCCCGTGACGATCCAGGAGAACTCAGCCGACCACGCCATCCACCCGATCCAGGACAGCCAGTGGAAACTGCAGCCACAGTGAGTGTTGCACCACTCGGCGCTGTCGGCCACCCGGTAATACCTGCAGAAAGGTAAACAGATCAGCATTCATCGTGAGGAGGCCCCAGGGACTGGAGCAGACTCGACAGGACCGGCACCAGTATGGCCTCACGAGATGGCCGCTGAAGTATTTCCAGTCGCTCCTTGCCGAGTCCTGCTCACCCCCTGGCTTGGATGCTTTGCATTGATGCTTTGGGTTGAGGATCTTTCGCCGCTTGCTCCACTTAGACTATCCTTCCGTCTAACAAATCCTACAGCCGGATTGATACCGGCATACATCTATGCAAGTGAAATTCTATGGGGTTCGTGGATCCATCTCCGTCTCGGGATATAAGTACAGTGAATTCGGGGGGAATACAACGTGTCTCATGATTATCGCCCCCGAATCAGGGCGTATTGGTGTTATCGACGCGGGAACTGGCATACGCCAGCTGGGGACTGACTTCTTGGAGATGGAGACTGATCAAAAGGATATATTTATCGCATTTACCCACTTTCATTGGGATCATATTCAAGGTTTTCCTTTCTTTGCGCCAGCCTATGCTCGAGAAATGACGATCAACTTGCTAGCGATGGGAGGGGTTCGCAAGTTAAATCATCTTCAGGATATCTTTGCTACCCAGATGCAGGAGACGTACTTCCCAGTGTCCATGAATGAGATGGGTGCTTCCTTTGAGTTTGTCTTGATGGAAAATCACACGCAGACTTTCATGCCTCCTGATCAAGTCCCCGTATGTGTGACAGCTGTTAAACACCATCATCCTGGGGGTGCCTACTGTTACAGATATGACAGAGCAGGAAGGTCCTTGATGTTCTCTACCGACATTGAGCACGGAGATAAGATCGATGATAACATCGTACGTCTTGCACAGGGCGTTGATCTTCTCATCCATGATGGCCAGTACTCAAACCATAAACTATCTTTGAAGCGAGGATGGGGTCACAGCAGTTATGAACAGGCGGCCGAAGTTGCAATCAGAGCGAATGTCAAGCAACTTGTTGTTACCCATCACGACCCCGATCATGATGATGACTATCTTAGGAGTGCCGAGAAATCCTGCCAAGACATATTTCCAGAAACTACATTTGCTCGTGAGGGTCTGATTGTGTCAACCTGAGATCAGGAGGTCGACCGGCGCCCTTGGTCGGCGATCTGCTGGGCTCCCATAGCGTGATTCTTTCGTTGTCCATTTCTCTATTCGATCTGCTGGTGGATTACACTCCCGTATGCGTTCAGGGGGCGGGACGCTGCATCGCGCGAATGCAGCCCCCTGCGCACGCCACCAACCGACGAATGACTCAATCGTCGTTGACAGCCGAACT
>Ga0208229_1000201_pt1 | contig 15343 bp, 16 predicted proteins | sample LakMenEpi22Aug11_FD_150725 | JGI IMG/M metagenome (GOLD analysis project Ga0208229, IMG submission 150725) | Freshwater microbial communities from Lake Mendota, WI - 22AUG2011 deep hole epilimnion (SPAdes) | ecosystem: Environmental > Aquatic > Freshwater > Lake > Epilimnion/Euphotic zone ... | reverse complement strand
TTGTTATATCGTTTTCATCTACCATACTTTCAAAATTTTTCTCTAATGATGATAATTTTAACTCTCCATCATTATAATATTTTACTGAATATTCTAATAAGATATGTAATAAAGCACATTTATAATCATCATCGTTAAATTTATCTAATAAATTAACATCGATAATATAAAATCCTTTCTTATCATCCATATTATTATAATCATCCTCTTTTATAAAAGTGTTTTTATATTCTACTTGTAATCCTCTTCTTTTAATAGCATAAGAATTACTATCACCATCAAAATTAGGTTGTTTATTTGTATTAAAAATTATTTTAACATAATGTTTAGCGGTTGATGATGATTGAATATTTAATTTTTTATAATCAATTGTATCAGATCCTGTTATATCCTTTAAAAAAGATAAGTTTAATTTTTGCGTTGTCATTTCTTCAACAAATAATATTCTTTTTTTGAATAAAATTAAAGGATGTATAGCTTTACCGATGTTATTTTCATTACAATCAGTTGTGAATGTTGTAAATGTCGTCTTTGCGCAATATAAAGGTAATACCTTAGATCGTAATAAATCACCTAATAAAGATTTACCATTACCACCTTGCCCTATATTAATTAAAAATTTTTGTTCATTGGTTCTTCCAGTTATACAATAACTATAAAATAATAATATATCATCTAATAATTTTTTATCATCATTATAGATTTTTAATAACATTTCTTTAATTTCATTTATTAAATTTTGTTTTTTATCTACTTGATAATCATAATCTAAAAATCCACATATATTATCATCAGGCTTTCTATCTCTAAATAATCCTGTTTTTAAATCTAGTAATCCATTTTTAAAATTTAATACATCTTTATTTATATTTAATTTTTCTAAAAATAAGTTATCTAATGTTTTTTCTCCTATGTATTCAATCATTTCATTTAAATTACATTGTTTATATATTCTATCCATATCTATTCTTTCATAATTATATTCTTTCATTAATTTTTTTTCATATTTTTCTATAAAATTTATCATCATTTGTTTAATTTCAGTTGTTAAATAAGTTTTCCATACATTTTTAATATTATCATATATAATAAATTGTTGTTCATCTTTTTTAATCTCTTGATGTGTTTTAATATTATTATTAAATAAATTTTTTATCATATAATCACCTAATAATTTTGATGATTTGAATATTTCTCCTAAATCATCAAGATCAATAGGTTCAATATCTTTAATTTCTTCTAAATAATGTTCATCCATTTCTTTATTTGTAAATTTTAAGTTAAAACCTGTTTTTTGTAATACTATTTTATTTAAGTCTTCTAAAATACCATCATAATAAGAATTATTAGGTATTAATATTCCATCATGACATAATGTTGCCTCATTTTTTATTTTTTTCTTATCATCTCTTAGATAAAAAAAGACAATTTCTAAAATACGTCTTTCAATCTCTTGTATATAATAGCTTAAAGCTTTTCCTCTGTGATATTCTTTTATATTTTTGTTATTCTTTTTATTTTGTAAATTTAATTTTTTTGTATAGTTGATTATATCTTTTTCAAAATCTTGATTAAAATTCATTATTATATCGGTAATTGTTTTTAATTCTGTTTTGTATTCAAATAAATATTGAGTTTCATTTTGTTTTATATTATATTTTGTTTTCCAAGCATCAAATCCTCCTCCATACATATATTTAATTAATAATTCTTTGACTTGATCTCTAATTTGTTTTTTTTCTCTAAAGTCCATTTGATCGTTAAAATTAAAGTAATGTTTCATTAAAGAAATTAATAATTCATTACGATTATGTATATAATAACTTAACTTTTCACAATTTATATTATTTGATTTACATATTTGCTCTAAAATATTAGGATGCGCATTTTCTATATCTATATCTTTATGAGAATTAAAAGCCACGGTGTGTTTTAATTGACGTCTTATAGTTGATAAACTTAAATTATCAGCAGGATAAACTCGTCCCCATGTTACTCCTTTTGTTTCATAAATTACTGTTTTCATATCATCTTTAATCTCTTTTTTTAAATCTTTAATATGTTTCTCCTCATTATATTCATCATTATTTATTATCAAATCTGTGTTTAATAGTTGACATATTATATATTTATTTATATTTTCTTCTAATTCGATACCTTGTAATTTATTTTTTTGTTTTGTTATAGTAATTTGTATTTTTGAACTTTCCATATATATACTTATCCTAGATAATTTTTTTTAATAATAAACGCTTAAATAAAATTATTATATAATTATTTAATAAAAAAAATTTATTAATTAATTATTTATTTAATTTTTTATTGTTATCCTAAAGGTTTTTTTATTTAAGAGTTTCTGGTTAATTTTTATTGTTATGGTAATTTGTATTTTTGTATATATACTTATTATATATATATTTTTTTAATAATAAACGCTTAAAATTTTTATTAATTAATTTTTATTGTTATCCTAAAGGTTTTTTTTATTTAAGAGTCTCCCGGAATTTCCGGCAAATTTTTTTGTTTTCCGGATTTTTCCGGATTATATATTAGATGTCAAAAGGTCTTCTTTCCGGATTTTCCGGATTTTCCGGCTTTTCCAGTCTAAGGGCAAAACTCCTATATACTTTTTATTAATTTATTCATTTTTCTTTTTTTCAAAAAAAATAAAAAAATTTTAAAGAGTTATATAATATATGGAATATCCGGAATATAGATGATACAAAAAAAACCTATCCGGAATATATGGAAACAATACCTATAACCATCTAAACATTATTCCGGAAAAATCCGGATTAATCCGGAAACAAAAAAAACTATCCGGAAACCGCCGGAATTGCCGGAATTTTATTTTATAACAAAATAAAAATATATTTATTAATATATATATATGAAACCAACAACAAAACTAATTTTAATAACAACGGCTTATTATATATTACCTACACCATTATCGTTAGGTTTATCATTATATGGATTATATAATACTGTTTATAGTGATAATAGCCAATCAATACAAAGAGATGTTATCAATGTTATTTCGTCTTTAAATAATGTCATAAAACATCTATAAATTTTTATTATTATAATAAATAATAATAAATATAATTTATCTTACATATTCAATCTTTTCTTTAATTCAGATCTAGACATTTTTCCAGATCCAACTAACACACCAGCAGAGCGCATAGATTTACCTTTTTTCATCTTTCGCATAGCATCTCCGTCCATTTCCATTTGTTCCATTTCTTCTTCTTCCATTCCACCAGAAGATTCACCAATACCTATTAATTTTCTTGCGAGGGGGACGGCAAGAGGTAAGACGGCTTTACCAACTGGTTTTATAAGATTTTCCCATGGAGAGTCTAAAACCATGCGTAAATCATCCATGAATGAACCTCCTTCTAATTCATTAACATATCTATGATAAGAGATCTCGGGAGCACTAGACGCATTTAAAACATCGTTTCTAGAGAGCACACCGATTTGTGAAACTGTTCTTTGATTAGCAATTGTAAAAACTCCTTCATTAACTGCGACAACATAGACGTCAAATACAACCGCATCAGTCTGATTAACGTTTCTTACATTTAAGTTGATCTGTAGTTGTATCGTTTCATTTATACCAGAAGCCTCTACGGGGCTTAACCCTAGATCCCTACAAGGATCTATAATAACGACACTGCCTACACTACCAATCTTAGTAAATCCATTAGTTGCGCTATTACTAACCATAGCGAGTCCGTGAAAATCGTTCCAAGACATTTCAAGTCCATTTTTACGACTTAATTGATACAAATCATATTGAGATGCTTGTGCTAATAACCCCGATCTGTTATTGTATGATACACTCATTTGTTCGATAGCACCAAAAGTATCAGTAGTATATGCCGTCTCTGTTGATACACGACGTTTAGCATATATATATAATTTCTTAGGGACACTACTGAGTTGTATATTATTTGTAGAAATTTGAGACTGTAATTGTCCAGCATTAATAGTTCCAACTTGTGTAATGTATCTTTGAATATCTTGATATGGATAAGTTAAAACTTGAGGTATGACCATATCAGCACTAGGAGTAATGTAGTGAAATAATAATTCTGGAGGGTATTGAGCAAGATTGACAACTAAAGCACTTAGAGTATTAGAATGAACATCAGATCTACTCCATATCCTTTCTAAATTAGTATTCCAATTAAAAGTAAAATCTAATGTCTGAACTTGACAAAAACCAGATTTATCTTTACCATTAAATAAGAAAGGACTTAAAAAGATTGGTTCGCAAATTTCGACATCAATGACTGTTGTTCCAGTTTGAACGTTAGGTGTTACAAAAGTAATTTCATAAGAGCCTCTTGTATCAACACCAGATTCATCAACTAAACCAAATGTTCCAAGAGGATTTTTATTTGTTCCTACTAAATCACTATATTTTTGTGAGTGATCTTGATATGAAGGAAAAGTAGAATATTCTTTTCTTTTTAATTCGGGAAATACGTTTGCTCTCATGAGGGCAGGTAGAATATCACTAGCATTGACACTTACGGTGGTATTATTGATGGAAACGCTTAAAGTATTTAAAATAGAGGTTAAAGGAAATGCGCGAAGAGCATCTTTACCATTTTGGAGGACTAAATCAACTGCTGTAGCACCGGTTCCAGTGAAAGATAATCGGACTTTATATTTTAACCATACTCTACGATCTACAATAATCGAAGGATTTGGTGGAGGGCAAGAAAATGAACAAGAATTATTAGAAAAAGATGATGAAACAAACTTTTTATAATTGTTTTCAGCTCCACCTTTTAACACGGCATATTGTCTTTTAGAATTTATTTTACATTCGGGCACAATGACTTTAACAACTTCTAATGGAGATAAACTTTGTGACATTATATATCTATATAATATAAATAATATATTATTTTTGAAACAATATATTATTAATAAAATTATAACATCTAAATATTAACTTAAGTTTTTGAATAAAGTTTTTCTCACAAATACAAATTTAATAGAAACATAACCACCCCTTACTAAATATAAAGGGAAAATTCTTCCTAAATTATCTTGCCAGAAAACTGAAACATCTAATTTTTTAATAGGATTGATATTGTTGATATTAACTAATCGTAAATTAGAAATTCCCGTCGTAGAATACTGTAACTTCTGCCGTGGACCACCAAGGGTATCAAATGGAAATTCAAAATCTGTTAATATTGATATACCATTTAATCCGGATGTATCTGTGCCTTTCGTTGATATGAATTCTTTTTGATTTCCTAAAGTATTACTTATAAAAATAATTGATTTAGCGCTATTAATATAATCTATATTACTATATTCTTGTCTCGTAATTAATGTTCGAGGTGATGTAGATACACCATTTACAAAATTTTCATTCTCATTATTAGGTAGAATTTCAATAATAAATTTTCTAAATAAATTTGGATTTGTAGGACTAAAAGTTCTAAATCCATCAAATAATAGTTCTGATATTACATTCATAAAAATATCAACTGTATTTCTAATATCTGTTATAAGTTCAAATTTTCCATTATCTACATTAAAAAGAAAATAAGGGGCTACATAATTAGCAGGTATAGTAGCATCTAAAATTTTTAATTGAATCATTGCTGTTGAAAAAGCAGTATTGAATAAATTAGCGATTTTTTCATAGGTGTATAAATAATAATATTCACCATCTAAATAGGTTAAATCTTGTATAGGTATTGGTTGATTTACTAGAGATGGATTTACATCATTATCTGGAATCCAAATAATATCTTGAGTAAAAAAAGCACCAGATGTTGGATTTTGTAAAGTTATTCTCCAAGGCGTTAAATTTTTATTAGGTTGATTTGCTACAATTGGACAAATCATAAGAGGTATAGACTTACCACTAACACTAAATCGTTGGATACTAACATAGAAATCTTGTGGATTTTCTAATAAAATTTGGTCAAAATTAATTTCTCGTTGAGCTAGTATAACATTATTATTAACATCTGGATCATTAGTTATATTAAAATTATAATAAATATTATCGGCTTTCAAATTACTCATTACTTTATATATATAATATACATATAAAATAAATCATTCTAAATTATCATTGGTTAAATAAACTATCAAATCATCATAGTTTTTAAAATTATATCTTTTTTTTAGTATATCTAGTAATTTTTTATATTGATATTCATCTAAATCTTTATTAATTAACCTAAATAAAACATGTCTTCCACAAGTTGCTATGTAATTTTTCTTCTGTTGAAATTGAAATTCATTATATTTAACATGATAACCACTATTATATAATAAATATGTTAGATATGGTATCGATAAACCATTTTTTATTTTATAAACTGGAGGTATAAACTTTATTTGGGAATCTGGTTTTAATCCATACGAATCAAAAAAATGGATTGTATTTTTATCGTATTTAAATATCAATGTCCAATGTCCAAAATTATCTTTTGTTAGATATAATAATATAATATAACCATAATTTTTTAATGCTTCATCTATATTATCAAATTTTTTTAAATCTTTATATGTTAGTATATTAGATTTATGACCTAAAAATTTATCCATATCAAAATTAGATAACGTTTTACTAACCATTATATAATATATCATCATATATTTTTTAGTTCTTAGATAATAAATAACATCCTTTCTCGTATAATACACATTGAGGATAATTTTTAAATATCGTAATCCATCTAGAAGGTAATTTAAAAATTTTGGCGATATCTTCTTTACTCAATCCAACATAATTTTTTAAAGCATAAGAAATCGCATAAGCACTACCAGACGATGGAAATATAGTAATACTACTAGATTCATTCATAACTATTCTAGTTGATTTATAATTATTAATTAAATGCGAAGTTATACATAAGTATATATTAAAGTGTCTTCCAGTTTGTAAAATATCATTTTTTAAGTGGTTAATATAGTCTAATAATTTTTTATCTTGTATTGTATCTGTATCATCAAAAATAACTAAACTATTTGATAAATCTTCAATTTTAATTCCATTATCTAATAATTCTTCATCTATTGTTATTCTTAAAGGGTTTAATCGATCTATTGCGTCATCATCATCTAATTTACTAAAAACTATTAATTTATTTTTTGGAAACATTTTTAAATATTCCGACGCATAATTTGATACATATGTTGATTTACCACTACCAGATGGAGCACTGACATATAAACATTCTCGTGTATCGTCTCTAGGTATTTGTTGTAAATTACCAGTATTTACTGAAATCTCTTTTCCTAAATTATCATCAATTTTCTTTTTTAATTTTTGATATATTTCATTGTATTTATCCTCAATAGGTTCAACACCTCTTTTAATCGCTTTACGGATCAAATCTATTTCTTGTAATCTTTCACGTCCATTTCGTTTATTACTATTATTGATTAATGATTCTTTAATTTCAGCATCATTAAATTCTAAAGTATCATTGATAGCTTTAGTTTTATCATCACTATTATTTATATATAAAATTTCACCTTTATATTTGTCAGTTTTTACAAATCTTGCTATAGGTCGTCCATCCTTTATTGATAACATGTATATATTATAAATAAAGATAAAATATATTTTTCATTCAAATTTAATCATAAAAACCTATTTTTTCCAAATTATTAATTTTCGTTTATAACTTTTTTCCATATGTGTTTCCACTTGTATTTTTTTTAGTTTTTTTAAATTTAATCTTGTGTAAGTCTGAAAAATTTATTTTTTGTCCTTCTAATTCTTCATCACTAGAAGTCATATTATCATCGCAATAACAACCACCTTTAAATTTTTCACTATTAACAAGATCATAAGTTCTATCAAAAATTTCAGGTATAGTTTCTAATCGTTTTCCAACCATATTTTTATCATCATTGAATTTTCTATAATATCTAAATTGTTCAACTGGTATTTCAAATTCTGTTTTAGATTGTTGAATAACATTATTCATTCGTCTATTTGTAAAATTTTTATTAATTTCAAGTTGTCTTTTTGCTTCATCTAATTCGTGTTCTAAAATAACATCTCTATATTTATTATCAGTAAATAAAAAACTATTATTTTGAAATGACATATCCGGATTTATTTTGTTTCTAAATTTATTCAAAATTTTATTATTTACATCTTCTTGTTTTTGTTTATTGAAAGGATTATAATATTGTCTATTTGCGACAACAACATCTAAAGTTCCAGCACCAATAGTTTTTACATTTGTTGAAACAAGGTCACCTTCAAATGATTTTTCGCTATTTATTTTTTCACTTAATCTATTTACTAATCTATTTCTAATTGTAGTTCTTTCAATAAATTCTTTTTTTGCTAAATCATCTTCATTAGTTGGATCTGTTGTAATTACAATATTTAATAAATTTTCTAATTGATTTTTATTATCATTATCTTTTTGTATAAAAGTTTCTTTTGGTTCAATCATTATATATAATATAATTATATATTATATTTATATAAAATGAGTAGTGAAATTCACGCTATAATGTTTAAGAAATCTAAATTTAAAAAAGTTGATGATATTATAAACTGGTTAAATAAACACGATATAAAAGCTAATTATTTAGAAAGTAAAGTAAAAAAAAATTATTTTTGGCTTAATATAACACCTAAAGAACGTTATAAATCTTTCTCTGCTTCAAAGATACCAAAGAAAGGTATTATATTTATATTTGGATGGAAATAAAATATATTATAATTCTAAATAATAATATATTTATTTTTTTGATTTAGATTTTAAAACCTTTTTTAATTCCATTTTTTGCTTTTTACCTTCATCACCCATCATCTCTAATTTTTTTATCAAATCTTCATGTTCAGCTATAAAATCATCCATTCTCATTTTAACATCATCAGCACTTCCTAATAATTCACCACCTTCAACTTCAACTTCTTCTAATTCACCACCTTTCTTTTTAGGCTTTTTACTTTTTGGCATTTTTCCACTATCCATTATCATTTTAACTTTATTATATTCAGGTGTTCCTTTTTTTGGTATGGTCCATTTTTTATTTTTATTAAAAATCTTTAAAGCTTCCAACCAATTCATTATAATATATATATAAATGAGAAAAAATATATATATATTTAAATTTTTATAGCTTCTAAATCATTTAATGTTTTATAACTTTTACACTTTGTTGTTTTTAAATGTTTAGATATAGATGATTTAACAACGAAAGAATTACATTCTGGACATTTTATTTTTTTCAAAGGGTTATTTTCGGGTTTTTTTATCCATTCATTATAATAATTTTTTATTTTTTCTTTATTTTTTTCTCTATATTCTTTTTGATATGATTGAAGGTCTTTAGTTTTTATTTTTTTTTCATTTTCAATATTTAAGGTTTGTTCGTTATCCATATATAATAATAGAATATTTTTTTTTTTATATTTATCCTAAAGGTTTTATTTAATATTTTCCTAATTTTTCTAACCAATCAAAAAAAATTTTAATAATAATTTTCATAATAAAACCACACACGCATATTAAAATAAACATACTTATTACTTCATACATTATTATGTTATATTATATATATAATGAAAAAAGAAGTTATTTTAGTTAAATTAAATAAAGATAAGGTTTATAAATTTGCGGTATTCATTGATAAAAAAATGATTAAATTTGGTCGAAAACCATACCAAGACTTTACAATATCTAAAAATCCTATCCGTATGAATCTTTATTTACTACGACATAGTGGTATGAATGAAGATTGGACGATACAAGGTCTAAAGACGAAAGGCTTTTGGAGTAGATGGTTATTATGGTCTAAACCAGACTTACAAGAAGCTATTAAATTTATGGAGAAAAAATTTAATTTAAATATAACATATATAGATGATTTATAAATTATATAAAATATAATGAATTTATATAATTTATGATGAATATTCTTCAATTAATAATAAATTTTTCTGTTTCATATATTTTTTACAACCTTCAAAATCTTCTTCAAAAAGATTTTTTACATCTTTTTTTAAATCAATTGTTAATTTATTTACAATATCTAACTCCTCATTTATTTCTTCTATTATTTCTTCAATCTCATCGGTGCTATTATCATCTAATAAATAAGTCATTATATCACCAACATCTTGAAAATATGTTTGAGTTTGTTTATATTCTGTTTCAATATTTTCTTGTTTTATTTCTTGTAAAGGTTGTTTATTATTTTGTTCATTTTTGATTTTATTATAATATTGTATTTTAATTTGTTGTTGTTTTTTTAACATATATATTAAATAAAGATTTTATTTATCCTAAAATAATTATTTATTCTTCTTCTTCATCTTTACATATCCAAACTAAAACACTTTTTCTAATTTTATAATCCTGTTTCTCTTCATCAAATTTTAATTTTTTATCTTTTAATACTAATGTTTTTTGTGTCTTATTATCTAAATAAACTAAAAATTTTAATTCCTCATTTGGTAAAAAATCTTCATCAATTTCTCTATCATCAAAAACTGATTTTTCATTTAATAAACATCTAACAAAAGGTCCTTGTTTAACTAAAGTATGAACTTTATTATTTAAAATAGCTTCATGTTTTTTCATTTCTAAATATTTATTAATAATTTCTTCTTCTTTCTCTTTTTCTTCCAATTCTAATTTATGCTTAGCTTCTAACATTAATCTAGATTCTTCTTCATTCTTTAATCTTTCATCTTCTTCTTTTTTTCTTTTTGCTTCAATTAATTCAGCTTCTAATTTGGATTTTTCTTCAGCTTCAACTCTAGCTTTTTCTTCGGCTTCAACTCTAGCTTTTTCTTCGGCTTCAACTCTAGCTTTTTCTTCGGCTTCTGCTTGTAATTTAGCTTTTTTTTCAGCTTCTAATTTAGATTTCTCATCTTGAAAAGATTTAACTGCTTTTTCAAATTCTTCCTTTAATTTTAATCTTTCATATTCTTCAGCTTGTAATTTAGCTTTCTCATTTGCTTCTAATTGTTTGAAATATTGTAATTGATTCTTTAATTCTTCTAATTGTTTGCTTAAATCTTCCATATATATATTATATAACATATTATTTTTTTTTTATTTCTAAAATTATAATATATGATTATTTTAATCGTATATCATTATATAAAATGAAACCAACTGATTTAGATTTATATAACCAAGTTAAAGATATTATTATAGAGATAAATCCTAAACATTCAGCATATCGCTCTATGTTGATACAAAAAAAATATAAAGAAGTATTTGAAGATTTATATCCTAATAAACAACCTTATCTAAATAAAAAACCAAAAAAAGATAAGTTAAATAGATGGTTAGATGAACAATGGATTAATGTATATGCTTATCTAAATGAAAATAAGATTATACCTTGTGGATCAAGTGAATATGTAAAATTTTCAGCATGTCGTCCTTTAATTCGTGTAAATAAAAAAACACCTATTACAATCAAAGAGTTATTAGATAAGTATGGTAAAGATAAATTAAATGAATTGATAAAAATTAAAAATAAAGATCCTCAAAATTTAATATTAAGATGGAAAGATGGAAAAATTATTAAAAAGAAGAAGTAGAATAAATAATAAATTAATAAATAATTATTTTATTATTGTTTTTCTTTAATTATTGTTTTTCTTTATCTAGATCTTTCTTTTTTTCAGTATCAATATCTAATTTATTTCCCATACATTCACTATGAAATTTTGTATGTTTATAACTATAAGTAAATATACGCTCCAATACCTGAAATGATAAATTAACTATTACTAGAATAGTTGTTAAATCCATATATTAATAATATATATTTTTTATCTTGGATAAGCTATAACATTATAAGAATAGTCTATAAATCCAGCAGCGAATGAAAATTGAAGCATATTTATATTTTGGTTTGAATTCAAACCAAAACATCCTATTGTTTTTGCTATACCAATAGCAGATTTTTGAAAATACACTTCATATGAAGCACTAGTTCTATTTCCTACCGAATCTCTAAATTTTAATCTTAAATTAGCATTAAATTCCGGCTGGACTAAACCACATAAAGCAAAACCATCGCTTCCATAAATATTACTTCCATTAAATCTTGTTGTTGTTTGAAATGAGTTAGTACCTACATTCATCTCGTGACTTACTATTTCAACACTATCTGAAAAATATGTTCCTCCGTTATTAATAGATAAAGCAAGCAATAAATTATTGCTTAAAATCGTATCAGTCAATCTAAAATTTAAATTTATTTCAAATTCAAAATAATTTGAAAAATTAAACAAACCAGCACCACCTATTCTTAAAAATCGTATCGGATTTGTTGTTCCGGATGCCTTTTGAATAATAATAGGCGATAAAGGTAATGCTGGATCTAATTTTTGATATTTGATCGTTCCTAAACAATTCAAATTACCACAAAAAATATTACCATCTGTTTTAATATTACCTGAATTCTTTATATCTAAATTACCTGCTAAAATATTTCCATTTATATCAATAAAACTATTAGATTGATTTAATATTAAATTACCAACCAATGATATATAATTTTGATTTAATTGTGATATCTGATCACATTTAATCGTTGTAGATTCTATTTCATTTGCTATAAGCGTCCCGCTAATATCTATATTTTTACAATAGAGAAGATCAGATGAGTTATAATATTGAGGAGAAGACATTATATATATATAATTAATACATATATAATATTTTTTTTAATTTTTTATTGCGGTAAATTATAACCGATAACTTGGTATTGATATGAAACTGTGCCCGTTCCTGTTGCGTTTGTAAATCTAAAATTTGTAGGAAATGGAGCATCTTGAATAATACCCTTTACATATTGACATCCAACACCACTTGTCTGTTGTTTTGTCTCAAAATCTATAGAAACGACATCACTACCACTATATAAAGGTCTTGCCCATTTAAATGTTATTTGACATCCAAAATCAGGTGGTAGTAGGCCATTTAATGGAAGGGGATTGACACCGCCTCTTTGCCATAAAATCCAATTGTCTTGAGTGCCTCTAAGATTAGACGATGAAACTGAACCAACACCATATGAAACACCGTTATTAATTGAGAAATCCCAGTTTATAGCTGTTCCGACTGATGGAGAATAATACATAGTTAATTCAAACCAATTATAATTAGTATTATTAAGATTTGAAATAACGAGTGGTATTGCTACACCTGAACCTGAACCAGATTGTAATATTTCACGTCCTAATGGTAAATATTCGTATATCCAATCAGATCCGTTAGATAACGGCTCGACTGTAACCGCTGTTACTGTTGAAAATTGACTCGCATTATAAGTTATTTGGAAATCTACTTGATTTAAAGTAGTGTCTAACGATATCAAACTTTCATAACCAGCAAAATAAAAACTAATATCACCAGCAACATTAGTATTATCACTATAAAATTCACCTTGTAATACACCAGTAGAAGATCCGGTTATTATATTATCTAAAGCAATAAATCCTTTAGGTTGTGATAAATTCGAATATTTATTATTGTAAGCGATTATATCTTTAAAATTATTTAAAAAATTACTACCATATATAATAATAAAACCACCTGTGAATTCTTTAAATTCATTATTGAAGACGTAAAGAGATGTATTTGATATACCAGTCCCTAGCTGTACACCCTCATATATAATCACTTGTCGTCCTCTTCCATTCGCGTTATTTGTAATATCAATTGTATTGCTAATACGTAAAGACCCTCTGAGATTGTTAAAACCTGATGATAATATACCAGGTGTGATTGTAATCCATCTACTTCTACCAGAAATCAAGTCATTCGAATTAGTAAAAGTACAATTATCAACGCAAACATTTTTCATACCAGTAAAAATTAAATATGAATGATTATTATTAACTGTTAAACCATTATATAAGAAATTACAATTTGTAAATTGAACATCTTGGACTGGACTTCCATAAAAACCGAATTCACTAATTGTGAAATTCACATCATCAAAGCAATAAGGCAACCATCCATTATTTGCGAGAGTTGGTGATGGAGTAACGCTAATAATAGCTTGAGCACCTGTAGAGACGACATTATGTATAATATTTAATTTAGAAATACATATTGATGCTTGTGATGAAAACACTGTAGTTGATGATGTAGATGTTATTGTAAATTTATTATTAAAGCTTGGTTTAGATCTAATTAAAATATTTCTATCATTTATTGTCTTAGTTGTTGTAAATGATATATTATTCGTAATATTAATTATATCACCACTTTTCGCACTTGATAACGCAGAGTTAAATGTAATTTCATCCGAAGCATCGAATTCAAATCCTGTAAAATTAGGAAAGTTTATTACCTCAACTGGTATTAATAATTTTTTATAATTTTTTTGTGATTTTTTATCAATATACCAATCTGGAGAATTACCAAAAATCTTGGATGGTGGACCATCCATAGCATAAGTTTGAGCGGGCACAATTTCAGGTATTAATTGATTATAATAAATTTTATCAGCATATAAATTACCTGTATTAACATTACCTGAATCTAAATTACCTGTTAAAGTAATGTTACCACATGTAAAAGATTTGGCATCTAAATTATTGCTTATATAACCATTTAGGCAGTAAAAATTATCGCTTGAGTTATAATATTGGGGACTACTCATAATATCTATATATTCAATGTAGATATTATTTTAATAAATATGTTATTATATTTTATTCTTAACTTTATAATCCATTATCTTTTTTACTAAAATTGAATTTAATTTTTCAGATATTGAAGATGGATTTTTTATAACATCACTCGCTACTTTTGATAATTTTTCATCCGCTATATTTCTATTTGGCACATCTTTATAATCTCTATACGCTAAATCGTGATAATAACAACCTTTATCTAAATTATTAACGGGTTTTGAATATTCTTTAATAGAATCATCTTTATTTAATCTTTCATTTAATTTTGTTCCTGGACCACAAAAGCTGTATTTTTTTGGTGGAAATTTAGAAAAATCTAGAAGGTGAGCTTCAATAGGTAGATTATTAATAAAATTATTCAGCGATAAACCACCTTCATATAAATCCTCAATATCTCCTAAACCATATCCTAGCAATCCAGTTAAAAGATTACTAATTGGATTTTTTGTAATAGGCTTTATAAAATCTACTAATTTTTGTCTTTGTTGAGCATTATAATCACCTTGATAATTTGGATTTTGTTTTAAAACATCAACTGAAATACCACCTACTTCTTTTTTCTTTCTTGCTCTTTTAGGTTTAACAACAATTTCTTCTTGTTTAACTTCTTTTTTCTTTCTTGCTCTTTTAGGTTTAACAACAATTTCT
>Ga0208229_1000199_pt1 | contig 15395 bp, 11 predicted proteins | sample LakMenEpi22Aug11_FD_150725 | JGI IMG/M metagenome (GOLD analysis project Ga0208229, IMG submission 150725) | Freshwater microbial communities from Lake Mendota, WI - 22AUG2011 deep hole epilimnion (SPAdes) | ecosystem: Environmental > Aquatic > Freshwater > Lake > Epilimnion/Euphotic zone ... | reverse complement strand
GATCGCCGCCGTCAACGTCGTCTTGCCATGGTCCACGTGACCAATCGTCCCTACGTTTACGTGCGGCTTCGTCCGCTCAAATTTCGCTTTCGCCATGTCTGCTTTCCTTAAAGAACGATTGTTGGTTGATCACTTCTTGTTGATGACGGCTTCGGCGACATTCTTCGGCGCCTCGGTGTAGTGCTTGAATTCCATCGAATATGTCGCCCGGCCCTGCGACAGGGACCGCAAGGTGGTGGCGTAGCCAAACATCTCGGCGAGAGGAACCTCTGCCTTGACCAGCTTGATGCCGCCAACCTGGTCCTCCATACCCTGAACGATGCCACGACGGCTCGACAGATCACCCATGACGTTACCCATGTAATCCTCGGGGGTCTCAACCTCGACCGCCATCATCGGCTCGAGGAGCACGGGGCTCGCCTTGCGCATGGCATCCTTGAATGCCATCGAAGCGGCCATCTTGAACGCATTTTCGTTCGAATCGACGTCATGGGAAGAACCGTCGAACAAGGTAACCTTGACATCGACCACCGGAAAACCAGCGAGTACGCCATTCGGTAGCGTTTCCCGCAGACCCTTGTCGACCGCAGGAATAAATTCGCGTGGCACGGTACCGCCCTTGACGGCATCGATGAACTCGTAACCCTTGCCCGGCTCGTTCGGCTCGAGCTTGATCCAGACGTGCCCATACTGACCACGACCACCAGACTGCTTGACGAACTTGCCCTCTTGCTCGACTGCCTTGCGGACGGCTTCGCGATAGGCTACCTGTGGAGCGCCGACACTGGCTTCAACATTAAATTCGCGACGCATGCGGTCGACAATAATGTCCAGATGAAGCTCACCCATTCCAGAAATGATGGTCTGCCCGGATTCCTCGTCGCTGCGGACACGGAAAGACGGGTCTTCCTGGGCCAGACGGCCAAGCGCAATGCCCATCTTTTCCTGGTCGGCCTTGGTCTTCGGCTCGACCGCGACGTGGATAACCGGCTCCGGAAACACCATGCGCTCAAGAATGATCGGCGCTTCAGGATCGCAAAGCGTCTCACCAGTGGTCACGTCCTTGAGGCCTACGCACGCAGCGATGTCGCCCGCAAGAACTTCCTTGATTTCTTCACGATTGTTGGCATGCATCTGAAGAATGCGGCCGATGCGTTCCTTCTTGCCCTTCACCGGGTTATAGATGGTCGCCCCGGACATCAAAACTCCGGAGTACACGCGGATAAAGGTCAGCTGGCCGACAAACGGATCGGTCATCAGCTTGAACGCCAGCGCCGAGAACTTTTCGCTATCGTCCGCACGGCGTGAAACCTCCTTCTCCCGCTCATCGACACCGCCCACCGGGGGAATATCGACTGGCGACGGCAAAAACTCGACCACGGCATCCAGCATGCGCTGCACGCCCTTGTTCTTGAAGGCGGAGCCGCACAGCATCGGCTGAATTTCGCAATCGATGGTGCGTCGACGCAGACCCTGCTTGATCTTTTCCTCGGACAGCTCACCCGATTCGAGGTATTCGTTCATCAGATCCTCGGAAGCCTCGGCTGCCGCCTCTACCATCTGCTCTCGCCAGGTCTTGGCTGTTTCCAGCAACTCGGCGGGAATTTCGCCGTATTCAAACTTCATACCCTGGGAAGGCTCATCCCAAATGATTGACCGCATCTTCAATAGATCGACAACACCGACGAACTTATCCTCGGCGCCAATCGGAATCACGATCGGCACCGGGTTCGCTTTGAGGCGCGCCCTCATCTGATCAACGACCTTGAAGAAATTGGCACCAGAGCGATCCATCTTGTTCACGAAGGCAAGCCGCGGCACCTTGTACTTGGTTGCTTGGCGCCAGACGGTCTCGGACTGTGGCTGGACGCCACCGACGGCGCAATAAACCATGCAAGCGCCATCCAGAACCCGCATTGAACGCTCCACTTCGATCGTGAAGTCAACGTGTCCGGGCGTATCAATGATGTTGAAACGGTGCTCCGGAAGCGACATGTCCATGCCCTTCCAGAAACAGGTCGTCGCTGCCGATGTAATGGTGATCCCGCGCTCCTGCTCCTGCTCCATCCAGTCCATGGTGGCCGCGCCGTCATGGACTTCGCCAATCTTGTGATTGACCCCGGTGTAGAACAAAATGCGCTCGGTGGCGGTGGTCTTGCCGGCATCGATGTGAGCCGAAATACCAATATTGCGATAGCGTTCGATGGGAGTCTTGCGGGCCACTTGATTTACCTGCCTTATCTAAACCAAACCGCCATGACACCTCGTTTTACGAAGCGACAGGGCGGCGGACAAAAACGAAAATCCCGCCGGATAACCGGCAAGACGCGCTACTACTTAGAAACGGAAATGCGAGAACGCCTTGTTGGCCTCAGCCATACGATGGACTTCTTCGCGCTTCTTCATCGCGGCACCACGCCCTTCGGATGCCTCCAGCAACTCAGCGGCCAAGCGCTGACCCATCGACTTTTCGGAACGCTTGCGCGCAGCCTCGCGAAGCCAGCGCATCGACAGAGCCATGCGCCGAGACGGGCGAACCTCAACAGGCACCTGGTAGTTCGCACCACCCACGCGACGGCTTTTCACCTCGACCAAGGGCTTGACATTGTTTACTGCCAGAGTGAAAACTTCCAGCGGATCCTTGCCGCTCTTCGACTGAATCTGCTCGAAGGCGCCATAGATAATGCGCTCGGCGACAGACTTCTTGCCGCTATCCATCAGCACGTTGACGAATTTGGAAAGATCGACACTGCCGAACTTTGGATCGGGCAGGATGTCACGTTTGGGAACTTCACGACGACGGGGCATGGTATCTCCTTAAAGCCCGGATCAGGCGGCCTTGGGCCGCTTGGCACCGTACTTGGAACGGCTCTGCTTGCGGTCCTTGACACCCTGGGTATCAAGGCTGCCGCGCACAATGTGGTAACGCACACCCGGCAAATCCTTGACTCGGCCGCCCCGAATGAGAACTACCGAGTGCTCCTGCAGGTTGTGACCCTCGCCACCGATGTAGGAAATCACCTCGAAACCGTTGGTCAGGCGCACCTTGGCGACTTTCCGCAGCGCGGAGTTCGGCTTCTTCGGTGTGGTGGTGTAAACGCGAGTGCAGACACCGCGCCGAGCCGGGCTGTTGCCCAGTGCGGGCACCTTGCTCTTGGACTGCGGCGCCTGACGGCCCTTGCGTACAAGTTGGTTAATGGTAGGCATGTATATGTCCTGAATGCTGTGCGAAATGCACTGCAAAATTACAAAAAGTCGGCCCCTGCCAAGGGCAAAGAGGCCGGATTATAGAATGGTCGCCGACGAGCGTCAACCTGCTTGCGTATCTTCTGCTGCGACCGAAGCATCTTCCGCGGCTGCCGGCAGATCGAACAGACTCTGCGCCTCTGCGCCGCCCGGAGACTGCTTGCGACGTGTGCGGTGGTAAGCCATTCCGGTACCCGCCGGAATCAGGCGGCCGACAATGACATTCTCCTTGAGGCCTCGCAATTCGTCCCGCTTGCCCATGATTGCGGCTTCGGTCAAGACTCGGGTGGTTTCCTGGAAAGACGCCGCGGAAATGAAGGAATCGGTCGACAAACTGGCTTTGGTGATGCCATGCAGCATGAAGTCGTACAGGGCCGGTGTCTTGCCGGCGGCAATCAGCTTGTCGTTCTCGTCCAGCACCGCGGCGCGTTCGACCTGCTCTTCCCTGATGAAGCTCGAATCGCCCGGATTCGCAATGACCACCCGACGCAGCATCTGGCGCACGATCACCTCGATATGCTTGTCGTTGATCTTCACGCCTTGCAGTCGATATACGTCCTGGACTTCATCGATGATGTAGCGGGCCAATTCCTCGACACCCTTCAGTCGCAGAATGTCATGCGGATCAGCCGGACCGTCCACAATCACTTCGCCCTTGTTGACGACCTGCCCGTCGTGGGCCATCACATGCTTGTCCTTGGTGATCAGATACTCGTGCGCCGTGCCGTCGGGCTCGGTGATCACCAAACGCTGTTTGCCCTTGGTGTCCTTGCCGAACGAAACGGTACCCGTGACTTCCGCCAAAACACCGGCGTCCTTGGGAATACGCGCTTCGAAGAGTTCGGCAACGCGCGGCAAACCGCCCGTGATATCACGCGTCTTGGATGACTCCTGCGGGATCCGTGCCAGGATGTCGCCGACTGCGACTGGCTGGCCATCCTTTACCGTAATCAGCGAACCGACCTGGAAGGTGATGGTCACGATGTGATCGGTACCGTGAATCTTCACCTCCTGGCCCGACTCGTCGATCAGCTTGACCTGCGGACGAACTCCCTTCGACGCCTTGGCACCGCGTTTCGGATCAATAACGACGAGGGTTGAAAGACCGGTGACTTCGTCCATCTGCTCGGCGACCGTCGCATTCTTCTCGACATTCTCGAACTTGACCGTACCAGCATACTCCGTGACGATCGGGCGGGTATGCGGATCCCAGGTCGCCAGCTGCGCTCCGGCCTTGACCGCCTTGCCATCGTCTGCAAGCAGGGTGGCGCCATAGGGAACCTTGTGGCGCTCACGCTCGCGACCGTTGTCGTCGGTAATCATCACCTCTCCGGAGCGGGAAATGACAATCTTTTCGCCCTTCGGATTGGTAACGTAGCGCATGGTCGCGGTGAAACGAATCGTGCCGGAGCTCTTTGCCTCAATGCTGCTTTGCGCTGCCGAGCGCGACGCGGCACCGCCAACGTGGAAGGTTCGCATGGTCAGCTGTGTGCCCGGCTCGCCGATTGACTGGGCGGCGATGACGCCGACGGCCTCGCCGGCATTGACCAGTGAGCCTCGGCCCAGATCACGACCATAGCATTTGGCGCACAAACCGTAGCGGGTCTCACAGGAAAGCGGGCTACGCACGCGGACTTCGTCGATATCGAGTGCTTCGATGGCATCCACCGCGTCCTCGTCGAGCAAGGAACCTGCCGCAAACAACACATCCTGCGTATCCGGATTGATCACATCGTTGGTGGCAACGCGGCCAAGAATGCGCTCACGCAGCGGCTCAATGACTTCGCCGCCTTCCACCAGCGCCTTCATGGCGAACCCGTTCTGAGTTCCGCAATCATCTTCGATCACCACCAGATCCTGGGTAACGTCCACCAGACGGCGTGTCAGATAGCCGGAGTTGGCGGTCTTCAGCGCGGTGTCGGCCAAGCCCTTGCGAGCGCCGTGGGTCGAGATGAAGTACTGCAGAACGTTGAGGCCCTCGCGGAAGTTCGAGGTGATCGGGGTTTCGATGATCGAACCATCAGGCTTGGCCATCAGGCCGCGCATGCCAGCCAGCTGACGGATCTGCGCAGCGGAGCCACGCGCTCCGGAGTCGGCCATCATGTAAATGGAATTGAAAGACTCCTGACTCACCTGCTTGCCGTCTACGCCGGTAACGACCTGATGCGCAAGTTGATCCATCATGGCCTTGGCCACCTGATCCCCGGCGCGCCCCCAGATGTCCACCACCTTGTTGTAGCGCTCGCCGACAGTCACCAGACCGGAGGTGTATTGCTTTTCGATTTCCTTGACTTCGGTTTCTGCAGCCGCGATCAGGTCGTGCTTCTGCGTCGGCACCAGCATGTCATCGACGCAGATAGAGATGCCGGCACGGGTCGCCAGACGGAAACCGGCCTGCATCAACTGGTCGGCGAAAACGACCGTCTCCTTGAGTCCGCAGCGGCGGAAGCTCTCGTCGATCAGCTTGGAGATTTCCTTTTTCTTGAGCGGCTTGTCGATCACCTTGAACGGCAGGCCACGCGGCAGAATCTCTGAAAGCAGGGCGCGGCCGGCAGTGGTCGAGTAGCGCGTGATCTTCGGCTGCCACTGTTTGTCGGCATCCAGTTCATATTCGCGAATGCGCACGGTAATGCGCGCATGGAGATCGATCTGGCGCGAGTCAATGGCGCGGGTAATTTCGGCGATGTCGCCGAACATCATGCCGTTGCCGCGGGCGGACACATTTTCGCGGGTGGCGTAGTACAAGCCGAGCACCACGTCCTGCGAGGGCACGATGATCGGCTGGCCGTTGGCGGGCGACAGCACGTTGTTCGAGGCCAGCATCAGGGTGCGGGCTTCCATCTGCGCTTCAAGAGAAAGCGGGATATGCACAGCCATCTGGTCACCGTCGAAGTCGGCGTTGAAGGCCACGCAAACCAGCGGATGCAACTGGATAGCCTTGCCTTCGATCAAGGTCGGTTCGAAGGCCTGAATACCAAGTCGATGCAGCGTCGGCGCGCGATTCAGCATCACCGGATGCTCACGGATGACTTCTTCGAGGATGTCCCAGACCACCGGAGTTTCGGCTTCGACTTCCTTTTTCGCCGCCTTGATGGTGCTGGCAATCCCCATCTTTTCGAGGCGCTCGAAAATGAAGGGCTTGAACAGTTCCAGAGCCATCTTCTTCGGCAGACCGCACTGATGCAGCTTGAGCTGCGGACCGACGACGATTACCGAACGGCCGGAATAGTCGACGCGCTTGCCCAGGAGGTTCTGGCGGAAACGGCCGCCCTTGCCCTTGATCATGTCGGCCAGCGACTTCAGCGGGCGCTTGTTGGCGCCTGTCATGGCCTTGCCGCGACGACCGTTGTCGAGCAGCGAGTCGACGGCCTCCTGCAGCATGCGCTTTTCATTGCGCACGATGATGTCCGGCGCCTTGAGTTCAAGCAGGCGCTTGAGACGGTTGTTGCGATTTATGACGCGGCGATACAAGTCGTTCAGGTCGGAAGTCGCGAAACGGCCGCCATCCAGGGGAACCAGCGGACGCAGATCCGGCGGCAGTACCGGCAGCACCTGCAGGATCATCCACTCGGGCTTGATGCCCGACTGCTGGAATCCTTCGAGGACCTTGAGGCGCTTCGAAATTTTCTTGCTCTTGGCTTCGGATCCGGTGGTTTCCAGTTCCTGCCGCAGAGTCTCGACTTGGCGGTTGAGGTCGATGGTGCGCAGCAGTTCGCGGACACCTTCGGCACCCATCACGGCGGTGAAGTCGTCGCCGTATTCCTCGACCTTGGCCAGGTAGTCATCTTCCGTCAGCAATTGCGCACGGTTGAGCGGGGTCATGCCCGGATCGACAACCACAAACGCTTCGAAGTAAAGCACGCGCTCAATGTCGCGCAAGGTCATGTCGAGCACCATGCCAAGACGGCTCGGCAGGCTCTTCAGGAACCAGATGTGCGCAGTGGGCGAAGCCAGTTCGATGTGGCCCATTCGTTCGCGGCGCACTTTCGACTGGGTGACTTCGACGCCGCACTTTTCGCAGATGACGCCGCGGTGCTTCAGACGTTTGTACTTGCCGCAGAGGCACTCGTAATCCTTGACCGGGCCAAAAATCTTGGCGCAGAACAGGCCGTCACGCTCAGGCTTGAAGGTACGGTAGTTGATGGTCTCAGGCTTCTTGACTTCGCCGTATGACCACGAACGAATCTTGTCGGGGGAAGCCAGACCGATCGTGATCGCGTCGAACTCCTCTTCGGCCGCCAGGTTCTGCTTGAACAGGTCTGCAAACAGGCTTTTCATGTGTATTTTCTCCTAGGGGCTTTGGCGGCTCAGTAACGCTCGAGATCGATGTCGATCGCCAGCGAACGGATTTCCTTGACCAGCACGTTGAACGATTCCGGCATGCCGGCATCGATCTTGTGCTCGCCCTTGACGATGTTTTCGTACACCTTGGTACGGCCGTTGACGTCGTCGGACTTCACGGTAAGCATTTCCTGCAGCACGTAGGCTGCACCGTAAGCTTCCAGTGCCCAAACTTCCATTTCGCCGAAGCGCTGGCCGCCGAACTGCGCCTTGCCGCCCAACGGCTGTTGGGTAACGAGGCTATAGGGGCCAGTGGAACGCGCGTGCATCTTGTCGTCCACGAGGTGATGCAGCTTGAGGACGTGCATGTAGCCCACAGTTACTTGCCGCTCGAAAGATTCGCCCGTACGGCCGTCGAACAAGTCGACTTGACCATTGCTCGGCAGACCGGCCAGTTCCAGCATGGTCTTGATTTCGGACTCATGCGCACCGTCGAATACCGGAGTGGCGAATGGCACGCCACCCTGCAGGTTCTGCGCAAGCTCCACGACTTCCTTTTCGCTCAGGCCGTCAATGTCTTCCTTGCGACCGGAAGAGTTGTAAATCTTGTTCATCAGCTTGCGAATTTCGGCTGCAGCCGCCTGCTTGCGCAGCATTTCGCCGATTTTGTGTCCGAGACCCTTGGCCGCCCAGCCGAGGTGGGTTTCCAGAATCTGGCCGATGTTCATTCGTGACGGAACGCCCAGGGGGTTCAGCACGATGTCCATCGGCGTGCCGTCCGCCATGTGCGGCATGTCCTCGACCGGGACAATCTTGGAAACCACGCCCTTGTTGCCGTGGCGACCGGCCATCTTGTCGCCGGGCTGCAGGCGACGCTTGACGGCCAGATAAACCTTTACCATCTTCTGCACGCCCGGCGGCAGTTCGTCGCCTTGAGTCAGCTTCTTCTTCTTTGCCTCGAAGGCAACGTCGAAATCCTTGCGGGTCTGCTCCAGGCTGTCGCGCAGGTTTTCGAGTTGCTGCTGGGCCTCTTCGTCGACCAGGGAAATGTCGAACCAATGGTAGTGCTCGACGGTTTCGAGGTAGGCCTTGGTGATCTTGGTGCCCTTGACCAGTTTCTTCGGACCCTTGCTGGCAGTCTTGTTGGTCAGCAGCTTCTCGATCCGCGAGAAGGTATCGCGCTCGACGATACGCATCTGGTCGGCCAGATCCTGCTTGTAACCTTTCAGCATGTCGTCGATGATCGACTGGGCTCGCTTGTCGCGCTCGATGCCTTCGCGGGTGAAGACCTGGACGTCAATGACCGTGCCGATCATGCCTGAGGGCACGCGCAAGGACGTATCCTTCACGTCGGAAGCCTTCTCGCCGAAGATTGCGCGCAGCAGTTTCTCTTCCGGTGTCAGTTGCGTTTCGCCCTTCGGCGTCACCTTGCCGACCAGCACGTCGCCCGCCTCGACTTCGGCACCGATATAGACAATGCCCGACTCGTCGAGGCGCCCGAGTTGCGATTCGCCCAGCGTGGCGATATCGCGCGAAATTTCCTCGGCACCGAGCTTGGTGTCGCGTGCGACGACCGTCAGTTCCTCGATGTGGATCGAAGTGAAGCGGTCATCGGCCACTACACGCTCCGAGATCAGGATCGAATCCTCGAAGTTGTAGCCGTTCCAGGGCATGAACGCGACCAGCATGTTCTGGCCCAGCGCAAGTTCGCCCAGGTCAGTGGAGGCGCCGTCAGCCACCACATCGCCCTTGGCGATCAGATCGCCGACCTTGACGATGGGGCGCTGGTTGATATTGGTGTTTTGGTTGGAGCGGGTGTACTTGATCAGGTTGTAGATATCGACGCCGACTTCGCCGACTACCGTTTCCGCGTCATTGACGCGAACCACGATGCGGTTGGCATCGATGTAGTCCACCACGCCGCCACGCAGAGCCTGCACCGCCGTGCCCGAATCGACAGCCACGGTACGCTCGATGCCGGTACCAACCAGCGCCTTTTCCGGTCGCAGGCAGGGAACGGCCTGACGCTGCATGTTGGCGCCCATCAAGGCGCGGTTGGCGTCGTCATGTTCCAGGAACGGGATCAGCGATGCCGCGACGGAAACGATCTGCCCCGGCGCGACGTCCATGTACTGGACCTCGGGCGGTTCCTTCAATTCGAATTCGCCCTTGAAGCGGCAGGAAACCAGCTCGTCGCTCAGTTTGCCTTTCTTGTCCAGTTGGGCATTGGCCTGGGCGATCACGTACTTGCCTTCCTCGATCGCCGACAGGTATTCGATCTCGTCGGTGACGTGGCTGTTTCCCACCTTGCGGTAAGGCGTTTCCATGAAGCCATACTCATTGGTGCGCGCATACAGCGCCAGCGAGTTGATCAGGCCGATATTCGGACCTTCCGGCGTCTCGATCGGGCAGACACGGCCGTAGTGGGTCGGGTGTACGTCGCGCACCTCGAAACCGGCGCGCTCACGCGTCAAGCCGCCCGGGCCCAGCGCAGAAACGCGACGCTTGTGCGTGATCTCGGACAACGGGTTGGTCTGGTCCATGAACTGCGAAAGCTGGCTGGAGCCGAAGAACTCCTTGATCGCCGCCGAAATCGGCTTGGCATTGATCAAGTCGTGCGGCATCAGGTTGTCGCTTTCCGCCTGGTTCAGACGCTCCTTGACGGCGCGCTCGACACGCACCAGACCGGCGCGGAACTGGTTCTCGGCCAGTTCGCCGACCGAACGCACGCGGCGATTGCCCAGGTGATCGATGTCATCGACTTCGCCGCGGCCGTTGCGCAGCTCGACAAGAATGCGGACGACATCGACGATATCCTCGTTCGACAAGGTGCCCGCGCCTTCGATTTCGTCGCGACCAACGCGGCGATTGAACTTCATGCGGCCGACCGCCGACAGGTCGTAGCGCTCTTCCGAATAGAACAGGCCGTGGAACAGGTTCTCCACCGCATCTTCCGTTGGCGGCTCGCCGGGGCGCATCATGCGATAGATCGCCACGCGGGCGGCCCATTGGTCGGCGGTTTCGTCAATGCGCAAGGTCGAGGAGATGTAGGCACCACGATCCAGGTCATTCACGTACAGCGTCTGGATCTGCTCGATGCCGCCATCGGCCAGTTTGGCCAGCAGGTCTTCCGTAATCTCGTCGTTGGCGTTGGCCAGCACTTCGCCGGTTTCGGGATTCACGATGTTGTGGGCAACCACCCGGCCCATCATGAACTCGTCGGGCACCAGTATCTTCTTGATGCCGGCTTCGGCCATCTCGCGGATGTGCTTGACCGTGATGCGCTTGTCCTTGGCGACAATCAGCTTGCCCGCCTTGTCGAGAATGTCGAATTTCGCCACTTCGCCGCGCAGGCGTTCCGGCACGACTTCGAAGGAGATGCCCTTCTTCGCGAAATGGAAGGTATCGAACTGGAAGAAGGTCGCGAGGATTTGCTCATGCGTCATGCCGATCGACTTGAGCAGGATCGTTACCGGCATCTTGCGGCGACGGTCGATGCGGAAGTAAAGGATGTCCTTGGGATCGAATTCGAAATCCAGCCAGGAACCGCGATAGGGAATGATGCGCGCGGAGAACAGCAGCTTGCCCGAGCTGTGGGTCTTGCCCTTGTCGTGCTCGAAGAACACGCCGGGGGAACGATGCAGCTGGGAGACGATGACGCGCTCGGTGCCGTTGATGACAAACGAGCCGGTGGTCGTCATCAGGGGAATTTCGCCCATATAGAGCGGCTGGTCTTCCTTGACTTCCTTGACCGCCTTGGTATCGCGGTCAAGCAGTTCGAGACGGACCTTGGCGCGCAGCGGGCTGGCGAAAGTCAGGCCGCGCTGCTGGCATTCCTTGACATCGAAGGTCGGCTCGCCAAGCATGAACTCGACGAAGTGCAGGCGGGCATTCCCCGAGTGCGCAACAATCGGGAAAATCGACGTGAAGGCGGCTTGCAGACCTTCGTTGCGGCGCTGTGCCGGCGGCACGTCGGCCTGCAGGAAGCGCGTGTAGGACTCGATTTGCGTCGCCAGAAGAAAAGGCACGTCGAGGACGTTGGCCCGTTTGGCAAAGCTTTTGCGAATGCGCTTTTTTTCGGTGTAGGAATACGCCATGGTGGCTCCGTTCAGGATTCAGACGTCGAAGGTCAAAGGACAGGGCTGAGGCAAAACAAATCAGCACTCTCGTGTAACCCCCGGATCAGGTACAAAGGGGTAAAGCTCGACAGGTACAAATGCTTCCGCTGCTACAAGCACAAAAGCGGGTTGGCGGCTGGGCCGCCAACCCGCGATCGAATCGCGATTACTTGATTTCGACCTTGGCGCCGGCTTCCTCGAGTTGCTTCTTGAGGGCCTCGGCGTCGGCCTTCGACACGCCTTCCTTGACAGCCTTCGGTGCGCCGTCGACCAGGTCCTTGGCTTCCTTGAGACCGAGGCCCGTGGCGGCACGAACGACCTTGATGGCCTCGACCTTCTTTTCGCCGGCGGCAACCAGCATCACGGTGAACTCGGTCTGCTCTTCCGCAGCGGCGGCACCGCCACCAGCAGCGGGTGCGGCCACGGCAACAGCAGCAGCGGCAGCGGAAACGCCAAACTTGGTTTCCATTTCCTTGATCAGCTCGGACAGATCGAGAACGGTCATGCCAGCGATGGCATCGAGAATTTCAGCTTTGCTTACAGCCATGATTACGACTCCTGAATGAATGTTTGAATCAGTGAAAAACGATTACGCAGTCTCTTTGGCGTCGCGCACGGCGGCGAGGCCCCGGACGAACTTCGTCGGGACTTCGTTGAGCGTGCGAACGAACTGGGTGATCGGCGCCTGCATGGTGCCGAGGAGCTTGGACAACAGCTCCTCGCGGCTCGGCATCGTCGCCAGCGCCTTGACCCCCGCCACGTCCATGACGTAGTTGGGCATTGCGCCTACTTTGATGACGAGCTTGTCATTCGCCTTGGCAAAGTCGTTGAGCAGCTTGGCGGCGGCCACCGGATCCTTGGAAATTCCATAGATCATGGGGCCGGCCAGCTTGCCGGACAGACCTTCGAACGGCGTGCCGGCAATGGCACGACGAACCAGGGTGTTTTTGACTACACGCAGATACACACCGGACTTGCGCGCGTTGGCGCGCAGGGCGGTGAGATCGACCACTCCGAGACCACGGTACTCTGCGACGATGATCGACTGGGCATTCGCGACTTCCGCGGATACTTCGGCAACTACCGTCTTCTTGTCGTCAAGATTGAGACTCACGGTCAACTCCTAAAAAACCCCAACGCCGAAAAGTCGGCGCTGGCGATACGGCGACCTTCATTCAGGAACCTGGATTCCGTCATCGGGTAACGCCATCTACGCCGGCTTTGCAACGATGTTCCGTTGCCACAATTAAGTCCTTACGGACGCCTGCGGTCTTTGATAACCTGCCGCGCCACCCGCCATACCGCACGTGCAGCGCAACAGCCCAAAGTTCTTTATGCCTGCGCCGACAGGCTGGCCTGATCGACGCGAACGCCGGCGCCCATGGTGCTGGACAGCGACACTTTCTTCAGATACTGGCCCTTGGACGCAGCCGGCTTGGCCTTTTGCAGCGCTTCAATCAGCGCCGAAAGGTTGGTCTTCAGCGCATCCACGCTGAACGAAGCGCGGCCGATGGTGCAGTGAATGATGCCGGCCTTGTCGGTGCGGTACTGCACCTGACCCGCCTTGGCGTTCTTCACCGCAGTGGTGACGTCCATGGTCACGGTGCCGACCTTCGGGTTCGGCATCAGTCCGCGCGGGCCCAGGATCTGGCCGAGGGCGCCTACCACTTTCATGGCATCCGGCGTCGCGATCACGATATCGAAGTTCATGTTGCCGGCCTTGACGTCGGCAGCCAGATCATCGAAGCCAACGACATCAGCGCCAGCAGCGCGGGCGGCTTCGGCCTTCTCGCCCTGGGCGAACACGGCGACGCGAACCGTCTTGCCGGTACCGGAAGGCAACACGACGGAGCCGCGCACCAGCTGGTCCGATTTCTTGGCGTCGATGCCGAGGTTCACCGAGACGTCGATCGACTCGTCAAACTTGGCGGTGGCGCATTCCTTCACCAGCGTCAGCGCATCGCCGACCGGATAGGCCTTGTTGCGGTCGACCTTGGCCAATACCGCTTGTACTCGCTTGGATGTCTTCGCCATGATTACAGGCCCTCCACGACAATGCCCATGCTGCGGGCGGAGCCCGCGATGGTGCGCACGGCTGCGTCAAGATCGGCAGCCGTCAAATCCTTCATCTTGGTCTTGGCGATTTCCTCGGCCTGCGCCTTGGTGATCTTGCCGACCTTGTCGGTGTGCGGCTTCGGCGAACCCTTCTGAATACCGGCTGCCTTCTTGATCAGAATGGTCGCCGGCGGCGTCTTCATGATGAAGGTGAAGCTCTTGTCCGCGAATGCGGTAATCACCACCGGAATCGGCAGACCTGGCTCGAGGCCCTGGGTCTGGGCGTTGAACGCCTTGCAGAATTCCATGATGTTGAGGCCGCGCTGGCCGAGCGCCGGGCCGATCGGGGGCGAGGGATTGGCCTTGCCCGCCGGCACTTGCAGCTTGATGTAACCGATTATCTTCTTTGCCATGATGGCTCCTGTCTACGTGAGTCCTAGCGCGCGGTCGGTGAATTTTCATTCACCTACTGGCGCTCCTCTTGCCGCGGATAAAACAAACCTGCGCGCCGCGACGCCGCAAAAAACTATGCCTTCTCGACCTGCGCGAATTCCAGTTCCACCGGCGTCGCCCGACCAAAAATGGTCACGGAGACACGCAAACGGCTCTTTTCGTAATTGACTTCCTCGACATTGCCGTTGAAGTCGGTGAACGGGCCTTCCTTGATGCGGACCATTTCGCCCACTTCGAACAGGACCTTGGGGCGAGGCTTCTCGACACCGTCCTGGACCTGCTGCATGATCTTCGAGACTTCCTTTTCGGAAATCGGGGTCGGCTTGGTCGACGTTCCGCCCACGAATCCGGTGACCTTGGGCGTGCTCTTGACGAGGTGCCAGGAATCGTCGTCCATGTCCATCTCGACCAGCACATAGCCGGGGAAGAATTTCCTCTCGGAAATGCTCTTCTGGCCGTTCTTCATTTCGATGACTTCCTCGACCGGCACCAGCACCTGGCCGAACTTGTCCTGCATCCCGGCGCGAGTAATGCGCTCGATCAGGGCGCGCTGCACCGACTTTTCGAAACCGGAATAGGCGTGAACGACATACCAGCGTTTTGTCATGATTTTTTCCAGCCCAGAACCAGGTCGTAGAGCACCCATTCGAGCCCCTTGTCAGTCATCCACAGCACAATTGCCATGACCAGCACGAAAGCGAACACGATGCCGGTGGTCTGCATGGTTTCCTTGCGCGACGGCCAGACAACTTTTTTCGTCTCCACCACCGCTTCCCGACTGAACTCGAAGAAGCGCTGTCCCGGCGTTGTAAACCACGCCACCGCAATACCCGCAGCCAATCCCGCGAGTACGGACAGCACGCGCAGAATTGTCGGTTGCCCGCCAAGGAAGTAGAAACCAGCCACACCGGCCGCCAACAGCAGCAGCGCCAGCATGAACTTGAGTTTATCGGCCATAAGTAGTCAGTTGTTGCGCAAAAACTTCAATTCAGTGGCAGGGGCGGAGGGAATCGAACCCCCAACCTGCGGTTTTGGAGACCGCCGCTCTGCCAATTGAGCTACACCCCTGCAGCAGAGACTGCTTGGCGACACCTCGTTGCCGAAGTGTCGCCACTCGCAAAAAATGCGGCTAAAGCTGCGCGCGTTATTCGATGACCTTGGCGACGACACCGGCGCCGACGGTACGACCGCCTTCGCGGATGGCGAAGCGCAGGCCTTCTTCCATCGCGATCGGCGCAATCA
>Ga0208229_1000195_pt1 | contig 15534 bp, 16 predicted proteins | sample LakMenEpi22Aug11_FD_150725 | JGI IMG/M metagenome (GOLD analysis project Ga0208229, IMG submission 150725) | Freshwater microbial communities from Lake Mendota, WI - 22AUG2011 deep hole epilimnion (SPAdes) | ecosystem: Environmental > Aquatic > Freshwater > Lake > Epilimnion/Euphotic zone ... | reverse complement strand
ACACCTAGGCGATCTGAAACTAAGGAGCCAGTTGATCTAGTTCTAAGCTCACCATGCCATGCTTCATAACCATCAAATACATGGTGTAGAAGTCCAGTACCACGAGTCTCAGTTAAAAACTCAGTTCTAAAACCAATTAAGCCTCGGGATGGAACTCGGTAATCTAATCTGATCCAACTAGTGCCATGGTTAACCATCTGCTCCATGCGCCCTTTGCGAAGTGCCATAAGTTGAGTGATCACACCTAGATACTCCTCAGGAGCATCAATTGATAGCCGCTCCATTGGCTCTTGTAATTTTCCATCAACTATTTTGGTTACCACCTGTGGCTTACCAACTGTTAACTCAAATCCTTCTCGCTTCATAATTTCAACTAAGACTGCAAGTTGTAACTCACCTCGGCCCTGCACCTCCCAGGTATCTGGTCGATCAGTATTTAATACTCGAAGTGAAACATTTCCAACTAACTCAGAATCTAATCTATTTTTAACTTGGCGAGCAGTTAATTTTGAACCGCTCTTGCCAGCAAGAGGTGAGGTATTAATACCAATTGTCATCGAAATACTTGGCTCATCCACGGTAATCAATGGCAGTGGATATGGATTTTCTAAATCTGCCAGAGTTTCACCTAAGGTAATAGTTTCAAAGCCGGCAACGGCAATTATGTCGCCAGGATATGCCTCAAGTGCTGGTACTCGCTCTAGTGCTTCTGTCATTAATAACTCAGATACCTTTACTTTTGCCATCGAGCCATCAGTTTTAATCCAGGTAACAGTTTGTCCTTTTTTAATAACACCTTCTCTTACTCGACAAAGTGCAAGTCTGCCTAAGAAAGGAGATGAATCTAGGTTTGTAACATGTGCTTGTAATGGTGCACCCTCATGATATTGCGGTGCTGGAATTGATGAAAAAATAGTTTCAAACAAGACATCTAAGTTTTCCTCTTTTGGCATGCCACCATCTGCTGGCCGCTCTAGCGATGCTCTACCTGCTTTAGCTGAGGCGTAAACAATTGGAAACTCAATTTGATCCTCATTGGCATCTAAATCTAAAAATAAGGCATACGCCTCATCTACTACCTCTGCGATTCGAGAGTCTGGTCGATCTACTTTATTAATTAACAAAATTACGGGAAGATTTTTTTGTAAAGCTTTTCTAAGTACGAACCTAGTTTGGGGCAGTGGTCCCTCGGAGGCATCAACTAATAAAATAACGCCATCTACCATCTCTAAGCCGCGCTCTACCTCGCCACCAAAATCTGCGTGCCCTGGGGTATCAATAATATTTACAATTTTGTCGCCACGTTTTACGGCTGTATTTTTTGCCAAAATCGTGATTCCTTTTTCCCGCTCTAAATCCATCGAATCCATCATTCGATCTTGACCCTCATCTTGTTTTTTATGAGCGGCAAATGCACCAGATTGCCATAACATGGCATCAACCAAAGTAGTTTTACCATGATCTACGTGCGCAATAATTGCTACATTTCGTAGGTCATCTCGAGTTTTAACTGGGAGATCTTTTAAGTGTGCTTGTTTTTTAGACATTGAACCTAAACTCCACTACATCGCCATCACTCATTATGTAATCCTTGCCTTCCATTCGCACCTTGCCATTGGCGCGGGCTTGCACCATTGATCCAGCAGCTACTAAATCATCAAAGGAGATAATTTCAGCTTTGATAAATCCTTTTTGAAAATCAGTGTGAATCACACCAGCTGCAACTGGGGCGGTATCACCTTTATGAATCGTCCACGCTCTGGTCTCTTTCGGACCTGCGGTTAGATATGTCTGTAATCCTAATGTATTAAAACCCACTCGAGCCAATGTAGTAAGGCCAGGCTCAGTTAAACCGATGGATTTAAGCAATTCAAGTGCATCAGCCTCATCTAAATCGGCGAGCTCTGCTTCAGTTTTTGCATCTAAAAATATAGCCTCAGCTGGTTTTACTATTTCAGATAATTCAGCTTTTAACTTAGCATCAGATAATTCAGCAGCATCAACATTAAATACATATAAAAACGGTTTAGCAGTCAATAGCTGAAGCTCTGCAATTGCCACCAAATCCACCTTACTTCCGCGAAGTAGTTGGCCTTGATTTAAAACTTCTGCTGCCTCTTTCGCAGCAGCTAATACTGCAGCTTTTTCTTTAACAGTTCTAACTTCTTTTTCTAATCTAGGAATTGCTTTTTCTAAAGTTTGTAGATCAGCAAGACATAACTCAGTATTAATTGTCTCCATATCTTTCTTTGGATCAACATTGCCATCAACATGGACCACATCATTATCTTTAAAAACTCTAATTACTTGGCAGATCGCATCTGATTCTCGAATGTTTGCTAAAAATTTATTTCCAAGTCCAGCACCCTCAGAGGCGCCTTTAACAATTCCAGCAATATCTACAAAGGAGACTGAGGCTGGCAAGATTTTTTCGGAGGTGAAAATCTTGGCTAATACCGGCAACCTGGCATCTGGCACACCTACAACTCCGACATTGGGTTCAATTGTGGCAAAGGGATAGTTAGCAGCTAAGACATTATTTTTAGTCAGCGCATTAAACAGGGTGGACTTACCCACGTTTGGCAGACCGACGATTCCAATTGAGAGGCTCACGAGGGGTAAAGCCTACGCAAGTTTGTCGGTACTTCCTGCCACTATAACCCCATGCTCCAGACCACTCTTACCCTACTTATCGGCCTGATCATCGGTATTGCCATTGGGTACCTAATTGCCGCCCTGCGCCATAAATCCACCGGCACAGATGGCGCACTGCTTGCAGATTACAAAAAACAATTAGAGGCAGAGCGAAGTAAAACCGAGAGCTCAATTAAATTAACTGCTGAGTTAACTGCTATGAAATCAACAGTTGAAAAATTATCTATTCAATCAAATGAAGCAAATCGAATTAGAACTGAGGCTGAGGCAAAGTTAGAGACCACAATCAATGAGATGCGCAGGGCAAGTGAATCGATCTTTGATGAGACTAAAAAGATTGCTGGTGCATTATCTAACTCGCAAGCCAGAGGAAAATTTGGTGAAGCGCAACTTGAATTACTTCTACAGTCGGCTGGATTGCGTGAAGGCCATGAGTACTCAAGACAAAAATCTACAACCGATGCGGACTCTTCTGGCATTCCAGATATCACTGTAAAAATGCCGGGCGGCTCTGCAATATTTATTGACTCTAAATTTCCATTTGATCGGTTTTTAGATGCATTTGGTACTCAGGTGCAAAGTGAGCGAGATGATTACTTATCCCAGCACACAAAAGATTTATTAAAACATGTTGAGGCGCTCGCTAAACGTGGCTACCACAAATCAGCTGGCTCACCAGATTTTGTAGTTTTATTTGTACCATTTGAAACTTTATTAGCTGAAGCCTTAAGAATTGATCCAGCATTTTTGGAAAAGGCATTTAAGTTAAATGTCACTGTTGCCACCCCAACTTCAATGATGGCACTACTTAGAACTATTGGCTATATCTTTACTAGAAATAAGTTAGCTGATAATGCCGATGAGATTCAAAAGGTGGCAAATACATTTCTAAAAAATATTACTTTATTACATGGCAAGATTGTGGCAGTTGGTAAGGCAATCTCTTCAACTGCTAAAGCTTATGAAGATTTAATTCCGACAGCGGAGCGAACTGTATTAAGCCCAGCACGTAGAATTCATAATCTTGGCGTTACTGGCGATAAAGATAAGCTAGCAATTGAGTATCCAGATTCACCAGGGGCGGTAAGAGAGTTAAAAGCAATTTCAGCAGATGATGATTTCATTGAGGTTGAAGAGATTGAAGGTGAAAAGTAAGTGAGTAATCTGCCAATTAATTCGCCAATTAAAGGTCCTGGCTTAACAAAGCCTGGCGTAATTGTGTTGCAGTTTTTAGTAATATTTTTATTTCAAGCAGTTGAGCTACTTTTTAGATCCTCCCTAGGAATTATTACCGCAATTGCGATATGGATCGCCTTCTTTGGTGCAATTTACTTAGGCAGAAGCGGCACTTTATATGTAGCAGCAGTCTCACCACCGATTTCACTACTAATTACCTCATTTATATTAATGCCAACTGTTGGTGGCGGCTCATTTGCGCCAACAAAGTTTTTAGTTGATTTAGTCTCAGGTTTAGCTTCGATCTCTTTCTATCTTCTATCCGGGGCAGCAATAACTTGGTTTTTGTGGTTCAAAAGAGAAAGAAGTAACGCAAACTAACTACTTATTGGCTGCTTTTAAATCTTTTCTAAGCTCAGGTGGAATTGCAAATAGTAAGTGCTCTTCCATTGCCGTTACTGTCTCAACATCATTAAATCCACGATCTGCTAACCAACTTAGTAAATCCTTAACTAAAATTTCAGGAACTGAAGCTCCGCTGGTTACCCCGATGGTATTTACTCCAACCAACCATTCATCTTTTGCTTCCGCGGCATAATCAATTAAGTAGGCAGCTTTAGCGCCATACTCAAGTGAGACTTCGACCAACCTAACTGAGTTTGATGAGTTAGTTGAGCCAACTACTAAAACTAAATCTGCTTTTGGTGCAATTTCTTTAATAGCTACTTGACGATTTTGAGTTGCATAACAAATATCATCACTTGGTGGGTCCATTAAATTTGGAAACCTCTTCTTAAGCTCTGCAACTGTTGCAAGGGTTTCATCAACACTTAAAGTAGTTTGAGATAACCAAGCCACCTTATTCTCATCTCTTACCTTCACATTTTTAATATCTTCAATACCATCAATTATGTGTATGTTATCTGGGGCTTCACCTGCTGTGCCATCAACCTCTTCATGGCCCTCATGACCAATTAATAAAATATCGTAATCATCGGAAGCAAACCTTCTAGCTTCATGGTGAACTTTAGTAACTAGTGGGCAGGTAGCATCAATGGTTTTTAAATTTCGTTGCGCAGCACTTTGGTGAACTGCAGGTGATACGCCATGGGCTGAAAAAACTACAATCTTTCCCTCTGGTACTTCATCTGTTTCATCAACAAATATTGCACCCCGTGCCTCTAATGTTGAAACTACATGTTTGTTATGGACAATTTGTTTACGGACATAAACCGGTGCGCCATATAGATCTAAAGCTTTCTCAACTGTGATAACTGCCCGATCCACACCTGCGCAATAACCTCTCGGGGCAGCGAGTAGTACTTTCTTTTGGGTGATCTGGCTCATGTGCTCATCCTAATTGATGATAGAAGTGAGTAGATTTAGCCTATGGCGCCAGAGTTTAATTATGAGGATCTTCTGCCTATTGGGCAGGATTTAACCGAGTATCGCCTGCTTTCCAAGCAAGGTGTTACTACCTTTAGCGCAGATGGCCGTCAGTTTTTAAAGGTAGAGCCACAAGCAATTAGTGATCTAACTCAAGTAGCAATCCATGATATTTCACATTATCTGCGATCAGAACACCTTGGCCAATTAGCTAATATTTTAAAAGATCCAGAGAGCTCACCAAATGATCGGTTTGTAGCTCTTGATCTACTTAAAAATGCCAACATCTCAGCTGGTGGTGTGCTGCCAATGTGCCAAGACACTGGCACTGCAATTGTGATGGGTAAAAAAGGACAACATGTTTTAACTAGCGAAAAAGATGAACTCTCAATTTCTAGAGGAGTTTATGAAGCATTTACTAAATTAAATTTACGCTACTCGCAATTAGCCCCACTTACTACCTGGGAAGAAAAAAATACTGGAAATAACTTGCCAGCACAGATTGAGATCTACTCCGATACTGACCACCCAGATGAGTACAACTTCTTATTTATAGCAAAGGGTGGCGGTAGTGCCAATAAATCATTTTTATATCAAGAGACTAAAGCGGTATTAAACCCAACTTCGTTTATGAGTTGGTTGGAAGAAAAATTACGATCTCTTGGCACATCTGCCTGCCCGCCTTACCACCTTGTAGTTGTTATTGGTGGCACTAGTGCAGAGCACACAGTTAAAACTGCAAAATTAGCTAGTACTAAGTATCTAGATTCACTACCTACTACTGGGGATGCTAAAACTGGCCGTGGCTTTAGAGATTTAGATCTAGAAAAAGATATTTTAAAGTTAACACAAAGTATTGGCATTGGTGCTCAATTTGGTGGTAAGTACTTCTGTCATGATGTTCGGGTAGTTAGGTTGCCAAGACATGGAGCTTCACTGCCAATTGCAATCGCTGTTTCCTGCTCAGCAGATCGCCAAGTTAAGGCAAAAATTAATAAGGATGGAATCTTTATTGAAAAACTTGAGACTGAACCTGCTCATTTCCTACCAGCAGAAGGGGAAAATGAATTAACTGAGCATGAAATACATATTGATTTAAACCAGCCAATGCCTGCGATTTTGGCACAGTTATCAAAGCACCCTGCTAAAACTAGGGTCAACCTAACTGGCACCTTGGTGGTGGCCCGCGACTTAGCGCATGCAAAGATAAAAGAGTTACTTGATAGTGGTAAGCCAATGCCAGAGTACTTTAAAAATCATGCCATCTACTACGCCGGCCCGGCTAAGCGCCCAGATGGATACGCCTCTGGTTCATTTGGTCCAACAACTGCTGGTCGAATGGATTCATATGTTGAACAATTTCAAGCAGCAGGTGGCTCTTTAATCATGCTAGCAAAAGGAAATAGATCAACAGCAGTATCACAAGCATGTAAAAAGAATGGTGGATTTTATCTAGGTTCAATTGGTGGACCTGCAGCGAGATTGGCTCAAGATTGTATTAAAAAAGTTGAGCTTTTAGATTATGAAGAGCTAGGTATGGAGGCGATCTGGAAGATCGAGGTTGAAAATTTTCCAGCTTTTATAATTATTGATGATAAGGGAAATGATTTCTATGCTGATATTAGAAAGCCAATCAGTATTGGTAAGCGTCCCTAATTAATCTTTAAAGTGATTTAAGTGATTAATACCAATTAGATCGTTTTGATTTACTCCAGGCACTGCATGGGTACTTATATCTTTCTTCAATATATTTAAGTCCCCAAGTTATTTGGGTTACTGGATTAGTTCGCCAATCAGTACCCACTATTTCCATCTTGGTAGCAGGCAGGGCCTGCGGAATTCCATGAGCTCCTGAGCTCTTATTTCTAGCTTTATAATTCCAATTACTTTCCTTAGTCCAGAGATTATCTAGACAGGTAAACTGCTTTTCAGACCAACGATACTTTTGCGCAATAATTTGACGAGCAGCCTCCTTAGCACCCTGGGCTTGGCGAGCGCTCTCCACCTGGCGGGCAGCAATTGAAACTAATGCCATCGCCGATGCATCCACTACCTTGATTGAATCCAATTCAAGTAGGGATGGCACACCTGGATTTGGGTCAAGATTTTCAGATCCTGGCAGCTCTGGGCTAGGTAGCTGATCTGTTGGGATAGTTAAAAATACCTGTTGCATATTGCTCGAGGCGTTAGCTGGTTCGACAATTGCCAGGAAGAAGGCAAGGCAGGCAGCAGACAGGGAGAGTCTACGAGTCCGCTTACTGCGGATAGTAGGTAATGAGCTCTTCATACCCACCCCTTTCTTCACCTTCACGGTTGCAATCGCCCACTTTGGACAAGTGCAGAGTGCCAGCCAGGTGTTTGAGGGGCAACTTTATAGAAGCGTGTGGCGCGATTATGTTTATATTCACAGGTTTTTGCATATGCAAAACCGCAGGTCAGAAAGGATAAAGTCCGATTTATCCGATATGTCATTAGGTAGGGATTTACCTAGCTAGTGAAGTTAATTGGCTCCTCTAACATCTCTGTAACTAGGGCTGCGATCTGGGATCTCTCGCTTCGAGTAAGGGTGATGTGGGCAAATAATGGATGCCCCTTTAAGGATTCAACTACTGCAACCACACCATCATGGCGGCCGACCCGCAGATTATCCCGTTGGGCGATGTCATGGGTTAGTACTACCCGAGAGCCCTGGCCAATTCTAGAGAGCACCGTTAGGAGTACACCCCGCTCTAAGGATTGGGCCTCATCTACTATGACAAAGGAGTCATGCAAAGAGCGACCCCGAATATGAGTTAGCGGTAGGACCTCAATTAAGCCCCGCTCTACCACCTCATCTAAGACCTGCTGACTTACTAGGGCGCCTAATGTGTCAAAGACTGCCTGTGCCCATGGTGACATCTTTTCATTCTCAGTTCCTGGCAGATAGCCAAGCTCTTGCCCACCTACTGCATAAAGCGGGCGGAAGATAACCACTTTTTTATGTAAACGCTTTTCTAATACCGCCTCTAGGCCAGCAGATAAGGCCAGTGCACTTTTTCCAGTTCCAGCTCTTCCCCCTAAGGAAACTATTCCAACCTCAGGATCTAACAAAATATCTAATGCCACTCGCTGCTCAGCACTTCTGCCATGTAAACCAAAAGCTGATCTATCTCCTCGAACTAATTGCAATTTTTTGTCAGCAGTTACCCGCGCAAGAGCGCTTCCTTTTTCGGAGTGTAGGACCACTCCAGTATGGCAAGGATATTTTTTGCCTAGCTCATTTACAATTTTTTCTGATTCATAAAGTGAATCAATAATTGTTGAACCTACACTCTCCTCAACCATGCCGCTCCAGCCGCTGGTGCTAGCTAATTCAGCTCGATACTCCTCTGCCTCAACTCCAACTGAGGAGGCTTTTACTCTAAGTGGTAGATCTTTTGTTACCAATACAACTCTACGACCATCTGCCATTAGGTTTTTTGCAATCGCTAAAATCCTTGAATCATTTGATCCATCTCGTAAAAATCCTGCAGGTAGAGTTGAAAGATCAGAGTGGTTTAGTTCAACCGACAATGAACCACCATCATCATTTAGTTTTACTGCTTGATCTAATCTGCCGCTTTTAATTCTAAGATCATCTAAAGTTCTAAGGGCTGCTCTAGCAAAGTAACCAAGCTCTGGATGATCGCGCTTGATCTCTAACTCGCCAATTACAGTAATTGGAATTATTACTTCATGTTCGGCAAATCTGGTTAGGGCTACTGGATCTGCAAGTAGGACACTAGTGTCTAAAACATATGTGATTCGAGCAGGGTTTGGCTGATTAGATACTGACTTTAAGACAATAGATTCGCTAGCCAATTTCTATCATCGCAATCTGTTTAATTGTGCTCGGATTGGGAAGTAGATTAAAGGTAAATTATCTGGCTTAAATTTTGGTGCAGACACGCAAGGTTTAAAGGTTAAGTTTAGATAAAGAGTAATTACCTAGAGCCGTTTTTAACCTGGCGTTCGATCCAAAAGGAGGCTACTGGCAGGGTGCCAGCTAGTAGAAAGAGCGCAGTTGAGATCAGCGATCTTCGTTGAGCAATAGCAAGGTGAAGTGCAGCCAGTAGGTAAATTGGATAGGTAAAGCCGTGCACAATTGGAATCCAGATAAAACTCTCATAAAAAGTTTCTGATGCAACTAAGTATTTAGCTGGCATATATCCAAACCAAAGTAGTAACGACATAACCCCAGCCCAGATAGCCATTACTCTAAATCTGAAAATTACTCCACTCATTTTTTATTACCTACCTTAGTTGTCTTTGGTTTTCTAAACTGTGGAAACAGTGGTGCGATTAAGAGTAGTACTGCCATAAACCACCAGACCACTACATATGAGATGTGTTGCCAGTAAAAAGTTGTAATCCGCTGTGAAATTTGAGGTGATGGGATTGGAGAAAATCGGGTATCTATCTGTGGTGATAATTTTTCACTTTTTAAAACAATATACCCATCGTATAGAAATGGGGTCTGCTCACTTACAACAAGTGCCGGATCGATCCTAGATAATTCACCCGGTTTTGGAAATGCCCGATCTACATTTTGTCTTGGATAAAGTCTTCCGACTATTTCTGCTTTTGATGAGATATCAGTTAATGGTTCATTAGCTAAGCCGCGAACTACAAGTACTGAGTAACCGGTATCAAGATCTAATAATCGAACATCCAAATCAACAATTTTTTCATCAACTAGTTTTTGATCTCTGGCTATATATTTATTTGAGTACTCACCAGATGCAGAGACAATCCGATTAACTGCCTTTATTGGAATATTTAGGCCAGCACTTGCAACTTCAGATAATTTAATCACTGGTTGATCAGCAACTGGCGCAGTCGAAGCACTTAAATTCTGAGCTTTATTTAGTTGCCAAACTCCAAGTTCATACCCGGTATAGATTAAAAGCAGCCAAGTCACGGTAAATAAAAACTGCTTAGCTAGTTTTTTCATAAATTTTTAAACTACTCTTGATCCTTACGATCTATTAACCGCTTATATCTACGGTAGAAACTCACCATGAGAAAAACCATAGCTAAGCTAAGAAGAATCATGGTTAGGGAGCCAGCCACCCCCATATCAAAATTACCAGCCTCATCCTCCATCACAGCTCCTATCTAATTAATATGCTAAGCCTACTTAAGCATTGCCAATTGGTTCTACACTTAGCATGTGACTCATCCCAAAGTATCAAGTGATCCAAGGCTGCGCGAGCGCTACGGGATTAAGTCTGCTGGTAAAAATCGGATCTGGATCACACTCTTTTCACTTTTTCTGGTTTTATCCTGGTTTATTTGGAGTGGCACAAACTTTGCAAACCCAGATATCAGATCAACCTTAATCTCATTTAAAGTTGTGAGCGATCAAAAAATATCAATTACATACAAAATTTTAGTAAGAGATACCACCATCGAACATAGCTGTTCACTTGTGGCAAAGGATTTTGATAAAAATACGGTAGGAGAGGTGGTGGATCTGATGCCAGCAAGTTCATTGGCGATAGGTGAAAACCAGCGCACCGTTGAAATCTCCACTCGATTACCTGCGGTAAATGCAGGAATTGCCAGTTGCCAGTAGCCTTTCTCCTCTTATGAACCAACCAACTCAAACCTGGCTTACCCAAGAAGCAGCCGATCGCCTTAAATCCGAGCTTGCTGATTTAGAGGGTCCACTTCGCGCGGAAATTATTAAAAAAATTGAAACCGCTAGAGCTGAGGGAGATTTAAAAGAGAATGGTGGCTACCACGCAGCTAGAGAAGAGCAAGGAAAAATTGAAGGACGAATTCGCCAACTAAAACATATGTTGGAGCATGCCCACATTGGAGTGCCACCAGCTAGTGAATCTGGAGTAGTTGGACTTGGCATGCTTATTACTGTTGATATCGCAGGAGATGAATTAAAGTTTTTATTAGGTTCTAGAGAAATTGCAAGTGGTGATATTGATGTCTACTCTGAAAAATCTCCACTTGGCAGTGCTGTGCTTGGAGCAAAAGTTGGCGAAACTGTTAATTACACCGCACCAAATGGTAAACAGATTGCAGTAGCAATCTTAGAAGCACAACCTTTTATCTAAACCATTACTTACTAACGCGATTGTACTTTCTAACGCTTAGTGGAATAAAAACTGCCATAATTAAAATCATATAAATTACTGACATTAGTAATGGATTATCACTTGGGAATGATCCGGCAGTTGCGCCAAACTCATTTTTTAAGCCAAATAACTCACGGCAACCTGCGACCATGGTTGAAACAGGATTCCATTCAGCAATATATTGCAATGGTCTTGGCATTCCAGTTGTTGGTGCAAAAGCATTAGATAGGAAAGTTAATGGAAAGACGGCAATAAATGTTGCATTTGTGGCAACTCTTTCCTCTCTTACTGATAAACCAATTAAGACGCCTATCCATGACATTGCAAAACCAAAAACCAAAAGGAAAACAAAACCTAAAGTTATACTTAGTAATCCTGAAGTTGGCCGCCATCCAACTACATATCCTGTAATTCCCATAGCTAAAAGAACAACCACATTTAGTGCGCCATCACCAAGTGTTCTACCAAAGACGACAGCAGATCTTGAAATTGGCAGTGATCTAAATCTTGAAATCAATCCCTTTTGCATATCAGCAGTTAAGCCAACTGCTGTGCCAGCTAAGGTAAAAGCCACTGTTTGTACAAATATTCCAGGCATCAGTAATTGGACATAACCGCCTGGTTGACCAGTATCGATTGAGCCACCAAATACATATCTAAACAACAGAACAAACATAATTGGTTGAATTATTGAAAACAGAATTAACTCTGGAACTCGTGCTAGTTGCAGCAGCTGCCGCTTGGTAATAATCAGAGCATCTGAGATTGCATTCATTATCTACCCCTTTTCTTACCTGTGCTAGCTAAATCTTCATCCTTTTTCTCTTCCGCAACATGTCCAGTTAAAGAAAGAAACACATCATCTAATGATGGGCGCTTTAGCCCAATATCTAATGGGTGAATTCCTTTTTCATCAAGTAATTTTGCAGCTTCAATTAGCGCTTTACTACCAGTTGTTACTGGGGCTGAAATTTGTCGTAATCCTTCATCAACATTTATTGCACCACCGCTAACCTTTGCCACTATCTCTCTAGTTGCCCCCATGTGTTGATTTTCAACTACTATCTCAAGGCGTTCGCCACCTACCTGTTTTTTAAGAGTATCTGAAGTTCCTCGGGCAATAACTCTTCCATGATCAATAACTGCAATCTCGTCAGCTAAATGATCAGCTTCTTCTAGATATTGAGTTGTCAGCAATAAAGTAACGCCACCTTTAACTAATTCATTAATGACGCCCCACATATCTTGGCGACCACGTGGATCTAATCCAGTTGTTGGTTCATCTAAAAACAATACTTTTGGCTTAACTATCAATGAAGCAGCTAAATCTAATCTACGACGCATTCCGCCGGAGTAAGTTCTAATTGGCCTTTTTGCAGAATCAGTTAGCGAGAATTGTTCTAGTAATTCAACAGCACGTTCCTTAGCTTGTTTTGCTGACAAGTGATAAAGCCGGCCAAACATAATTAAGTTATCCCAGCCTGTTAAAGTTTCATCAACAGCAGCATATTGACCTGATAGGCCAATAATCTTTCTAACCTCATCAGGATTTTTTAGAACATCAATTCCAGCTACAGTTGCTCGTCCTGAATCTGGCGTAAGTAATGTGGCTAGAACTCTTACTGTTGTGGTTTTACCAGCGCCATTAGGTCCAAGTACTCCTAAAACAGTACCTTCTTCAACATCAAGATTTAAACCATCTAATGCTTTAACAGAACCCTTGTTATAGCTCTTGTGAAGGTCTTCTGCGATGATTGTTTTCATGGTGTCATCTTAACAAGAAATAGAGGTAAACTATTCCTCTTCCAGAGAATTATTAAATTTAAGTTTAAAACAACGGTAGAGGCGAGGAAAAGTAGATGAGAAGTGCAAAAAATATATCAAATTCGATTGATCAAACCAGGACTGCTGGTAAGGCATTAGGTTAAAGAACATTGAGTAAAGTAAGTAAAAATCCATTCGCGCAACTACCTAGAGAAGTTGCGATACTTTCAACAGTTTCATTTTTAGTTGCAGTTGGTTTTGGTTTGATCATCCCTGCAATTCCGATCTTTGCGGCATCCTTTGGGGTAAGTAAGACTGCTATTGGTTTAATTATTTCTTGTTTTGCAATTGTTAGATTTGCTTCAGGCTTAGTATCCGGACGCCTAGTTGATAGGTTTGGTGAGCGTGCAGTACTTGGCTTTGGTTTATTTATGGTCTCTTTTTTCACACTACTAACTGCACTATCGCAGAGCTACAGCCAATTACTAATTTTTAGATCATTAGGAGGCCTTGGCTCTTCAATGTTTTCAGTCTCAGCTGGTTCACTACTTATGCGATCAGTAGGTGATGACTACCGTGCGAGAGCACAATCGCTATACAACGGTGGGTTTCTATTAGGTGGAATATCAGGGCCAGCAGTTGGTGGAATCCTGGCTGGCATCTCACTTCGTGCTCCATTCTTTGTCTACTCAATCACACTAGCAATGGCAGCAGTTACCGCCTTATTTTTCTTAAGTGAAAAGAAACTAGGAAAGAAAGTAGATCTACCTACCGATCAGATTGGGCAAACAACATTAAAGCAGGCTTTAAAACTACGCCCATATCAAATTGCTTTAATCCTTGCTTTTATAAATAACTGGATTTTATTTGGATTGCGTTCATCAATTTTGCCATTATTTGTAACAGAAAAACTTAACTCCACGGCAACAATTGCTGGTGTTGGTTTGACCTTAAGTGCACTAATTCAAGGATTATTTATGTTAAATGCGGGTAAATACTCTGATGTAAAGGGAAGAAAAGCAGCACTTTTGCTTGGTGGAATTTTTGTAATGTTTGGAATACTTATGCTTTCATTTACAACTAATGCAACTTTGTACTTTATCTCTATGGCACTTTTCGGACTAGGAAGTGCATATGTTGGAACAGCGCCAGGAAGTGTGGTTGGTGACATTATTAAAGGCCGTGGTGGACAGGTAATTGCAGCATGGCAAATGGCAGGTGATGCCGGAATGATAGTTGGGCCAATCTTGGTAGGGCTATTAACTGATTACTTTAGTTATCAGGCGGCTTTCTTGTTCTCATCAGGTATCTGGTTAATAGCACTTGTTTTATCAGCAGCACTGCCAGAGACTCGGGCTTCACACCTAAACAATGATTTAATTCCAGACAAAAATAAACAGGAGCTATGATTTCTCATAGCTCCTGTTAGTAGATTTAACTTATTGACGACGTAGAATTGAAATCAAACGAAGTATCTCTAGATACAACCAAACAATTGTGACCATCAATCCAAAACCTGCACGCCAAGATTCCTTTTCAGGAGCTCCTGCTGCAACACCTTTTTGAATTTGATCAAAATCAAGTACTAAGAACAAGCTTGCTAATGCAACACCAGCTACTGCTAACAGCAAACCTAATCCTGAAACTCCGTAGAAGCCGTATCCCTGTCCTACTCCGAAGAATGATGAGATTAGAGAAACAATTGCAAGAATAAAGTAGCCAATCGCAGCACCAATTAATGCGCGAGTAAATTGAGGAGTAGCGCGAAGTGTGCCATTGCGATACATAATCAATACACCGGTAAATGCCGCCATTGTTCCAATTACTGCCTGGCTAACAATTCCAGGGTAAAAACTTTCGTAATAGCTACTAAGTGTTCCAAGTGCTAATCCTTCAAGGGCAGCATAAGCAACTACTAAGCCTGGCTTAATACTCTTACTAAAGCTAATAATCATTGCTAATACAAAGCCACCTAAAAATCCGAGTAGAACTGCACCCATTCCAAGATTTGCGGTCCATGCAAATGCACCAACAACTAGTAGTACTGCAAATAAAAATCCAGTTTTCGCAACGACATCTTCCATTGTCATGCGACCTGTGCGCATTGATGAGGCTGCTGGAGCGTTATAACTCTGCTCTAATTCATCAACTTGCATAGTTGCAGGTTGATTAAACGCCTTGCCAAGTACAGGGTTTGAGCTCTTCATTCTTCTCCTTCTATAGAAGTAACTGACGCTTTTTAGCCAGTTCCTTAGGTAGTGAACAAATATTAATCTTTCTTGATTCCCGCCGCTATTTAAACTTGGCAGTGGATACTTAAACTTTGCTGAAGATCCGATTTGTTGAGCGTGCCCCCGGTGGGGGTCGAACCCACACTTGTGCGATTTTAAGTCGCATGCCTCTGCCATTGGGCTACAGGGGCGAATCTTCAGGGGGTAAA
>Ga0208229_1000189_pt1 | contig 15758 bp, 13 predicted proteins | sample LakMenEpi22Aug11_FD_150725 | JGI IMG/M metagenome (GOLD analysis project Ga0208229, IMG submission 150725) | Freshwater microbial communities from Lake Mendota, WI - 22AUG2011 deep hole epilimnion (SPAdes) | ecosystem: Environmental > Aquatic > Freshwater > Lake > Epilimnion/Euphotic zone ... | reverse complement strand
CCGCAACGAGGGCACCGTGGTTTCGGTCACCGACGGCATCTGCCGCATCCATGGTCTGACCGACGTGATGCAGGGCGAAATGCTGGAGTTCCCCGGCAACACCTTCGGCCTGGCGCTGAACCTCGAGCGCGACTCGGTCGGCGCCGTGGTGCTTGGCGACTACGAGCACATCTCCGAAGGCGATACCGTCAAGTGTACCGGCCGCATTCTCGAAGTGCCGGTCGGCCCCGAACTGCTTGGCCGCGTGGTGAACGCGCTGGGCGAGCCGATCGACGGCAAGGGTCCGATCAACGCCAAGCTCACCGACAAGATCGAAAAAGTCGCACCGGGCGTGATCTGGCGCAAGTCGGTATCGCAGCCGGTGCAAACCGGTCTCAAGGCCATCGACTCGATGGTTCCGGTGGGTCGCGGCCAGCGCGAGCTGATCATCGGCGACCGCCAGACCGGCAAGACGGCTGTCGCGGTTGATGCCATCATCAACCAGAAGGGGCAGAACATGTTCTGCATCTACGTCGCGATCGGCCAGAAGGCATCGACCATCGCCAACGTGGTGCGCAAGCTGCAGGAACACGGCGCGATGGAATACACCATCGTCGTCGCCGCCTCCGCCTCCGACTCCGCCGCGACGCAGTTCATCGCACCCTACACGGGTTGTTCGATGGGTGAGTACTTCCGCGACCGCGGCATGGATGCACTGATCATTTATGACGACCTGACCAAGCAAGCCTGGGCCTATCGCCAGATCTCGCTGCTGCTGCGCCGTCCTCCCGGCCGCGAAGCCTACCCCGGCGACGTGTTCTACCTCCACTCGCGTCTGCTCGAGCGCGCCGCGCGCGTCTCCGAAGCCTGGGTCGAGAAGCTGACCAACGGCGAAGTCAAGGGCAAGACCGGTTCGCTGACCGCGTTGCCGGTGATTGAAACCCAGGCCGGCGACGTGTCCGCCTTCGTGCCGACCAACGTGATTTCGATTACCGACGGCCAGATCTTCCTTGAGACCGACTTGTTCAACGCCGGCATCCGCCCCGCCATGAACGCCGGCGTTTCGGTGTCGCGCGTCGGTGGTGCGGCCCAGACCAAGGTCATCAAGAAGCTCGGCGGCGGCGTGCGCCTGGCGCTGGCCCAGTACCGCGAACTCGCGGCCTTCGCCCAGTTCGCGTCGGACCTCGACGAAGCCACTCGCAAGCAGCTTGAGCGCGGCCGTCGCGTCACCGAGCTGATGAAGCAGCTGCAATATGCGCCGCTGTCCGTCGCTGAAATGGGCGTTACGCTCTATGCGTCCAACGAAGGCTTCATGGACGACGTCGACGTTCCGCGCATTCTTGCGTTCGAAACGGACCTGCATCAGTTCATGCACCAGAAGTACGCCGACCTGATGAACAAGATCGAAACCACCAGGGATCTGGACAAGGATGCCGAAGGCCAGCTCAAGGCCGCGGTCACCGAGTTCAAGAAGTCCTGGGCCTGATCGCCAACCTCTGACCAGATGACGGGGAGCGATCATGCCGGGCAGTAAAGAGATCCGCACCAAGATCAAGAGCGTCCAGAACACGCGCAAGATCACCAAGGCCATGGAGATGGTGGCCGCGTCCAAGATGCGCAAGGCGCAGGAACGGATGCGCGCCGCCCGTCCCTACAGCGAGAAAATCCGCCGCCTCGCGGCAAATCTCTCGCAGGCCAACGTGACCGAGTATCGCCATGCCTTCCTCAATCGCGGCAAGGCGGTCGAAGCAAAGCGTGTCGGACTGATCGTGGTGACGACCGACAAGGGCCTCTGCGGTGGCCTGAATACCAACATCCTGCGCCAGTGCCTGAATACCATGCGCAAGTGGGAAGCCGACGGTGCCAGCGACATTCGTGTCACCTGCATCGGCAACAAGGGCCTCGGCTTCATGCAGCGCATGGGTGCCAACGTCATTTCGCACATCACCCACCTGGGCGACACGCCGCACCTGGAAAAGCTGATCGGGCCGATGAAGGTCATGATCGACGCCTTCCAGGCCGGTGAGCTGGATGCCGTTTATATCGCCTACACCCGCTTCATCAACACCATGAAGCAGGAGCCGGTGATCGAGGCGCTGCTGCCGCTGTCGGGCGAGCGCATGGGTACGCCCGAGCGCAGCTGGGACTACCTCTACGAGCCGGATGCACAAACCGTCATCGACGAGTTGCTGGTGCGCTACGTCGAGGCGCTGATCTATCAGGGCGTGGCGGAAAACATGGCGTCCGAACAATCGGCGCGCATGGTGGCGATGAAGGCGGCGACCGACAACGCAGGCAACGTCATCAAGGAACTGCAACTGGTCTACAACAAGGCGCGCCAGGCAGCAATCACCAAAGAGATTTCGGAAATTGTCGGTGGCGCTGCTGCCATCGCGGGCTAAGCATTTAATTTAAGGAAACAACCATGAGCAACGGAAACATCGTTCAGTGCATTGGTGCCGTGGTGGACATCAAGTTCCCCCGCGAAGCCATGCCCAAGGTGTATGAAGCGCTGACCCTCGACGAGGCCGATTCCGGTAACGCCGAAGCCGGTCTGACATTCGAAGTGCAGCAGCAGCTCGGCGACGGCATCGTGCGCACCATCGCGCTCGGTTCCTCCGACGGCCTGCGCCGCGGCATGTCGGTGAAGCCCACGGGCGCCGCCATCACCGTGCCGGTCGGTTCCGGTACGCTGGGCCGCATCATGGACGTGCTGGGCCGTCCGATCGACGAAGCCGGCCCCGTGCCCTGCGAAGAGAAGCGTCCGATTCACGCCAAGGCGCCGAAGTTCGATGAGCTGTCGCCTTCCACCGAACTGCTGCCCACCGGCATCAAGGTTATCGACCTGATGTGTCCGTTCGCCAAGGGCGGCAAGGTCGGCCTGTTCGGCGGCGCCGGCGTCGGCAAGACCGTGAACATGATGGAACTGATCAACAACATCGCCAAGTCCTACGGCGGCTACTCGGTGTTCGCCGGCGTCGGCGAGCGCACCCGCGAGGGCAACGACTTCTACCACGAGATGGAAGAATCGAAGGTTCTCGACAAGGTGGCGATGGTGTTCGGCCAGATGAACGAGCCTCCCGGCAACCGTCTGCGCGTGGCGCTGACCGGCCTTACCATGGCCGAAAAGTTCCGCGACGAAGGCAAGGACATCCTGCTGTTCATCGACAACATCTACCGCTACACGCTGGCCGGTACCGAAGTCTCCGCGCTGCTCGGCCGCATGCCTTCCGCCGTGGGCTACCAGCCGACGCTGGCCGACGAAATGGGCCGTCTGCAGGAGCGCATCACCTCGACCAAGGTTGGTTCGATCACCTCCATCCAGGCCGTGTATGTGCCTGCCGATGACTTGACCGACCCGTCCCCGGCGACCACCTTCCTCCACCTCGACGCCACCGTCGTGCTGTCGCGTGACATCGCCTCGCTGGGTATCTACCCGGCCGTCGATCCGCTCGATTCCACCTCGCGCCAGCTCGATCCGCTGGTCGTCGGCGAAGAGCATTACAGCGTCGCCCGCCGCGTGCAGTCGAACCTGCAGCGCTACAAGGAATTGCGCGACATCATCGCGATTCTGGGCATGGACGAACTGGCGCCGGAAGACAAGCTGGCCGTGACGCGCGCGCGCAAGATCCAGCGCTTCCTGTCGCAGCCCTTCAACGTCGCCGAAGTGTTCACCGGCACGCCGGGCAAGATCGTGCCGCTGGCCGACACCATCAAGGGCTTCAAGATGATCGTCGACGGCGAGTGCGACAGCATTCCCGAGCAGGCCTTCTACATGGTCGGCGCGATCGAGGAAGTCTTCGAAAAGGCCAAGACGCTGCAGTAAGTTGGATGGGGCAGGGGCGGAACATCGCTTAGGCCCCTTTCTGGCGAACACTAAAGAGGTAAATAATGGCCATGACTATTCATGTGGACGTCGTCAGCGCGGAAGAGATGATTTTCTCGGGCTTGGCGGAATTTGTCGTCCTGCCGGGCGAAGCCGGCGAGCTGGGCATCATGCCCGGCCATATGCCGCTGATGACCCGCATCAAGCCGGGCGCGGTTCGCGTCAAGCTGCCTGACGACAAGGAAGAGCTGATTTTCGTTGCCGGCGGTTTGCTCGAAGTGCAACCGGGGCTGGTGACTGTTTTGGCAGATACCGCCATTCGCGGCGCCGATCTGGACCAGGCCAAGGCGATGGAAGCCAAGAAAATGGCCGAGGAGGCCATGGTCAATCGCGGCTCCGAAATGGATTACGCGCGTGCCCAGGTCGAACTGGCCGAAGCCATCGCCCAGCTCGCCGCGATCGATCGTTTGCGCAAGCAACGGCACTGATCCGGGCTCACGTCGTACGCAAACAAGGCAGCTTTGGCTGCCTTGTTTGTTTGTGCAACCAGTTTCCCTATTCGATGGTCAAAAATTCGTTTTGCACTTGGCATGAGGCTGAATCATGGTTAGACTGTACAGTCCAGTCTAATTGGACTTTCCCGTGGGCTTGCTCGCCGATCACGATCCATCCGACTCGCGCTCGCGTCTGATCCAGGCTGCGACCGAAGTCTTTATCGAGGAAGGCTATCGGGCCAGTATCGAGCGCGTCGCCGTGCGCGCCAGCGTGGCCCGGCAAACGCTTTACAACCACTTTCCGTCGAAGGCGGACCTGTTTGGCGAAGTCATCAAGCAAGTCACCGCGGCTTTGCTGGTTACACTCGATGGCAAGAACGAGAGTCTGCGTGAGCGCTTGCTCCGCTTCGGTATCGCGTTCCGCGCCAAGGCCCTGAGTGCGGAAGGCTTGGGTTTTTACCGCGCCCTGATCGCCGAGTCGAAGCGTTTTCCGGAACTTGCGGCTACCTTCTATCGCACCGGTCCGATCCAGACTGCTGCACGACTGCGCAGCGTCCTGCAGGATGCCATCGATCGCGGCCAACTGCGTCCGGTCGATCCGGAGTTTGCCGCCAATACCCTGTTATCCATGCTGGTCGGGGCAGAACGCAGCCATTTCCTGCTTTCCGGCGAGCCGCCGCCCAAACCCGATCCCGCTCGCGTCGCGCAACTCATCGATTGCTATCTGCGCGCGTTTGCAGCAGAGGCCCTTTCTTCCAACCCCGCCGCCCAACGGAGCGTCCCATGAGAAAAACCCTTCCCTTGCTCGTGCTTGCACTTCTGGCCGCTTGCGGCGACGACGGTAAAAAAGGTCCTCCGGGAGCACCGCCCGGAGCCGGGATGCCCCCGCCGGAAGTGGATGTGATCACGATTGCCGCCGGCAGCGCAACGATCACCCAGGATTTGCCCGGCCGTTTGCAGGCAGTGCGTTCCGCGCAAGTGAGGGCTCGCGTCGAAGGTGTCGTGGAGAAGCGCCTCTTCGCCGAAGGCACGGACATAGCCGCCGGCACGCCCCTGTTTCAAATCGACGCCCGGACCTATCAGGCGCAAGCCGCCGCAGCCGACGCCGATCTCGCCGCAGCCAAGGCGGTGTTTGACCGTTACACGCCACTGCTTGCCATCAAGGCGGTCAGCCAGCAGGAATTCGACGCCGCGCAGGCACGTGTCAAACAAGCCGAAGCCGCCGCCGCCAAGGCGAAGCTGGACCAGGAAAACGCCGTACCGCCAGCGCCGATTTCCGGCCGCATCGGCCGTGCGCTGGTGACCGAAGGTGCTTTGGTCGGCAAGGGCGAGGCCACCCATCTGGTGACCATCGAACAACTCGATCCGATCCGCGTCGAATTTTCGCAATCCTATTCCGATCTGTTGCGCCTGCAGCAGGCGGTCAAGAGCGGCAAGCAGAAAAAGGCCGACTCGGCGAAAGTCGAACTGGTGCTGGAGGACGGTTCGCTCTATCCGGAAAAAGGTCGCCTCCAGTTCACCGACCTGGCCGTCGATCCGAACAGCGGCGCGGTCATCCTGCGTGCCGAATTTCCCAATCCGCGCCGCGACCTGCTGCCCGGCACGTTTGTGCGCGTGCGTTTCCCCCAGACGCAACTGGATGAGGCCATCCGGGTGCCGCAACGCGCCGTTCAGGGTGGCGCCCAGGGCCAGTTCGTGATGACCGTCGACGCTGAAGGCAAGGTGGCGCCGCGGCCGATCAAGACCAGCGCCATGTCCGGCGGCGACTTCATTGTCGATTCCGGGTTGAAAGGCGGCGAGCAGGTGATCGTCAATGGCTTGCAGAAGGCCAGACCCGGCAGCGCGGTGAAGCCCGTGCCGTGGACTCCGGGTGCGCCGCTGCTGGCTGCGCCGCCCGGCGCCGGCAAGCCGGCAGAGACAGTGCCCGGCGCGGCGGCCCCCGGCACCAAGCCCAGTGAAGAAAAGAAGTAAGTCATGATCTCAAAATTCTTCATTGATCGGCCCATCTTCGCCTGGGTCATCGCCATCATCATTGTGCTCGGCGGCCTGCTCGCGTTGCGCCAGCTGCCGGTGGCGAGTTATCCGGCAGTGGCGCCGCCGGCGCTGGCGATCACGGTGAATTACCCCGGCGCCTCGGCCAAGGTGGTGGAGGAAACTGCCGTCGCGCTGATCGAACAGGAACTCAACGGCATCGAGAACCTGCTCTACATGGACTCGGCCTCCGAGCAGAACCTCGGCACCATCACCCTGACCTTCCAGGCCGGCACCAACCTCGACCTGGCCTCGGTGGAAACGCAGAACCGCATCAAGCGCGCCGAGCCGCGCCTGCCGGAAGAAGCGCGCCGCCTGGGCATCACGGTGGTGAAGTCGGCGCGCAACTACCTGATGTTCATCTCCCTGTTTTCTCCCGACAAGTCGCAGGACAACGTCGCGCTGGGCAGTTATGCCGCCGCCAACGTGCTGGAAAGCATCCGCCGCACTCCGGGCGTGGGCGAGGCCATCCTGTTCGGTACCGAGTATTCGATGCGGCTATGGCTCAAGCCCGAGCGTTTGACGGCATTCGGCCTGACTCCCGCCGACGTGGCGAAGGCGGTGCGCGCCCAGAACGCGCAGATCGCCACCGGCGAGCTCGGCCAGGTGCCGGCCGTGCCGGGGCAGGAATACGCGGCGACGATCATCACCCAGGGCCGCCTCGCGACTCCGGAGCAATTCGGCAACGTCATCATCAGGAGCGACGGTCGCGGCGCCACGGTACGCGTCAAGGATGTCGCCCGCGTCGAGCTGGGCGCGCAGGATTACAACATCGCGGCTCGCGTCGATGGGCAGCCCACGGCCGCGATTGCCGTGCGCATGGCGCCGGGCGCCAATGCGCTCGACACGGCCAAGGCGGTCAATGCGCGAATGACCGAACTGGCAAAATATTTCCCGCCCAGCATTTCCTGGATGGTGCCCTACGACACCTCTACCTTTGTCGACATCTCGATCCGCGAAGTGGTCAAGACCCTGATCGAAGCCATGATCCTGGTCGTGCTGGTGATGTATTTGTTCCTCGAAAACGTGCGCGCCACCTTCATTCCGACGGTGGTCGTGCCGGTCTCGCTGTTCGGCGCCATGATCGGCCTCTATGTGCTCGGCTATTCGATCAACGTGCTGACGCTGTTCGCGATGGTGCTGGCGATCGCCATCGTGGTGGACGATGCCATCGTCGTGATCGAGAACGTCGAGCGCATCATGAGCGAGGAAGGCCTCAGTCCGCGCGACGCGACACGCAAGGCCATGGGGCAGATCATCAACGCCATCATCGCCATCACGGTGGTGCTGACGGCGGTGTTCGTGCCCCTGCTGTTTTTCGGCGGTTCGGTCGGCGCGATCTACCGCCAGTTCGCCGTGACGCTGATCCTGACCATGGTCTTTTCGGCCTTCATGGCACTTACGCTGACGCCCGCGCTTTGTGCGACGCTGCTCAAGCATGAGCCCGGCGCCGACGACGTGATGCCGCACAGCGGCTTCTTCGGCTGGTTCAACCGCTTCTTTGCCGCCACCGTGAATCGCTACATCGGTACCACGCGGCGCATGCTGGGCAAGCCCGGGCGCTGGCTGGTGGTCTATGCCGCGATTCTGGCGGCCACCGGCTGGTTCTTCGCCAAGCTGCCGGGCAGCTTCCTGCCGAGCGAAGACCAGGGTTACTTCCTCAGCATCGTCCAACTTCCCTCGGGCGCGACGCGCGAGCGCAGCCTCGAAGTTCTCGAAACCGTCGAGAAACACTACCTGGCGCAGAAGGAAGTTGCCCACGTGATCGGCGTGCTCGGTTTCTCCTTTTTCGGACGCGGCCAGAACGCCGCCATTACCTTCGTCCGCCTCAAGAGCTGGGACGAGCGGCCGAACAAGGAGAACAGCGCCGAGTCGGTGGTGCAGCGCGCCAACATGGCTTTCTTCCGCATCAAGCAGGCCATGATCTTCGCCATCAACGTGCCGCCGATTCCGGAACTGGCCGCCGTCGGCGGTTTCGATTTCCGCCTGCAGGATCGCGGCGGCCTCGGCCGCGACAAGCTGCTCGAAGCGCGCAACATGGCGCTCGGTCTGGCCGGACAAAATCCGGCATTGGCCGGGGTGCGTCCGGAAGGGCAGGAGGCCGGCCCGCAGGTCTTCCTCACCGTGGACCGGGTCAAGGCGCGCGCGCTGGGCATCGATCTGGGCGATCTTAACGACACCCTGCAGGCGACACTGGGCACGGCCTACATCAACGATTTCGTGCGCGAAGGCCGCATCCTGCGCGTGCAGATGCAGGCCGAGGCCGATACCCGGCGCACGCCGGAAGACTTGTTGCAGCTGCCGATCAAGAATGTGCGCGGCGACATGATTCCGCTGGCCGAAATCGCCACGGCGCAGTGGATCGTCGGCAGTCCCAAGCTCGACCGCTACAACGGCCTGCCTTCGATGAAGATTGCGGGCAATCCGGCGCCCGGGCGTTCAACCGGCGATGCGCTGGCGGCGATGGAGGATGTTGCCGCCAAGCTGCCGCCCGGCATCGGCTTCGAATGGTCGGGCAGTTCCTTCGAGGAGCGGCTTTCCGGCACCCAGGCGCCCTTCCTTTTCGCCGTTTCGCTGATCGTGGTTTTCCTCTGCCTCGCTGCACTCTATGAGAGCTGGTCGATTCCCTTCGCGGTGATGCTGGTGGTGCCCCTGGGCATCTTCGGCGCGGTGCTGGCGGTGACGCTGCGCGGCCTGCCCAACGACGTGTATTTCAAGGTCGGCCTGATCGCCATCATCGGCCTCTCGGCGAAGAACGCGATCCTGATCATCGAGTTTGCGCGCGAGCTGCAGGAGCAGGGAAAGGATCTGATCGAAGCCACGCTCGAAGCCTGCCGCCTGCGTTTCCGGCCGATCCTGATGACTTCGATTGCCTTCATGTTCGGCGTGCTGCCGCTGGCGGTGTCCACCGGCGCCGGCGCCAACAGCCGCCATGCCATCGGCACCGGCGTGATCGGCGGCATGTTCGCCGCGACGCTGCTCGCGGTGTTCCTGGTCCCGGTATTTTTCGTGGTGGTGCGGCGAATCTTCCCTGGTCACGCCCGCCACCACGAGGAGAAGCACGATGCGTAAATTCCTTCCTCTCGCCATTGCCCTTGCCGCGGCCGGCTGTTCGTTCACTCCCGATTACCAGCGGCCCGCGGCGCCGGTGCCGACTGCCTGGCCGATGACAGTCGGCGCTGATGAAACAACTGCGCTACAGGGCGGTCGAGCAAGAAACGCTCTCCTCGCCGTAGCGGATGGCGATACGGCGAAAGGCGCGCCGTTCGGCACCGACTGGCGCGCATTTTTCCCCGATGCGCACTTGCAGGGCCTGATCGCCGCGGCGCTGGAACACAACCGCGATCTGCGCATCGCCATCGGGCGTGTCGATGAGGCCCGTGCGCTGGCGGGCATTGCCCGCGCCGACCGGTTTCCGACCGTGGATCTTGCCGCGCAACGCGCGGCATCGCTGACGCCGGCGGATCTGTCCGGCACCGGCCGCCAGCAGAACAGCCAGCGTTACGACGTCAATCTGGCGGTGGCTTCGTTCGAGCTGGATTTCTGGGGACGGGTGAAGAGCCTCGATGATGCCGGGCGCGCCAATTTCCTGGCCAGCGACTTTGCGCATCAGGCCTTCCGCCTGTCGTTGATTGCCGACGTCGCCAATGCGTATTTCAGCCTGCTGGAACTTGGCGGGCGGCTTGAGCTGGCGCAGGCCACCCGGAAGAGCCGCGAAGAAACCCGCACTCTGGTCGCGCGCCGCCGCGACGTCGGCCTGGCCGGCGACCTCGATTTTCTGCAAGCCGACGGCGCCTTCCAGAATGCGCGCGCGGAAGTCGCCAATCTGGCGCGCAGCCATGCGGCGGCGGAAAACGCCTTGCGTCTGCTGGTGGGCAGTTCACCGGCGGCGGCCGGGGGCGGCAAGCTGGCGCAACAGGGCTTGGTTGCCGACGTCGCGGTGGGCCTGCCGGCGGAAATCCTGCTCGCTCGTCCGGACGTGCTGGCCGCCGAGCAGAAATTGATTGCGGCCAATGCCAACATCGGCGCCGCGCGCGCCGCCTTCCTGCCGAAGATCCTGCTGACGGCCGCCGCCGGAACTGCCAGCAGGGGTCTCTCCGGGTTGTTCGATGCCGGCAGCGGTGCCTGGAGTTTCACGCCGGTCTTGCGCCTGCCGCTGTTCGATGCCGGGCGCAGCACCGACAACGTCGATCTGGCAAAGGCGCGCAAGAACATCGCCGTGGCCGAGTATGAGAAGAGCATCCAGCTGGCCTTCCGCGAAATTGCCGACCTGCTGGCGGCGCGCAGCCAGCTGGCCGAACAGCTTCAGGCGCAGGAAGCCAATGTTGCCGCACAGGGCCAGCGCCTGAAGATTGTCGAGGCGCGCTACCAGGCCGGCGTTTCCAGCCATCTCGAACTGCTCGATGCCCAGCGCGAACACTTTGCCGCGCAACAGTCGGCGCTGGCGGTACGGCGGCAGTTGCTGGCGACGGCCGCAAGTTTCTACAAGGCGCTGGGTGGCGGCGTGGCGGAGGCAAAGCCTTCCTAAACATGCTGGCCTGATGCTTGCAATGAGTCGGACACTTCCATTTTTCGGGGTGTCCGATGGTCCGTCTGGGGGATTTGACCCGGTCTCTTGACCAGTTCGCTACACAATCTGCCGCTACGCCGGCAAGTTCTTCCGGCCCTTTGCCGCCGGCGAAGCCGGCTGCGGAACAGGTCGAGGCGACGCTGGCGGCCGATGATGTCAGCATCAGCGCCGAGGCCGTGCGCCAGTTGCAGCGCGCAGCGGAACTCGAGCAGCAACAGGCGGCCACGCTCAAGGCGCTCGGCGAAGATGCCGAACTCGCCGCGCGATTGGCGCACGAGATGGCCTATCGCCGTGAGGTGGTGGTGGTTCCCGCGAAGGCCTACGGCGATCTGGCGGCGTCCCGCTTTGCCGGCGGAAGCTCGCCGGCGATCAATGCGGCGGGCATCGCCAGGGCACAGTCCGAACTCGAGCAATCGCGTCTGGCGCGAATAGCCCTGTATGAATTCGAGAAGGCCAAGGGAACCCCGCCCGCGGAAATCTACAACCGCCTGCTTGCACTCGAGGCTGCCCGGCCCGCGGGCTACAGCATTGCCCTCGCCACCTGAGGCGTGAGCTCAGGTGGCTTCAAACCTGCGCGCTCAGAGCCCCTTGCGCACGCTGATCACGCCGCGGATCTGGCCTTCCGAATAGCCGGTGGCCTTGTCGTTGGGGTAATGCTGGCTGAGTACGGCCTGGACCGCGGGCTTGAGTTGGTCGGCGGGGCCATGGCAGCTAAGGCACAGGCCCTGCACCGGTAGCGCCTTGACGAAGCGGTATTCGTTGCCGACTTTCTCGCCCTTTTCCAGCTTGCCCGGCGCTTCGCCGGCGGCGGCGCGCTTGTCGAAATCTTCCAGTGCGGCCTTTTCCCACTCATCGGGAATCGCCCGCGCGTCGTTGCGCGCCTTGAGGCTGACGCGCTTGATCTTCCATCCGGTCTGCTGCGAGATCTCGCCGGCCATTTTGGGTGCCATGTCCTTGCAGACGGGAATCGCGCCTTCCGCTCCGGACTTGCGGATTTCTTCCTGCAGGGCGACGAGCAGCTTGGGTGGCAAGGTGGTGGCCACCTTGCGTGCTTCGTCGAGCAGCGCGGAGTCGTTGGCGTGGGCCGGCGTTGCGGCAAACGGAGCGATCAGCGTCGCAGCGACAAAAAGCAGCTTTTTCATGAACATATCCTCCCGGTTGGTTTGAGGCGTGATTGTGCACACCCGGTTTGGAAGGAGCCAATAAAAATAATTTAGGCGGCGATCAGTCCAGCTTCAGCCGAGCATTTGTATCCGCTTTTCCAGTCGCGCGACGTCGTCGCGCAGGCGATCGATATCGCCGGAAAACCCGGTGATATCCTCCTGGCGTGCAATCATGGGCTGCTCTTCGGTGAAGTACTCGGCGAGATTTTCGGCGAAGTTCTGCGCCGCCTGCTGTTGCCGGGCGACAAACTCGCGGGTGCCGGTCACGATGCGATGGGCCGCGATGTCGCCAAAGATAGCGGACAGGTCTTCCTCGGCATCCCAGCGCAGGTTGCGAATGACGAAACCCAGCGTCTGGGCGAATTCCGCCGAACCCTCGATGCGTGCCGCCCGCATCACCACTTCCTTGCCCTGCAGTGCCAGCAGCGGCGTGGCAGCCGGCAGCGCAATGCTGACCTCCAGCTCGGCCTCGGGTGCGGGTGCGGAAATGAATCCATCGCTACCAATCAAAAAAGCCGCCTCGAAAGGCGGCAGTTTGATCTGGGCGGCATGTCCGGCAAATGGCGCCAGCTTTTCCCGCGCCCAGGCGGCCTGCCCGAGCAGGTGATTGATCGCTGCAAGCAGCGGTGCGGGCAGGGGCTGCATGGTGACGGTCGTTTTGCGCGCCGGGAATTCCGCTTCGCGGGCGAGCGTCAGACCTGCTGGATCCCGGCCACGTTCCAGCCGCGGCTGCCGTCGGTAGGCTTCACCAGATGCCAGGTTTCGGCGAAGGCTTCCGGTGTGCCGCTGTCCTCACGCAACTGGCCGGAGAAATGCACGCTGGCCACGTGGCGACCTTCCTCGGTAGCGACTTCGAGCAGTTCTGCGTTCAATTGCATCACGTCGGTTTCCTGGTTGCGGCCGCCACGTTCCTGATGCTGCAGCTTGATCTCGGCGAACAACTCGGGCGCCGTGAACTCGCGGATGTCGTCCATGTCGCCACGGTCGTTGGCCGCCTGCAGGCGCACGAAGTTGAGCTTGGCCTGGCGCAGGAAACCTTCCACGTCGAAATCGGCGGGGATGTTTCCGGCAGCAGCGGCCACCGTAGCGCCAGCGCCGACCCCCGAGCCTTCGAATCGAGCGGGCGTGAAATTCGCCGGAGCGGCATTGCCGGGGCCGGCACCGGCGTACTGCATGCCGGCTTGGGGAGTGCGCTTGCTCATGAGCCAGCGGATGACGAAGAATGCCACCATGCCCAGTGCGAGAATCAGCAGCATGTTGGCCATGCCTTCGCCGAGGCCGAAGTGCGACAGCAGCGCGGCGATGCCAAGACCGGCGGCGAGGCCGGCCAGGGGGCCGAGGAAGCGGCTCATGCCGGCCGGCTTGGCCGCAGCCGCGGGTGCCGCTGCTGCGGCCGGAGCGGCCGCAGGCTTGCCGGCCGCAGCCGGTGCCGTGGGAGCGGGTGTCGCCTGGCGCTGCATGCCGGCCGACTTGCCGCCACCCAGACGCCGGGCTTCGGCATCCGGAACCATCAAGCCCAATCCAACCACCGCCGCAAAGACGGCAATCACCAATCGCTTCATTGTTTCTTCTCCTCGTTAATGTGAAACAACTCGTTCAGAGCGACCGGTGACAGTCGAGCGAAGCGAGCAAATCAGAAGCCTCCCCGTGAGGGGGCGAGGCGGGGTTTCGCACCGCATGCGGTGCGCCGCCGCAGCCGGCTGGCTGTGCAAAGACAGCCGTGGGCCGCGAAGCGGATGGGAGGGGCGGGCCTTCAATTCGCTATTCGCGTGTTTCATTCTCTGCGGATGGTCTGATGTGACCATGAGCTTTAGAACTTGTAACCACGATGCAGCGCGACGACGCCGGCTGTCATGTTGAATACTTCGACCCGTTCCAGCCCGGCTTGTTCCATCATGGCCTTGAGCGTGGCCTGGTCGGGGTGCATGCGGATCGACTCGGCCAGGTAGCGGTAGGACTCGGCGTCCCCTGCGATTTTCTCGCCCAACCAGGGCAGCAACTTGAACGAGTAGGCATCATAGGCCTTTTCCAGCGGCTTCCACACTTTGGAAAACTCCAGTACCAGCAGGCGTCCGCCGGGTCGCAGCACGCGGCGCATTTCCGCCAGCGCGCGATCCTTGTGCGTCATGTTGCGCAGGCCGAAGGCCACCGTGACGATGTCGAAATGGTTGTCGGGGAAGGGCAGCTTTTCCGCATCGCACTGGGCCACCGGCGCCAGTACGCCTTCATCGAGCAGGCGATCGCGACCGACGCCGAGCATGGCATTGTTGATGTCGGTGAGCCAGACTTGGCCATTAGCGCCGACGCGGCGGGCGAAGGCCGACGAAAGATCGGCCGTGCCGCCGGCGACATCGAGCACGCGCTCGCCGGGGCGCGGCGCGGCGATGTCGATGGTGAATTTCTTCCAGAGCCGATGCAGACCCATCGACATGAGATCGTTCATCACGTCGTATTTCTGGGCGACCGACGAAAAGACGCCGGCTACGCGCTGCGCCTTTTCCTTTTCGTCGACAGTCTCAAAGCCGAAATGGGTCTTGCTCATTATTCTTTAGCGTGAAACACCTTGTTCGAAGTCTCCGGCAATGGACGCGCGCAGCGCGCCGACTGGTAACCCCCCGTGAGGGGGGAAGGGGGGCGGGCGACCAATTCGCCTTTCGCGTGTTTCATCTTCGGCGGGCGGCACTCGGTGCCATGGGCGTTGTCAATGGCTGCCGCAGCCACCCGACTTGGGTGGCTTGGTCGTCGAGTCCACATCGCGGCTGGCACCGGCTTTTTCAAGGCGGTCGAGATAATCCGCCCAGAGCGCTTCCTGATCGGCGCCGAGCTTGTGCAGCAAATCCCACGAGTAGATGCCGCTGCTGTGGCCATCGGAGAAAGTCGGCTGCACCGCATAGTTGCCAACCGGCTCCAGCGCGGTGATCTCGACATTGCGCTTGCCGGTTTGCAGCGTCTCCTGTCCCGGACCGTGGCCGCGAACTTCGGCGGAGGGACTCCAGACGCGCAGGAATTCGGCGGGCAGGTTGTAGTGGCTGCCGTCGTCGAAGGTGAGTTCGAGCATGCGCGACTTTTTGTGCAGGGTGATCTCGGTGGGAATCGGGGTCTTGGGGTCGAGACCGGACATGGTGACAGCTCCTTGAATAGGCCCGCTATGATAGCGCACGTGGCGGGCCGCATCGATGTCATGGAACCGTCATCAAGCCGCAATAGACTGCAGGCTTTTGGAGACACGGAATAACCATGCCCGCGACGATACTGGTAGTTGAGGATGAACCGGCGATCCAGTCGCTGATCGAGGTCAATCTGCGCCGCGCCGGCCATTCCGTGCAACTGGCGACCGATGCCGAAACCGCGCGTCGCCTGGTACAGCAGGCGCTTCCCGATCTGGTACTGCTCGACTGGATGCTGCCCGGCATGAGCGGGGTAGACTTCGCTCGCCTGTTGCGCAGCGAGGCACGCACCCGGATGTTGCCCATCATCATGCTGACCTCGCGCGCCGAGGAGCGCGACAAGATAGAAGGCCTGGAGATCGGTGCCGATGACTACGTGACCAAGCCCTTCAGCCCGCGCGAGTTGATGGCGCGCATCAAGGCCGTGCTGCGCCGGCATGCACCGCAAGCCACCGAGGATGCCGTCGAGATCGGCGGCCTGCGGCTGGATCCGGTGACGCACCGGATCACGGCCGGCGATGCGGAGGT
>Ga0208229_1000188_pt1 | contig 15789 bp, 17 predicted proteins | sample LakMenEpi22Aug11_FD_150725 | JGI IMG/M metagenome (GOLD analysis project Ga0208229, IMG submission 150725) | Freshwater microbial communities from Lake Mendota, WI - 22AUG2011 deep hole epilimnion (SPAdes) | ecosystem: Environmental > Aquatic > Freshwater > Lake > Epilimnion/Euphotic zone ... | reverse complement strand
GGTGGGGAACAGCAGCAGACCGGACCAGCCAACAAAAACGAAGCGGTCGCGCTTGAGCCAGTCATCGAGGACGTCGAACCATCCCCGCTGCGGCAAGCGTCCTGCAGCAATCGTCATGAGAGACGGGCTTCACGAAACGTTACGCAGGAATCCTACGGGGCGGAGACCCGAACCGCGCTGGTCGGCGCCCTGTTTAGGTACAAGCGCCTAGCAACCAACTCCAGGGTCGCAGCCAGCGAGCGATTCGCCAGAGTGGATCCTGTCGGTCAGGCCCAGCAGCCTGCCGGCCCATCCACCCCAATCCAGCCCCCGATGTACGTCGTCGAGCTCTCCCTCAAGCTCAGCCCCATGCCGATCGCGGTGCAGCGCAAGGAACTGGCCGATGCCCAGCACCTCTACGGCGAGGTGCGGCAGGCCCTGGAAGGCGCGGGCCCCCGGGTGCTGGAACTGACCTGCGAGAAGGAACCGGAGAAAAAGGTGAGCCTGCTCAGCAGCGAGGTGGTGGCCGTGCAGCTGTTTGAGAAGTCGGCTTCCGCGGCCGGCGGCAAGCGCCCGGGCTTCAGTTTCGACACGTGATCCCCAGCCAGGCGAGGGCCCCTGAGCAGCCGGTTGTCGAGTTGCAGGGTGTGGATTACACCTGGCCCGGGGGTGCGCTGGCCCTGCAGGGCTGCGACCTCCAGCTGCCGGCCCGAGGGCTGTGGATGCTGGTAGGTCGCAATGGCAGTGGCAAGAGCTCCCTGCTGCGGGTGATCACCGGGTTGCTGGAGCCCCAGGCCGGTCGGGTGCTGCGCCGGGGCCGCTGCGCCCTGGTGTTTCAAAACCCCGACCACCAGCTGCTGCTTCCCAGCTGCAGCAGCGAACTGCTGCTGGCCATCGATGCCGGGTTGGCGCCGGCCGAGCGCTGGCAACGGGTCCTCGCCGCCCTTGAACTGGTGGGCCTGGGCACCTTGGCGGAGCGACCCATCCACGGGCTGAGCGGTGGGCAGAAGCAGCGCCTGGCCATCGCCGCGGCCCTGGCCAGTGAGGCCGATCTGCTGCTGCTCGATGAGCCCACGGCCCTGCTGGATCCCGACAGCCAACATGAGGTGCTGGGCCTGATCCGATCCCTGAGCCAACGGACCGAGCGGCCGCTCTCGGCCCTGTGGATCACCCACAGGCTGGAGGAACTGGGCCAATGCGACGGCGCCGCCCAGATGCAGGAGGGAAGGATCGGCCCCTGGATTGCGGGGACCGAGCTGGCCCACCAGCTGATGGTGCCCTGAATCGATCGGCTGGGGACCGGGGGCGCGCTTGCCGGAGGGGCGAGCCGACCGGTATGGTTCAACACCGTTGGCCCCCCGACGGTCCAACCATTCCTCGGTAGCTCAGCGGTAGAGCGGTCGGCTGTTAACCGATTGGTCGCAGGTTCGAATCCCGCCCGGGGAGTTTTGATTTCATGGCGTCCCCCCACTCGCTTGAGCCCCGGGGCGCCTGGGCCCATGCTCTCGCTGCAGCAGCTTGGTGGAACGGCGTTTCATGAGCCAAGGTTGTCCGCTGAGAGAGAGGCTGAGAGAGAGGCAGTGCAGGGTCTGGCCAAAAAACAACAAAAAAACCGGAAGATTTCCTGAAGATCGGCGGTACTGACCTTGCATGTTTATGGCCAGATCGCCCGTGAGCACTGCGATCTCGCGCACTCTTCTCCCGATCAGCCAAGGAAGGCAGAGCGAACGGTGAGGAATCGCCAACCCCAGTTGTTGACCAGCGCCGAGAATGCTGCGGCGTAGGTGTGACTGCCGACACGCCGCCCGGCGATGGGCGCCATCCAGCCGTTCAGTCCAGAGCCGTTCCGATGAAACCCTGCATCCTGCTGATCGAAGACGACAGCGACATGCGTGAACTGGTGGCCGGCCACCTCATCCATGGTGGATTCGACGTGCAGCAGGCCGAGGACGGCATCCGCGGCCAGGCCCTGGCACTCCAGTACGGCCCCGATCTGATCCTGCTCGACCTGATGCTGCCCAAGGTGGATGGGCTCACCCTCTGCCAGCGGCTGCGCCGCGATGAGCGCACCACCCGCATTCCGATCCTGATGATCACCGCCCTGGGCGGCACCAAGGACAAGGTGAGCGGCTTCAACTCCGGCGCCGACGACTACCTCACCAAGCCGTTCGATCTGGAGGAGCTCACGGTGCGGGTCAAGGCGCTGCTGCGGCGCAGCGACCACGCACCGCTGTCCACCAAGCACAACGAGATCCTCAGCTACGGCCCGCTCACCCTGGTGCCCGAGCGATTTGAGGCCATCTGGTTCGATGCACCTGTGCGCCTCACCCACCTGGAGTTTGAGCTGCTGCACTGCCTGCTGCAGCGCCATGGCCAGACCGTGTCCCCCTCCCTGATCCTCAAGGAAGTGTGGGGCTATGAGCCGGACGACGACATCGAGACGATCCGGGTGCATGTGCGCCACCTGCGCACCAAACTCGAGCCCGATCCGCGCAAACCCCGGTTCATCAAGACCGTGTATGGGGCCGGCTACTGCCTGGAACTCCCCAACGAGGAGCAGCTCGCCGATCTGATCCCCCTGATTGATGAAGCCCGCCAGGCCCGGGCCAGCTAGCTAGCTGGCGCGCTCGCGGCCACCGGCCAGCTCCAGCAGGGCCACCTCCCAGGCCAGCCGCGGTTGCACGTAGGCCTGCAGCTGCCGGCTGAGCCGGTTTAGACGGCGCATGATCGCCGCCTGGCGGTGCCGGTTCCAGAGGGCCTGCTGCCACCACTGCACCAGCCACTGCTGCTGCTCACCATCGAGAGCCTCGCTGAGGTCGCGGGCCAGCTCCAGGGCCTGCAGGGGATCACCACCCCCATCCACCAGCTGCAGCAAGCGCTCCGCCACCCCCTCCGGCAACGCCTGCCAGTGGCGGCGGTGCTCCTGCAGGGCCCCTGGAGAGCCGGCGGCAAGCTGCACCAGCTCGATGGGATCCTGAGGCTCCTGGCCGGAGAGGGGTGGCAGCACCCGCTCGATCTCCTCCGGGCGCAGCCGCCCGAAGGGGATCAACTGACAGCGGGAGCGAATCGTGCTGAGCAGCTGCTCCGGTGCGCTGGCGATCAGGATCAACAGCCCATCCCCGGGCTCCTCGAGGGTCTTCAAAAGGGCATTGGCCGCGGCCTCCGCCATCGCCTCCGCCCCGTCCAGCACCACCACGCAGCGCTCCGCCTCCAGCGGCCGTCGCCCGAGGAAACGGGACACCTCACGGATCTGATCGAGACGCAGCTGGGGAGCGGAGCGCCGGCTCACACCGGCGGCCTCGGCCTGGGAGCGGGGCACCAGCTGGCCCTTCTCCAGGTAGGTGGGCTCCACCCAGAGCAGATCGGGATGGTTGCCCTGCTGCACACGCCGCCGCAGCGCCTCATCGCCATGGATCCCGGCCAGCACCCCTTCCAGGAAACCCATGGCCGCCAGCCGGCGACCCACGCCATTGGGCCCGGCGAATAGGTAAGCCGGGGCCAGGCGGCCCTGCTCCAAGGCAGCCAGCAGCAGGGTGCGGGCCTGCCCATGGCCCACCAGGTGGGCGAACAGTGGGCTCATCTGGCCAGGCCCAGCAGGGCGGCCTGGCAGGCCTCGGCCACCTGCTGGGGATCGGCCGCCGCGTCGATGGCGACCCAGCCCCGCTGCTGGGCCAGGGTGGCGAAGCCCGAAGCCACCCGCTCCAGAAAGGGCCGCCCCCCGGCCTCGATCCGGTCCGGAACCCGGCCACCCCGCCTGCGCAGGGAATCGGCCACGGGCAGATCCAGCCACAGGGTGAGATCGGGTTGCAGGCCAGCGGTGGCAATCACTTCCAGCTGGGCGATCAGGGCTAGGTCCAGGCCGCGGCCATGGCCCTGATAGGCGGCGGTGGAGCCGCTGAAGCGATCACTCAACACCCAGTGCCCCGCCGCCAGGGCCGGCCGGATCACCTGCTCCACGTGCTGGGTGCGGTCGGCCGCATAGAGCAGCAGCTCGGCGGTGCTGAGCGGGGCCGCCCCCTGGGGCGGATGCAGGAGCAGCTGGCGCAGGGCCTGGCCCAGGGGCGTGCCGCCGGGCTCGCGGGTGAGCACCACCTGGCCGCCTGGGGCCAGCAGGCCGCTGCCGGGGAGCCAGGCCATCAGCCGCTGCAGCTGGGTGGTCTTGCCGCAGCCATCGATGCCCTCCAGCACCACAAAGCGGCCGGCTTGGCGATCTCCCTCAGGCATGGCGCAGCAGCAGGGCGTTGAGCACCACGGTGATCGAGCTCAGGGCCATCAGCAAAGCAGCCAGAGGTGGGGTGAGCAGCACCCCGAAACCGGGCAGCAGGACTCCGGCGGCGATCGGCAGCACGATCAGGTTGTAGCCGAAGGCCCAGATCAGGTTCTGGCGCACCTTGGCCATCGTGCGCCGGGCCAGTCGCAGGGCCACCACGATGCCCTCCAGTCGGTTACCCATCACCACCAGATCGGCACTGTCCTGGGCGATCTGGGTGCCGGTGCCTACGGCGATGCCCAGATCGGCCGCCGCCAGGGCAGGGGCGTCGTTGATGCCATCGCCAACCATGGCCACGGGCCCAGCGGCCCGGCGGGCCACGATCCGCTCCAACTTCTCCTCCGGCCGCAGCTCCCAGGCCAGCTCGCCGGCCTGCAGACCGAGCAGAGCTCCCAGCTGCTGCACGGGCCGACGGCCGTCACCACTGAGCAAGCCCAGGCCAAAACCCAGCTGGCGCAGGCGCTTCAGCACCCCGGTCGCATCCGGACGCGGCGCATCCTGCACCGCCACCAGACCGAGCAGGCGTTCGCCCCGGGACACCGCCAGCACGGTTGCGCCATCGGCCTCCAGGGCCTCCTGACGGCTCTGCCAGTGGGCGGCGCTGCCAGCTGCACCCCCAGCAGCGGCCGCCACCCAGCTGAGCCGGCCCACCCGGCAGGACTCGCCCGTCACCGTGCCCGCCACCCCGGCACCGGCCAGGGTGGCGGGGTGGCTGGTGTCCAGCAGGGGCAGCTGGCGGGCTGTGGCCTCCTGCAGCAGGGCATGGGCCAGGGGATGGCGGGTGCTGGCCTCCAGGCTGGCCGCCAGCTGCACCAGCTGCTCGGCGGTCACCGATGGCGCCGGCTCAACGGCGGTGACCATCGGCCGTCCCACGGTGAGGGTGCCGGTCTTGTCAAAGAACAGCGTGTGCAGGCGGGAGGCCATCTCGATGGCGTCCCCCCCGCGGAAGAGCAGCCCGGAACGGGCCGCCAGCCCGGAACTCACCGTCATCACCGTGGGGGTGGCGAGGCCGAGAGCACAGGGACAGGCCACCACCAGCACGGCGATCGCCAGCTGCAGAGCCAGGCTCAAGGGCTTCTCTGCCGACACGCCCAGCACTCCATGGCCACCGTGACCGGCTGCGGTGTGTTGGGAGTGCAGCACCTGGGGCCAGATGGTCGTGCCCCACAGCCACCAGAACAGGAAGGTGGCCGCGGCCAGGGCGAGCACCAGCACGGTGAAGCGTCCGGCCACCCGGTCGGTGAGGCCCTGGATCGGCGCCTTGCGGCTCTGGGCCTGCTCCACCAGGCGGATGATCCGCGCCACGGCGCTCTCGCCGCCGCTGCGCTGCACCTCCAGCACCAGCGGAGCCTCCAGGTTGAGGCTGCCAGCGGCCAGTTCGCTGCCGGCGGCAGCCAGCAGGGGCAGGGGCTCGCCGGTGAGGGCCGACACATCCACCGCCGATTCCCCCTCCAGCACGAGCCCGTCCACCGGCACCCGGTCACCCGGCAGCAGGCGCAACCGGTCGCCGGGCCGCAGGCCCCCCACCCGCACCTCACGGGGCGGGCCATCGCCCACCAGCAGCAGGGCGGTGTCGGGCTGCAGTTCGGCCAGCTGCTCCAGGGCACGGCCGGTGCGGAAGCGGGCCCGTTCCTCGAGAAAACGGCCCAGCAGCACGAAGGCCAGCAGCATCACGGGCTCGTTGAAGAAGCACGGCAAACCCGTGTCCGGCCAGAGCAGGCCCACCAGGCTGGCCAGGTAGCCGCTGCCCACCCCCACCCCCACCAGGGTGTCCATGCTGGGAAGACCCGCCAGGGCGGCACGGGCCCCATTCAGCAGAATCGGCCGACCGGGCCCCAGCAGGGCCGCGGTGGCCACCAGGGCATGGAACCACTCGGCGGTGAAAACCAGACCCCCCGGCCCCTTCCAGAGGGTGGGGGCCACCAGCTCGAAGTGGCCCATCCCAGAGAGCACCAGGAGCACCAGGGCCACCAGCAGCTGGCGCCAGAGCTGCCACCAGCTGCGGCGCTGCTGGCGCTCGAGGCGGGTGCTGGGCTGCTGCTCGCAGGGGCGAGGCCTGGCGCTGTACCCCATGGCCGCCAGGGCCTGCTCCAGGGGCTGGCTGCGCTGCTCGGGCGCCATCGCCGCCAGCTCGGGATCCAGCTCCACCCAGGCAGTGCGGGTGAGCAGGTTCACGCTCGCCTGGCGGACGCCAGGCTGCTCCAGCAGCCGCCTCTCCACGGCGCTCACACAACTGGCGCACTTCATCCCCTCGATCTCCAGCAGCAGGGGCTCCAGCCCGGTTGTGCCCGCAGCGTCAGCGGCCGGGACCGCAGACGGCGGGACAGCAGGCGAGACAGACATCGACCCCAATCAGCCAGGCAAGGCCCTCACGCTAGGCGGATCGGCCAGACTGAATGGCTAGAAGCTCCCCTTCCGCCGGTGCCCCGCTCCCAACGCAACGACAACTTCATCGACAAGAGCTTCACGGTGATGGCCGACCTGATCCTCAAGGTGCTGCCCACCAACCGGCGCGCCAAGGAGGCCTTCGCCTACTACCGCGACGGCATGAGTGCCCAGGCCGATGGCGAATACGCCGAAGCGCTGGAGAACTACGAGGAGGCCCTCAAGCTGGAGGACGACCCCAACGACAAGGCCTTCATCCTCTACAACATGGCCCTGGTGTTCGCCTCCAACGGCGAGCACGCCCGGGCCCTCGACCGCTACGGCCAGGCCCTGGAGCTGAACAACAAGATGCCCCAGGCGCTCAACAACATGGCGGTGATCCACCACCACCTGGGTTCGATCGCCGAGGAACAGGGCGACGCCGACGAGGCCGACCGCCAGTACGACCAGGCCGCCGACTACTGGAACAAGGCGATCCGCCTGGCCCCGAACAACTACATCGAAGCCCTGAACTGGCTCAAGACCAGCGGCCGCGGCAGCGCCGACGTGTACTTCTGATCTCCTTACGGGTCGGCGGGGTTGCACCAGCGAAGTTCCCTGAAGCGGGCAAAGCCCCGGTCAAAGGACACCCAGGTGGCATTGATCTCCAGGGCAGCGGCGGCCAGGTAGACATCGGTCATGTCGACGGAGCTGGGCCGGTAGTCGAGCACCATCTGCCTGAACAGCCCCCAATGCCGGGGGCCCGGATCGAGGATGGACACCGCCGATGAGGCCGTAAGGCTGTCGATGAAGGCAAACGCAGTGGCGGCATCCAGCGGTTCGCTGAACACACGCCGATCGGTTGCCACCCTCAGAAAGCCGCTCACCACCACCGAAAACAGGCCCAGCCCTTCCGCAGCGCCGCGATGGGCCAGCAGCCAGGCGCGGGCCTGCTGGTGACGCGGCGCAGCAGCCAGGCAGGCCTGCACCAGCACATTGACATCGACGCACTGCAGCGCCATCAGCGCAGACGCTCCAGCGGCATCCCCTCATCCAGCAACTCGCGCAGCGCCGACAGGTCGTCGAGATCCACACCGGGCCGCAACATCCCACCGCGATGGACGGGCAGCGGCGGCAGCTCGGCATGGGCGAGCTGGCGGGAGCGATCGAGATAGGCCTGCAGCGCGGCCTCAAACACCGAGCCCACCGTGCTGCCCTCGCGGGCGGCCTGCAACTTGGCCTTCGCGTAGAGGGCGTCGTTGATCGTGAGGGTGGTGCGCATGGGCGCATCTTAGTGCGCCAGCCCAGCATCAAGATGCGCTTCGCCTGGAGGTCTTGAAGCAAATCGGCTTGCGCCGTCTGCCCTCAGGCCCGGTCGTCAGCCGGGTTCACCCCCAGGGCCGCCACCAGGGCGGCGGCCACCGTGCCGGCCTCCAGCAGCTCCAGCCCCAGCCCAGCCGCCGCCCTGGCGAGGCCAGAGCCCCTGGGCACCACGGCCCGGCTGAACCCCAGCCGGGCCGCCTCCTGCAGGCGCAGCTCCAGCTGCCCCACGGGCCGCAGCTGGCCGCCCAGCCCCAGCTCCCCCACCAGCACCGTGCCGGGCGGCAGGGTGAGATCGCGGTAGCTGGCCACCACCGCAGCGGCCACCCCCAGATCCGCCGCCGGCTCCTCCACCTCCAGGCCGCCGGCCACCGCCAGGTAGCAGTCGAAGCGCGAGAGAGGCAGGCCCAGGTGCTTCTCCAGCACCGCCAGGATCTGGTGCAGGCGGTTCACGGCGATGCCGGTGGCGCTGCGGCGCGGGCTGGCGTAGCTGGTGGTGCTCACCAGGGCCTGCAACTCCACCAGCAGGGGCCGGGTGCCCTCGCAGGCCACGATCGTGGCGGTGCCGCTGCTGGGCTCACTTCCCCCAAGGAACAGCTCGCTGGGGTTGCTCACCTCCGCCAGGCCCCGGTCGCGCATCTCGAACACCCCCAGCTCGTGGGTAGCGCCGAAGCGGTTCTTCACGGCCCGCAGCAAGCGATGGCTGGCGAAGCGGTCGCCCTCGAAGGTGAGTACCGCATCCACCAGGTGCTCCAGCACCTTCGGGCCTGCGAGTGCGCCCTCCTTGGTCACGTGGCCCACCAGCAGCAGGGCCGTGTCCTGGCGCTTGGCGATACGGGCCAGGGCAGCGGCGCACTCGCGCACCTGGGCCACCGAGCCAGGCGCACTGGCCAGCTCGGCGTCGTGCAGGGCCTGGATGCTGTCGATGATCGCCACCGCCGGCCGCAGGGCCTCCAGCTCCTGCAGCACGAGCTCCAGGTCGGTTTCGGCCAGGAGCTGCACATCGGCAGCTGCTTCGGTGCCCCCCAGCTCCTCGGCAGCCTCCTCCATGCGCGCCAGACGCCGCCAGCGCAGCTTCACCTGCTGGGCCGACTCCTCGGCGCTCACGTAGAGCACCGAGGCCCGGCCGGCCATGGAACGGGCGCTCTGCAGCAGCAACGTGCTCTTGCCGATGCCGGGATCACCGCCCAGCAGCACCAGGGAACCCGGCACCAGGCCGCCCCCGAGCACCCGGTCGAGCTCGCCGTAGCCGCTGGCCAGGCGCTGCAGGGACCGCTCGCCCACGGCGCCGATCGGCTCGGAGCGACGGGACCGGGCGGCCATCGCCAACTCTCCGCCGGACGCAGCCACCGGACGGCGGCGGCGGCTGTCCGCAGCCGGGGCCGCCGCCTGCTCCACCAGGGTGTTCCAGCTACCGCAGCTGCTGCAGCGCCCGAAGAACTGGCGTGTCTGGGCGCCGCAGCTGGTGCAGACGTAGAGCGTGAGGGAACGGGCCAAGGGGCGCGGGAGCAGGGGGCTGCTGCCCAACTATGAAGAAAGGTGGCGTTGCATGAAACTTTCCGCCCTCAGACCTTTTCAGTAGAGGCCATCTCATGTAGGCACCCAAGCCTGGCGATGACGGTCTCCCCCCCCAGCGCTGCCACCGGCACTGCCAAGGACAAGGAAACGATCCTGGTGGTCGATGACGAGGCCAGCATCCGGCGGATTCTGGAGACCAGGCTGTCGATGATCGGCTACCACGTGGTCACGGCCTGTGACGGCCTGGAGGCCCTGGAGGCCTTCCGCAGCCACCATCCCGATCTGGTGGTACTGGACGTGATGATGCCCCGCCTCGATGGCTACGGCGTGTGCCAGGAGCTGCGCAAGGAGTCGGACGTGCCGATCGTGATGCTCACGGCCCTGGGCGATGTGGCCGACCGCATCACCGGCCTGGAGCTGGGGGCCGACGACTACGTGGTCAAGCCCTTCAGCCCCAAGGAGCTGGAGGCCCGCATCCGCTGCGTGCTGCGGCGGGTGGAAAAGGACAGCGTGGCCGGCATCCCCAACTCCGGCGTGATCAGCGTCAGCGACCTGCGCATCGACACCAACAAGCGCCAGGTATACCGGGGCGACGAGCGCATCCGCCTCACCGGCATGGAATTCAGCCTGCTGGAGCTGCTGGTGAGCCGCAGCGGCGAACCCTTCAGCCGCGGCGAGATTCTCAAGGAGGTGTGGGGCTACACCCCGGAGCGTCACGTGGACACCCGGGTGGTGGATGTCCACATCTCCCGGCTGCGCTCCAAACTGGAGGATGACCCGGCCAACCCCGAGCTGATCCTCACGGCTCGCGGCACCGGCTACCTGTTCCAACGCATCGTCGACCCCGTTGCCCCCGAAGGAGCCTGACAAGCGCACCAAGCCCAGCCGCACGATCCGGCGGCTGGTGATCTGGTATCGCCGCAACGCCGCCGTCACCAGCCTGGTGGGAACCGCCACTTCGGCGGCCAGCACCGCCGGCAGCGTGGCCGGCGCCGCCACCAACGCCGCCACCTCGGCTGCCAATACGGTGCTGCAGCCCTTGGTGTTCGACCCCCTGCGGCGCCTGCAGCGGGGATTGGGGGGGCCGGACGAGGACGCCCCGATCAACGACGCCGACCGCCTGTGGGTGGCGGTGGATGGCATGGGCGGCGACCATGCCCCCGGCCCGATCCTGGAGGGCTGCCTGCAGGCCGTGGAGCGCCTGCCCCTGCGGGTGCGCTTCGTGGCCGAGCTCGAGCGGCTGATGCCGGCCATCGCCGAGCTGGGTCTGCAGGGCCAGCTGGATCTGGCCATCGCCCGGGGGCTGATCCAGCTGGTGCCCAGTGGCCCCTCAGTGGGCATGGACGAGGAGGCCACGGTGGTGCGCAAGAAGCGTGATGCCAGCATCAACCTGGCCATGGACCTGGTGAAGCGGGGCCAGGCCACCGCCGTGTACTCCGCCGGCAACTCGGGCGCCGTGATGGCCTCGGCGATCTTCCGCCTGGGCCGGCTCAAGGGGGTCGACCGTCCCGCCATCGGCGCCCTCTTCCCCACCCGTGACCCGGAGCAGCAGGTGCTGGTGCTCGATGTGGGCGCCAACATGGACTGCAAGCCGGAATGGCTGCACCAGTGGGCCCTGGTGGGCAACATCTACAGCCGGGACGTGCTGCAGGTGGGCCGGCCTCGCATCGGCCTGGTGAACATCGGCGAAGAGGAGTGCAAGGGCAACGACCTCTGCCTGCGCACCTACCCGCTGCTGGCTGCTGAATCCCGCTTCAACTTCGCCGGCAACTGCGAGGGGCGCGACATCCTCTCCGGCAACTTCGACGTGGTGGTGTGCGATGGCTACACCGGCAACGTGCTGCTCAAGTTCCTGGAGAGCGTGGGCAGCGTGCTCCTGGACGTGATCAAGGTGGAACTGCCCCGCGGTCGACGGGGGAAGGTGGGATCAGCGTTTCTGATCAACAACCTGCGCCGGATCAAGAAGCGGCTCGACCATGCCGAACACGGCGGCGCCCTGCTGCTGGGCGTGGATGGGGTGTGCGTGATCGGCCATGGCAGCAGCAAGGCCCTGTCCGTGCTCAGCGCCCTGCGCCTGGCCCATTCCGCCGCCAACCATCACGTGATGGACGACCTGCACGCCCTCGGCGAACCGGCCGGGGGCGCGGTGGCCTGTGGTTGACTGAGCCAATCTGCGGGCTATCCCGTGCCGCTCGGCGTGTCGCTCAGCCTCTCAGGCCCCGACAAGCGGGCTCAACCCCATCACGGCATGGCCCTGGTGGGCTGCGGCAGCGCCATGCCCGCCGCCAGTGTCAGCAACACCGACCTGAGTCGGCGGGTGGAGACCAGCGACGACTGGATCCGCAGCCGCACCGGCATCGGCGCCCGGCGCATCTCCGGCCAGGATGAGTCGCTCACGGTGCTGGCCAGCCGGGCGAGCGAGGCGGCCCTGGCCCACGCCGGCTGGCAGCCGGAGGAGGTGGACCTGATTCTGCTGGCCACCTCCAGCCCGGACGACCTGTTCGGCACGGCCCCGCGGATCCAGGCCGCCATCGGTGCAAGCGGGGCCGTGGCCTTCGACCTCACCGCCGCCTGCAGCGGCTTTCTGTTCGCCCTGGTCACTGCCAGCCAGTACATCGCCAGCGGCGCCGTGGGCCGGGCACTGGTGATCGGCGCCGACCAGCTCAGCCGCTGGGTGGACTGGGACGATCGCCGCACCTGCGTGCTGTTCGGCGATGGGGCGGCGGCGGTGGCGGTGCAGGCCTGTGCCGCCGAGGACAGCGGGCTGCTGGGCTTCCGCATGCGCTCCGATGGACGCCGCAACGCCTGTCTCACCCTGGCCCAGCACGACACGCGCGAGCCGCTGCTCGACCAGCTCTCCGCCCAGAAAGGGGGCTTCGCCCCGATCCAGATGAACGGCCAGGAGGTGTACAAATTCGCCGTGCGGGAGGTGCCCCAGATCCTCGAGGAACTGCTGGAGCACACCGCCACCCGGCCCGAGCAGCTCGACTGGCTGCTGCTGCACCAGGCCAACCAGCGCATTCTCGACGCGGTGGCCGAGCGCTTCGCCATGCCCCAGGAGCGGGTGCTGAGCAACCTGGCCCACTACGGCAACACCTCCGCCGCCACGATTCCGCTGATGCTCGATGAAGCCGTGCGCGATGGCCGGGTGCGGCCTGGCCACCTGCTGGCCAGCAGCGGCTTCGGCGCCGGCCTGAGCTGGGGGGCAGCGCTGCTGCGCTGGAGCGGCCCGCAAGCTGCGGCCTAACCTCCGGAGCCAACACACGCACAGCGACAGCATGGCGATTGCCTGGGTGTTTCCCGGCCAGGGTTCCCAGAAGCTGGGGATGGCCGCCGGTGTGCTCGAGCTGCCAGGGGCCCGGGAGCGCTTCGCCGAGGCCTCAGACCTGCTGGGGCGCGACCTGCTGGCCATCTGCGACGGCAGCGCAAAAGGCCCTGACGCCGACCTGAACAGCACCGGCAACACCCAGCCAGCCCTCTACGTGCTGGAGAGCCTGCTGGTGGACGGGCTGCGGGCCCAGGGCCGCACGGCCGATCTGGTGGCCGGCCACAGCCTGGGGGAACTCGTGGCGCTCTATGCAGCCGGGGTGTTCGACTTCACCACGGGCCTGGGGCTGATCCAGGCCCGCAGCGCCCTGATGGCCGAGGCTGGCGGCGGGGCGATGACGGCCGTGATGGGCTTCGATCGCGCCGAGCTGGACGCCCTGGTGGCCGGCCATGACGGCGTGGTGATCGCCAACGACAACAGCAGCGCCCAGGTGGTGCTCTCCGGAACGCCGGAGGCCGTGGCCCAGGTGAGCGGCGCGCTGACATGCAAGCGCGCCATCCCCCTGGCCGTGAGCGGCGCCTTCCATTCCCCGTTCATGGCCGGGCCGGCGGCCCGTTTCGCCGCCACCCTGGACACGGTGGCCTTCGCCGATGCCGCCATCCCCGTGCTCAGCAACACCGACCCCACCCCCCAGACCGACGGGGCAGCCCTCAAACAACGGCTGCGTGACCAGATGACCACCGGCGTGCGCTGGCGGGAAACCATGGACGCCCTGGTCGCGGCCGGGGTTGACACCACGGTGGAGATCGGCCCCGGCAACGTGCTCAGCGGGCTGATCAAGCGCAGCTGCCCGTCGATCAGCACCGCCCAGGTCGCCGGCGCCGCCGATCTGGGACTGTGAGCAGCCCGGTGAATGCCGTGAAACGGGCATTGAGGCGGCGCCGGCGGGCTGAGCCGCCAGCCCTGATCCGCACGCCGAGCCCAAGCCTCACCTACCGGCTGATCAGCTACCTGCTGGTGTTCCCGATCTACAGGCTGCTGTTCCGGGGCCGCACCGCCGGCAACGGCCACGTCCCCCTGGAGGGGGCCCTGGTGGTGGTGGCCAACCATGGCTCCCACATCGATCCGCCCCTGCTAGGGCATGCCCTGGGCCGGCCGGTGGCCTTCATGGCCAAGGCCGAACTGTTCCGGGTGCCGCTGCTCGGCGCCATCATCCGCGCCTGCGGGGCGTATCCGGTGGCCCGCGGCGCCAGCGACCGGGAGGCGATCCGCACCGCCACCGACCGCCTGGAGGAGGGCTGGGCGATCGGGGTGTTCATCGACGGCACCCGCCAGCGCGATGGCCGGGTGAACGCTCCCCAGGCCGGCGCGGCCCTGCTGGCTGCCCGGGCCGGGGTGCCCCTGCTGCCGGTGGCGATCATCAACAGCCACCGGGCCCTGGGCCCCGGCGGCGGGCGACTGCGTCTGGTACCGGTGCACATCCGTATCGGCACCCCGATCTCCCCGCCACAATCGCGGCGGCGGCCCGATCTGGAGGCGGCCACAGCCGCCTGTCAGCAGCAGATCAACGACCTGCTAGAGCAGGGATTGGTGGGCAGCGACGACCTGCTCAGTGCCCGGGTCCCAGATGCTCTGCCGCCCAGTGGCGCAGATCACGACCCGTAACAACCCAGAGCACCGCCCGCAGGCCATCGCCCCAGATCTTGCGGCGGCCCTCCGGACGGCAGAGGTCACCGCAGTCGACCGGCTCAGGCGTGAGCTGAATGCCGCGGCTGCCGGCCACCACCCGGCCCACCAGCATCGCCCGGTCCATGTGGTCACTGCTGGTGACGAGCAGGGCATGGCGGATGCGGGCCCGCTGCAGATCGTCCACCAGTGAGGTGAAGTTGGAGAGGGTGTCCCGGGCGCGGTAGTCGAGCTGCACCTGGCCGGGGGGAAGACCCTGGCGCTGCTCGAACAACCAGTGGGCGTATTCGGGATTGCTGCCTCCGCTCACCACCACGGGCAGACCGAGCTCCTGGGCCAGCGCGGCGGCGTGACGCTCCCGGTCCAGATCCCCTCCCAGGACAAGAATCATCTGGGGCGGCGGCGGCGTGGGCCACCACCAGCCGCGCGAGAGCCAGAGCAGCCCGGCGGCTGCGAGCAACAACCCAAGGCGCAGCAGCGGCAAGCGGCGCCGGGGGCGTCTGTTGGCGGCAGGCTGAGGGGAGGATGGCCGATGGGAGTGGCGCCGGTTGCGGGGGGGCTGGGCAGGCATTCCCATCAGGCCAGCGCCACGGGCGAGGTGGGGTAGATCGGCAACACGGGCTGCCAGGGGGCCGGCAGGGCCTGGGCATGGGCCGTAGAGGCCAGATCGAGCAACGCCAGCACATCGGCCGCTCCGTCCTCCGCAACCGGCAGCCAGGGGGCGGGCCTGAGGAGCTGGAGGGCCGCATGATCGGCGTGCAGCCGCGGGGCCAGCCACTCGCGCATCGCTCCTGGACGGTCGGGGTCCGGACCGTAGAGACCCGCCACCAGTCCGCGCCGCGGCAGCTCCTGCACCAGCCAGGTGGGACAGTCCAGCTCCAGGCGGCGGGCCATCAGCAGCAGGCTGCCCACCCCGTCGAGGGGCAGCGCCAGCTGCTGGGCCAGGGTGCGGGCCAGCACCACCGTGAGCCGGGTGCTGGTGAAGCCCCCTGGGCCCGTGGCCACGGCCAGGCGCGCCAGGGCCGGCCACTCAGCGGCAGGGCACACCACCTCAACGCTGCTGAGCAACACGTTGGCCAGGGCCCGGCCGGGGTTGAAACAGCGGATCCGGTCGGGTCGGGAGCGGTCGAGCCAGCGCAGCCCCACGCCCAGCTCAGCGCCACTGCTGTGCAGCGCCAGCACGGTGCCCCCCGGGGCTGGGGCGGTAGCGGCGTTAGCAGGGGAGGCTGCGGTCATCAGGCCGGCTGGGAGGATGGAGGGTTAGCTCAGGCCGGCAGGGGCTGGCCAGGCCGCAGCCGCAGCCAGCGACCGGGCTCGGCCTCAAAACTCTCACAGGCGCGCACATCCCACTCCACCCCCACCACTCCGCCGGGGAGGTCGAGCA
>Ga0208229_1000181_pt1 | contig 16028 bp, 19 predicted proteins | sample LakMenEpi22Aug11_FD_150725 | JGI IMG/M metagenome (GOLD analysis project Ga0208229, IMG submission 150725) | Freshwater microbial communities from Lake Mendota, WI - 22AUG2011 deep hole epilimnion (SPAdes) | ecosystem: Environmental > Aquatic > Freshwater > Lake > Epilimnion/Euphotic zone ... | reverse complement strand
ACAAGCCCCTGCTGGCCAAGATCAATTTCCCCCGGGAGGCGCTGATCCTCACCGGCATCTACCAGACCCTGTTCAACGCCGCCATCAAGATCGGCATCCTGTTGCTGGTGTTGCCGTTCGTGGGTGTGCACCCAGGCTGGGGCGGCCTGCTGATCCCCGTAGGGGTCTTTGCCCTGGTGCTCACCGGCACGGCCCTGGGTCTGGCGGTGACGCCCCTGGGGGTGCTCTACGGCGACATCGGCCGGGGTATGGGTCTGATCACCCAGTTCCTGATGTATCTCAGCCCGGTGGTGTTCCCCCTGGCAGCCAGTGGCTGGACGGCCTATCTGATGCGGCTCAACCCGCTCACCCCCCTGATCCTCAACGCCCGCGCCTGGTTCACCGGCCAGCCCCCCCAGTTTCTGGGCGAATGGCTGCTCACCCTTGGGGGTTCCGCCCTGCTGCTGCTGTTGATGTGGATGGTGTACCGGCTGGCGATGCCGATCCTGATCGAGCGGATGAGTGCCTGAACCCAACAGAACAGCACATGTGGTGTCGTCGATGCCTCAGACGACATCGAGGATCTGCCCTGCGGGGTCGCGGCCCTGAAGGAGTCTCCCGACCCTGTTCTCGACTGGGCTGAGCTGCGCGTTGCGCTGCTCGTTGCGGATTAAGCGCTCCGCGTCGAAGGCACTCGCCGCGTTCCCCAAGGTCGATCGGCTGCGGTTGGTGGAGGCGATCGAGCTGCTCTGCAACAACCCAGCTGCCGTCTCCGCCCTCAAGGGTGAATTCGATTGCGGCGCAGCGAACTGCTGATCCTGGTGGTGCGCATCGGCCATCGCCGTGAGGGTGATCGCTGACACGCCCCCCAACACTGCTCTGCCGCACCTGTCTCGATGTCCACCACCGCCAAGCCCCTACCCACCTGAGATGAGCGACGTTCTTGTCAAAGTCGACAACGTGAGCAAGCGGTTCTGCCGCAGCCTCAAGCGTTCCCTTTGGTATGGCGTGCAGGATCTGGGCAGCGAGATCGGCGGCCGTCGCCATGGCGGTGGGAGCGGACTGTGGCAAAGCAGCGCTGATGTGGAGCTGCGGCCAGACGAGTTCTGGGCGGTGAAGGATGTGAACTTCGAGCTGCGGCGGGGGGAGTGCCTGGGGTTGATCGGCCGCAATGGGGCTGGCAAGACGACGCTGCTGAGGATGCTGAATGGGTTGATCAAGCCAGATGCTGGACGTATTCAAATAAGTGGACGGGTAGGTGCTCTAATTGCTTTAGAAGCAGGCTTTAATCCAATACTTACTGGGCGGGAGAATATATTCATCAGCGCATCGGTATTGGGTCTTCAAGGATCAAGCCTCCATCGAATTGTCGATTCCGTAATTGAGTTTTCAGAGATTGGTGATTTTATCGACTCACCAGTACAGTCTTATAGCTCAGGAATGCGGGTAAGGCTTGGGTTTGCAGTGGCAATCCATATTCACCCGGATGTGCTTCTGATTGATGAGGTTCTTGCGGTTGGCGATCTTGGATTTAGGCAAAAAGCCTACTCTGCTATTCATGAGATTATTCGAACTTCCTGTGTTATTTTTGTTAGTCATACTCTTCCCCAGGTTGGAAAGGTATGTACTAAAGGGATTGTAATGAAAGATGGAGCAGTAGCGTGCCAAAGCAATAATATAGCAGAGGTATTAGATGGATATAATGGATTATTTGCAGCAAGCTCAACGCTCAAGATTGCGGGTAGCCTAGGGTCGGTGGATGCAATTCAAATTGTGTCTAATGGCGCTGAGCTGGCAAAGCTTGATTCAGTTGAAATGTTGCAAACTGCATCATCATTCACTTATGAAATCGACTTCAGAAGTCAGTTAATATTCAGTATGAAGGTTTCTGTCCACGAGAAGATTAAGTGTTTTGCTGCTGACATTATATTTGTAGACCAAGAAATGAAAACCATTGCAACGACTTCGTCTCGAGTCGATCATGATCCTTTCAATCAAGATTCAAATGGAAAACATCTTATTCAAGTTGGAATTCCAAAGTTGCCTCTCAATTCAGGTTTGTACTACGTAACCATAGGACTTATAGGCTCTCTTCACACATCTGATGTTCTCAGCGAAAGGCTTGTTGCTCTCGAAGACGTCTTCCGAATGAAGGTTAGAGCCGAGAACTCATTATTTACAGCTACACCAGTCTTAATAGATTCCTCTTGGAGCGTGAAACCTTTGTGATGGATAGATTAGAGTTTATATCTAAATATCTCTCTATAGATTTCGTGGTATTGGCTTTGGCAGCCTATTTCTACCGCCTTATCAGCATAGAATAAGTCGAGACAAGCAAGACTACCGCAAGCCATCATATATCTGATTACTGATTCTGTTTTCCAAATGACTACTGCAGCCGTCTTTGTTCCTGCTAAAGGATCAAGTGAAAGAATACCATCTAAGAATCTGCAGCTATTAGATGGGAAGCCTTTGTTTCTTCATACACTTGAGAAGCTCTTGGCAATTGATGGCATTGATGTATTTCTAGATACTGAGTCGGAAGAGATAATCTACATCGCTTCATACTTAGACAACCTAAAGATACTTAAAAGAAAACCAACTCTTGCATCAAATGCTACCGACGGAAATAAGTTATTTCTAAATGAAGTCAAGAGCTGCGATCATTCCATAATCTGCCAACACTTGTGCACAAGTCCCTTTATTGAAAGTGAAACCATTCTACAGGCAATAAATGCAATTGGAAAACCTTCTCCGTGTGGGAAAAGCTACGACTCAAGCCTCCTAGTTCGCGAGGAGAAGCAGTATATATGGAGAAATGGATTGCCTTCGTATGATATATCTAACATACCCAACAGCATTGATTTGCCATCGACCACTATCGAGACAATGGGATTATATGCAGTTAGCAGGCAAGCTGCCATTTCAACACAAAGGCGTATAGGTAATGTCCCAGCTCTCCTAAAAGCTTCGCCTCTTGAGGCAACAGATGTCAATTGGCCTGAAGACTTCGAAGTTGCACAGTTAATCGCAGCAGGAAAGAGAGAGAAGCAAAGGCAATTGCTTGATAATATGGCCTTGATCCTTTCTTCGGCACTTTTATCTGACTTGCTTGATGATCTTGGATATAAGAATCAAATAATTAAGGGACTTGGCCATTGTTCAGTTGACAGAGCTCAATTGCTTGGCTGGGCAAAGACCCTCAAGCTACGAAGAATTGATATAGATGATGACTTTAGGCAGATATATGACGCCCTAAACCACTACAAAACCTTAGTTCCTGGAGATGTTATATGCGTTGAAAACGAGGAGGCCGAGTATGCTTATTTTGGGGAGCTGAATGCAAATATGGCGATCAGGCAGGGTGTGAAGGGGGTCATAGTGGGTGGCAAGACACGTGATAGATCAGACGTGCAGAGGACAGGCTTACCAGTGTTTTCATCAGGTTTTACATGTCAAGATGTGCGCGGCCGAGCCGTGATGCACTCAATGAACCAGAATATTGTTGTCAACGGGGTCTATATTTCACCTGGCGATATGATATTTGCTGACAACGAAGGAGTTGCTGTAATTCCTAAGAAACTGATCACGGAAGTATTTAGGCATATTAATGATAGATTTAAAAATGAGAGAAACATTGTTTCTGATATCGCGTCTGGTGTCACTGTATCCGATTTATTGCGAAATCGAGGTAACTTCTAGTTCTTGCGATTGGCCAGCGCCAGAGGCGTTCATCAACATACTTTGTTGACCAACAAGTCTATGGAAAGCCAGAGTGATTCACGAGAGGCCATCCAAGCTATTCGTGAACAAGTCTTTGTTAATGACAAGAATTCACTTCAACTTTATGGATTAAGAGAGCTCTAAGGTAAAGAACATCTAAGCTAAAAGTATCTCGCTGTACCGATAGCTATGACTCCTTGGCAGGGCTGAATCATTTTGACTTTACCATACATGCCTAAAACAAACTTAAAAGGCTGACTATCACTATTACAACTGACAACGTTGGTCTTGGTCTCCTTAAGACCTTTGCTGCGGGTTCCCTGTTTACTAGTTCTATCCTTAAGCGCTCTTGCAAAAGTGAAACACTTGATCAAGGTGCTTATCAAGCGTCTCTTGATCGGCTTGAGATGGGCAGAGGCCGAATCCTGGATGAGCCGAGAATGATCTCATAGAGCGACCCATTGAAGCTTCTGAATCCAAAACCAGACCAAAGCAGCCTTGCCGAACTTCAAGGGACCTCGCTCCTTTAATCATCACTATCCCTAGTCAGAAAACTCCGCCTAACTACTTTCAAGGTGAATGAGCTTTCAACCGCTTATCAATTCCTCATTTAAGATCATACGGGCAATAAACTCCCTAAAGACTTCATTCAGCAGCTATTTTGCCTCATTATCGCTAAATGATGAGATTAAGTACATTGCCAAGAAAAGACACTTACAATATCTATGGAATCCTGATAGGGTTGTCAAAGATCCTGTAGAGTTTCAATCGACGGCAGTATTATTCGGATCTGGCGAATCAGTAAATAAGTACCACTCTTATTTTCATCGGTCAGATAGCTATTCTGAGTCTGCGCTGAAGCAAGTTTTTGACACTAGTTACATTGTTCATCTCAATACTACAGTATTCTCGGGTATACCCTGTCATCTGGCGCTTTTTGAAGTTCCGGCCAATCGCTACTGGCGTGGAGTATTCAATGAACTCTTTGAAGAAGGTTGTCATCTAGAAAGCCTAGGTCCAGACTCTGCTCTAGTTTTCACCCATTGTTACTTAGATAAGCTTGATGATTATATCCGCTCTGATATTTCACCCAACACGTGCTTGCTGCCTCAGATGTTAATTTATCCACCAGCTTACGAAGGGCGTTATGGGCTGATGATCTTCAAATTAATTTTTTTCTTTCATTCATTCGTCTCAAGAGTTAGCTTGCTTCCTCGAGCTCTATGGTATAGAGGCTCATCGGTGCGTGCAGTTTGGCTTTTGGCCTTGGCTGGATATAAAGTAATTTATATGGTCGGTTTCGACGGAAGCACAAACTTCTTCTATTCGGACTCTAGTAAATGGCCCAAGCTTGGCCCATTAAGAGCCTTGCGTGAATATCTTAGTGCTACCCAGATTGAAATCATGGCAGCGGGTAGAAAAACATCTAAAAAAGGCTTGGGAGACAGCACGCTGCATCCTTCAGTGAATCCAGATTTATTTAAATATACTTGCCCCGCCATCGTTGAGCTTATAGCGAGAATGTTTAGAGTCAAACTAATTTATTTGTAAAGAATGTTGCCTGATAATCTGCTCCCGGCTTTTGATGCTCGTTGTGAAGCCAATCTCTCGTTACCGGTTTTTATTGGTATTGATGGAAGAGAGCGAGCTGCTGCCAATGTATTGATCGACAGCTTGATCCAGAACAGTTCTAGCCTGCTTGCAATTCACCCATTAGTTACGACTCAATTACAAGCCCTAGGCCTCTACTATCGTGCCCGAAATCCTAAGCAGAGCACAGACTTTTCTTTCACAAGGTTTCTTGTGCCTCACTTGATGGGGTACCAGGGCTGGGCTATCTTCATGGACTGCGACATGCTATGCCGCGGTGACATCACTAATCTCTGGGCCCAGCGAAACGACAAGTTTTCAGTACTTTGCGTGCAGCACGATCACCAGCCAAGTGAATCATTAAAATTTCTCGGAGAAGTTCAGAGCGCCTACCCTAAGAAAAATTGGAGCTCCCTAATGCTGATCAACTGCAGCCGTTGTGCCGCACTTACCCCTGAGTACGTCAACACAGCATCCGGGCTCGACCTTCACCGCTTTCACTGGCTCAGCGGTGACCATGAAATAGGTGCTATTCAAGGCGGCTGGAACCATCTTGTCGATGTACAAGACCCAGCTCTTGCCGAGGGCTCGCCCCTGTTGCATTGGACCCTCGGTGGTCCCTGGTTCCGCGAACAGCGCACCATGGGCGGCCCCCTTGCCGCCGAGTGGTTCGCCGCCCGCGACGACGCCTTCAGGCTGTACGACTGATGGGCCCTGCCCTCGATTGTTGGACTGCCAGCACGGATTGAATCCCGTTGAATCCCGGCCCCCTGCTGGATCGCTATGCATGGCGATCAACCTTTCAACAATCCTGCGGTGAGTGCAGCAACGTTCGTAGAAGAGTTCACGCAAGGGGGTTCAACGCGCGGGTGCGTCGGTTTGCTTGATTAAGATTCCCTGTGAGATAGCAGAGTTGGGCACATTAACGATCTCCCGCTGGTTATACACACTGAGCTTCTCCAGCTCCCTCAATATTCACTGTGCAGCTCCACCTTCACGTTGAGTAGCGCCTCTGTGATTGGTGTAGCTCAGGAGGACCATTGAACTTCTACGGATGGTGAACAGGAGCAGTGAGGGGGATGACTGCCTGGAAACTGATTGCGCAGTTCCGTTTATCCACGATGAACCCTGACCGCTGAATGCGCAACTCGGCGATCGGAGATTGATGAGCAGAAAGGCAGAGACGCTGGTGTGGTTCAGCAGTTGGCTGCTGACGACTCCTCAGCCTGGTCGCCGTTCATGAGTTCCAGCGGCTCCTCGGGCTCCGGGATCTTGGCCATGGTGGCCTGAGAAAAGAAGCGCTGGCGTTCCAGCTGCCATTCCTCCAGCTGCTCCAGCAGCTGTCTGCCAACCAGGCCCGTGATCGCAGCGTCGTTGAGGAAAGTCTCAACCACGTTGGTGCGTCGCTTGATCACCGCGCTGTCAAGCGCACCACGCGGTGTGACGTTGAGCCACTTCAGCGGGTTGGTGCTCCAAACCTTACGCAAGTGCTCCTACGGGAAGTCCCGGATCGCCAGCACCTCGTCACGGGCGGCCTCCATCACGGGCACCGCTTTCATGACCGCTGCCACCATGTCCTGGCCAGCCTTCGGGACGTGGGAGAGCAGGTTGCGCAGGAAGTGCACCCGGCACAAGCTGCGCAATGTAACGCACCTCTCGGTGCGACGCCAGCTGCAGCCCTGGAACATCCGCTTGATCGCCGCAGTCAGGCCCAGGTAGGTGTATGAGATCACCAGCCGGGTGACAACCAGCGAGGCCTCGCTCTTAGAGCGAGCTGAGGAACTGACGCCAGAAACCCTCGGCCTCGCTGTCGCGCACGGCGATGCCGAGCACCTCGCGGTAGCCGAGGGCATCGATGCCGATCGCCACCACCACCGCAAGGGAGCACAGCAGCATGCTGCGGCCTAACTGGCTGTGGTCGAGCGGCCGGCCCAGGAACCCTTTCAGAAGTTGCCCACCTTGGTGGTGAACACACGTTGCAGTAGCCGCTGCGGTGGATGGAGCGCTGATCGGGGCAGCGCTCTTGGAGCTGGGCTCCGGTCAGGGCAGAAACTCCACCCTCCAACAAGTCCTAGAAGCCGCGGCCCACGATCTCCCGGATCAGGACGCCAGCGGTGGTGCCCTCCATGAGCTGAGCCAGCTCGGAGGCGCCACTATGGGATAGGGTTATGGTCTGTGTTTGGTTTGGTGGTATCGCTGAGACCAGGGTCAGAGACCGACCCACCCATTGCCACAGCTGCGATCAGAGGGAGGCGAGCCGTCAGCCGCGGCTACGCCAAGCCTGATCCTCCCGAGTTACACCACACGATAAAACTCCGCTTCGTTGAGATCTAGCATTGCCGGTTGCTACTGCTTAACTTAGTGGCTTCGAGATCAGCCCCTGGAGTCGTTGTGGATGCTATCTCTGGAACACCACATCATGCTCTTCTAATTGGGCGCTCAGGAACGACCAATTGCTTTCGTTAATTGGCACTTAATTCGTCACGTTTGGCGGGGATCACTTTGGCATGTAAAATTTTTAAGGTTGTCTTTTGCTCATGGTGGCCTCACGGCGACTTGCACGGCTGATCGCGCCCCTTCCTGATTTTAAGGAGCAGCTTGGCTATAGGCTTTCGGGAGAAAGTAGTAGACATAGAACTTTCCGTGACCGCTACAAGGGTGAGAGATGTTTCATCATTGGCACTGGCCCTTCCTTGAACTCTACTAATCTTGAAGCGCTTTCAGGTGAGTACACTTTTGCAGTTAAGTCATATATATTCTCTGGAATTGAGCACTTCAATCTTTCACCAAGCTTTTTTTGCTGGTCTGATCGAGGCACTTTGATCAAAAGCCTGCCTTATCTACTTCCTTTAATCCCTGAGGGAATGACTTGCTTCTTCCCCTTTGCAGTTCGCGATCAGGTGAATCACTTTCTTGGATCGGGTAGACGAAATATCTTCTTTATCCGTGATATTTATGAGTGGAATGTACATCGTGGTCTCTTCTCTGCAGATCCAACAGACCTGCTGCATTGCAGCGGATCCGTGATCGTCGACTATTGCATTCCCTTGGCAATCTATATGGGCTTCAAGCAGATTTACCTAGTGGGATGTGATAACTCGATTGGCCCTAACGGTGTTCGTCATTTCGATGGCCGGCGAGAGCCTTTGTCTGGAGTAAGTACCCCATGGGATATTATAACGCAGGCGTACCAAGTTGTTGCTGGTTATGCTTTAGACCATGGTATTCAAATCTTTAATGCTACAATTGGTGGAGAGTTGGATGTTTTCCCTCGGGTTTCTCTTCAAGACGTTGTTCTCGATTCGGCGGTCTTGCGCTGAGTTCCCGCTCGGTTTGTAGCGGTATCCATTGCTCAGCCTCCATAATTGAGGATTGCTGTCAGAATATTTCCTTTGCCTCTCGCCATCAGTTTTTCTCCACCGAAATGTTGAGTCTTGCCATCAGGTGAGTATTGGCCTGGTTTGTGCCTCTCCTACCGTTCCCCTTGCCGATAGCCCTAATGTTGCTGTGGGGTGCAAACTGAGGTTTAATCAGGTGGAAGCGCGTGGTTGCGGTTTGTCCCTGCCGCTCACTCAACCCGGCACCAACGGATTTGCCTGCCCATTGGGTTTGCCATTTACCTCCCCCGCGAACCTTCCGGCTGCTTGTTCTCTGATCGGGCACTCCGCAGACCTCGCGATGTCCACCCCCGCGAAACCCCTGCCTACTTGAGATGAGCGACGACGTATTAGTGAGGGTGGAGAACGTGAGCAAGCGGTTCTGCCGCAGCCTCAAGCGTTCGCTCTGGTATGGCCTGCAGGACCTGGGCAGTGAGATTGGCGGTCGCGGCCATGGCGGGGGAAGAGGACTGCCGCAGAGCAGCGCTGATGTACAGCTGCGACCAGACGAGTTCTGGGCGGTGAAGGATGTGAGCTTCGAGCTCCGACGAGGGGAGTGCCTGGGGTTGATCGGAAGAAATGGAGCAGGCAAAACAACTCTCCTCCGGATGCTGAATGGACTAATCAAGCCCGATACAGGAAGCGTCCAAGTCAATGGTAGTGTTGGCGGGGTAATAGCCTTAAGTGCTGGGTTTAATCCAATTCTAACTGGACTGGAAAACATCAAAGTTCAGGCTTCTCTCTATGGAATTAAATCAACTCAGTTGAGGCCAATGATTGATGAGATAATCGACTTTGCTGAAATTGGTGACTTTATCAACAGTCCAATACAGACCTATAGCTCTGGAATGCAAGTCAGACTAGGCTTTGCCATTGCAGCATCTCTTTCCCCGGATGTTGTACTCCTAGACGAAGTTCTTGCAGTTGGCGACGAAACCTTTCAATTAAAGTGCCTTTCTAAAATATCTCAATTCGCTGTCGAGGGCAAGGCACTCATTCTTGTCTCACATCAAGCAATTCATATTGAGAGAATGTGTTCATCATGCTTACTTCTTAAACGGAATCACCCTTATGAATTGTACGACGAGCCAAGGCAAGCTCTTCAGGCAATGAGAACACTATCAGAATTAGCACCAAGCATAAACAATGATGATGAATCTAATCCTGATATTCACTTTCCTCCAGGACGCCGGATTAGTGTAAAAGATATACGATTCAATGACAATGTGATTTCCTTGATGATAAAAGCCGACGCAATGGGAAGTATTGATGCGTATGTCAGTTACACTATATTTAGCCACAATAAACAAGTTGTCAGTCAAACAACAAAGAACATACAGACATTCATAATCAGAGAAGAGTGGACAGACCTTTCATTCAGCTATCCTGTCTACCTTCCTGCTATTCTGTCGGATTTAATGGTATCATTGAGCTTTTGGTCTTTAGCTGACGGACTTCCATTGATATGGATCAATAATCTTCACATCGAATCTCATAACTTATCGTCAAATCTTATCTCTGTACAGGCAAAAGCTTAACTTCGTACCATGCCAGCCAGTTTTAATTCAACAGGACATTGCAACTCACGCCTTGAGTTAATTTCAGATCTATTGAATAGAAATTCTTCAACTTGCATTCTTGAGATTGGCGTTTGGAAAGGAGATTTGACAGAATACTTATTGGAAAATGTACCAACAATATCTAACTTCCATCTTCTTGATCCTTGGGAAAGTCTTTCCAATTGGAACAAACCTTACAATATAAGTAATGACGATTTTCAAGCAATATACGAGCAGTGCATGAAACGTCTTCAGCCCTATAGCAAAAAGGTTACTGTCCACAGGTCAACTTCATTAGAAGTTCGTGCCTCTTCTATGCCGAAGTTCGACACCATTTATATTGATGGAGATCATACACTACGAGGTATTACAATTGATCTTCTTAAAGCCAAGGAGCTTGTAGCAAAGAATGGTATCATTATATGTGACGACTATTGCACAAATACTGTATACCAACATGGCATGGACTATGAGCCAACATTCGTTCACCCATATGTTGATTACTTTTGCGAAGCAAATAATTGGAAATGCATACCTCTTCAATTTAATCAGCTACTGATCGTAACGTCAGACCCATTTGATGTAAGCCGGCCTAAGCCCGCTGTTCTGCCGCTGCTTATAGACGTAGCAACTATGAGCCCAAAGACATTTCTAAATCGAATCACCGATTTCTTGGCTAGAGTTATGGGATAAACTGACTGCAATGAGTTTCAAGAAAGTGCTTTCAGCAACTAGCAATAGTCCTATGCTTAACAAACTACGTTTATTCTCCCAAGCTTTATTCGCTACTTCTGCGCATCATGAGATTACTGTAAACTACAGCAAGACATTTAACATTATTTTCATTCATATCCCGAAGAATGGGGGGACCTCTGTATGTCGATTGCTTGAAATAGCCAACAGCAATCATCATACGTATCAAGAGTATCACGCATCGAGCTTTAGAGTAGAGCACCCGCTGGTACAAACTTTTGCAATAGTTCGAAATCCAATCGATAGGTTTATTTCATTGTATAAGTACGCGAGAATGCCCGTCAGTTATTACCATAATAACATATCTCCTGAACTAGCAAAGTATGGCAAGCATCAAGACTATGAGGTCCTTCGTGAAGTACCAATTGATAGTGCCGTCAAGCTTTTGCTTGAAGGTAAGCTAAAGCACGACGCTTCATGGCTTCATTGGCAGCCTCAAGTCCATTGGTTAACTAGCGCGTCGAGTAAGCAAGTTGGGGTTAACCGCCTAATTAGACTTGAAGAGCTTCATTCACAGTTGCCCCTTGTACTTGGGAAGACAAAGTTTTCTGTTCCAGTGATCAATAATAGCTATTCAAAGGAAAATATTGTGCTGTCAAGTCAGTCAGTGAAAGCACTACGGGAATATTATGCCGATGATTATTCTATTTTGGGATACAAATAAGTGCAATGTATGCGTCGTATTCAGTGCTGATAAGAACTTTCAATTCTGAGATAACACTAAATGACTGTTTAGCAGGGGTTTATGCGCAGACTCGACAACCTGAACAGGTTCTTGTTGTAGACTCTGGATCCACAGATCGAACATTAAGCATCGCTTCAAGCTTTCCTGTCATCATTCATGAATTAAATCGTTTAGAGGAATTCAACTATTCCCGAAGCCTTAATTCTGGACTCAACCTGCTTGCTAGTAACTATACATTGATTATTAGTTCACATACTGTTTTACTTGGCAGCGAGGTAGTTGATCAAATGATATCACGATTAGAGTCGAATCAATTGTTTATCGGAGCATACGTTGTCCCAGATAGTTATGCTAATTCAAAGCAGGTAGACTGCGTGTGCATTAATCGACATAATTTCAATGGTTGGAACGGATTGTGGAACACATGTTCACTCATCAACCGTTCCTACTGGACTCGCTACCCATTCTCAGAAGATGTATGGGCAGCTGAAGATCAGCATTGGGCAGCCGTGTGGTTTCAATTTAATCATGCTTTATCAACTCTGCGACTTGAGGGTCTAGCAGTCGTCAACCTTAATCCAAGAATAAGATACTCATGGAAGCATTGCTCTGAGTATGTATCTATAGCGATCAATTCCTTTCCTCAAGGACATCCAATTACCAATGAATTGAGCGCCATTGGGGTAAGCTTGTTTAAGAGAATTAGGCAGGGCATCCCAATTCGAGGTAATCTTAGATTTCTTTGCGCTCTCTGCTTGGTTTTGCACAGGCTAAAAGTGCTTAGATTTGCCTCCTGCTACCATAGCGGTCCTCCAAAGCTGATTAGATGGCTGTTCACTGACGCTTAGAAAAGTCTTGTGCGTCGAGATTGCACCTGCTTCCTCTGTCCTGCAATCTTTGAAACTTCAACCAGGCTACTTCGGCCAGGCTTCTCCACTACCACAGCTATACTGATGTAAGACTGTATGTATGACAGTCTTTCTGATCCCGTTAATCTGCTCCCCAACAGCTGACCCCTCCCTCTTTAGATTTCTCGGCTTCGTTCAATGGTTTGCGTGGGTAAGCTATGGTTGGTGACTATCTGGAATCTACAAACCGTCTTCAGGCTGCTGAATATTCTTCATGGTGACCGTACCCCTAAATTGGGGATGATTCAGTTATTCGTGGGTATTAGCTTGTGGTAAAGCTTTATATGGCTTCTTATGCGCTAGGAGCTTGTCGCCCGTAGATCAAGTCCATCCTCTCCACAGACGCCCCTGATTCTCAGATCCCTGTTACCGCAATGGATCTAGGCAAGGCAATGGGGCATGAGCAACACCTTCTGCCCCTGGAATCCCGAGCATACGCTGCTCCTGCTTCCCTCACCGGTGAACTGGCTGCCGGAGAACCATCTGTGTTCTTCCTGCTCGATCTGGTCGTTGAGCTGGATCTGGGCGAGATCCACGCCTACTACGGCCAGAGGGATCCGCGGGGTGAGAAGGCCTACGACCTGCGGATGATGGTGGTGCTGATCCTGTACTCCTACTGCGTCGGGCTGCCCAGCTCGCGCAAGATCGAGAAGGCCTGTTGGGAGGACGCGGCGTTCCGGGTGCTGACCGGCAACCAGCAACCGGAGCACAGCCGGATCAGCGACTTCCGCCGCCGCCACCTGAGCGCCCTGGCTGGATTGTTTGTCCAGGTGCTCAAGGTCTGCCAGAAGGCGGGGTTGGTGAGCCTGGGCCATGTGGCGCTGGATGGCACATAATTCCGGGCCAATGCCAGCAAACACAAGGCCATGAGCCACGAGCGCATGCTCAAAAGCGAGCGGTAGCTGGGGGCTGCGATGGGTGCTCTGCTGCGCAGGGCCGAACTGATCGATGCCCAGGAGGACGGCCAATTCGGCAAGGGCAAACGAGGTGATGAGCTGCCCAAGGAACTGCAGCGTCGCTCCAGCCGATTGGAGTGGATCCGCAAGGCCAAGGCTGAACAGGAGGCAGCAGAAGCTGAGGCCAGTGGCGATGAGCCGCGCAGCAAGCGAGCAGCCCGCCGCAGCCGTGGTGCGCGCAAGCGTGCGGATGACGCTCAGAAGCTGGCGATCGAGAAGGCAGAAGCCGCGCACCTGGAGCTGAACACCGTTGCCGCAACTGCTGAGAGCGATCCGCTGGCGATGCCAGCCCGTACACTCCCAAGCAACACAGCCGGCAACCCCAGGCCTTCCGCCCAACGGAACTTCACTGACCCCGACAGCCACATCCTCAAAGGTGGTGACGGCTGGATCCAGGGCTACAACTGTCAGGTTGCAGTCGATGGCGATCACCAGGTGATCGTGGCGATCGGTGTGAGCAACCAGGCCAGCGATTCGGTGCACCTGCTGCCCATGCTGGAGCGGATCCAGGCAAACACCGGACAGCTGCCGGATGCCTTGATCGCCGACGCCGGGTACTGCAGCACCGCCAACCTGGAAGGCTGCGAGGACAAGCAGCTCAACGCATACATCTCCACGAGCCGGCAGCACAACGGGCATCGGCCAAGACCATCGCGGGGGCGAGCGCCTCGAGACCTCGATGCCCGCGGCCGGATGGATTGAAAGCTCAGATCCAAAGCCGGTCAGACCGTTTACGCCCTGCTCAAGACGGTCGGGGAGCCCGTGTTTGGGCAGATCAAAGGAGCCAGACGACTGGATCGCTTCCGGTTGCGAGGGCTTGAGAAGATGAACGGGGAGTGGGCACTGATGGCCACAACCCACAACATCCTCAAGCTGTTCAGGGCAACGATGCTGGCGGCCTGAGGGCCTGGTTCAGATCGCCACGGCTGCGGTCGGGTAAGTCCGACTTCAACGGAGCTCAATCACTGCCGCCGAAGCACGGTGCAACATGCGACACGCTTCTAGGCCCGATCCAGCAGATCAGAAAAGAGCTTGTCCGGCGCTGGGTTGAATATCCCTGTCCGACCATGCTGAGCCAGAGCCTGCCCTGGATCTTCACCATGCATTCCGACGACCCGATTACTGGTGCGTCGCCGAAGGCCTCACATCGGAAACCCAAGTAGCCAGCAGCGTCTGCCTCTCCCAGTTCTTTGCCCAGCTGCTGCGCCAGCGCCTGCCCGCCAGCAGCCCGCAGGTGATCCCTTACGGCATCACGCTGCCAACGGCCCAGGCCAGCTTCTCGGATCAACCGTTCCGCGTGGTGTATAGCGGCCGCATGGTGGAGCGCCAGAAGTGCATCCATCAGGTGGTGCACACCCTCATCCACGCCTGCAGGGTCTCTAGGCAGATTGAAGTCAACCTGAGCGGCGACGGTCCAGACTGAGCAACCTGCGAGCAGCTTGTTCATCAGGGCGGCCTCGCCAACCGAATCCACTTCCACGGTCGCGTTCCCCCCGAGCAGGTGCAGCCGCTGCTGCAACCGAGCCAGGCGATTTTGTTGATTTCTGGCTGTGAAAGCTTGCCTGTGGCCCTGCTGGAAGCGATGACTGCTGGGGTGGTGCAGTTGGTGCGGGCGATTGAGAGCGTTAAGCCGGAGCTGGTGCACCATGAGCAGACAGGGTTGCTGGTGGGAAATGATCCAGCTGAGGCGGCTGCTGCGCTGGCGGGACAGAGCCGTGACCCAGACCTTCGGCAGCGCTGCTCCATCCAGTCACGCGCACTGGTCGAGGCGGACTATGGCGCAAACCAGTGCTTTGGGCGGTGGCTTGGGGTGATGGAGAAGCAGCGGGGCCATGCACGCATGCCTTTCCCGATCCGCACCACTGATCTACAGCGGCTGCTTCCTTTGGCCGATCCAAGCTTTCAGAGCTAATACCCCACACAGGCATCCCGCTGGAGCCGGCTGCATCCGCTGCGGTTGCTGGGGCGGCGGGGCGTGGACCGAATCACGAAGGCATCATGAGGTCAGCTGGCAGGGAGTGAATTTCCATCACTGAGCTTGCGGGGGCTCTCGAATCAAACCTATGAGGGCTTGCGGCATCTGGCAATCCGCAAACACCGCGGCATGAAAGAACAGGTTCGCCTTCTGATTGAGCGGGAGGTGCGCTACGCCCAGGTGGGCGCTGTGGACCGCGCCCGCCACTGGTGCTAGCTGCTGGCCCGGCGCCATTTCCCCGAAATTCCTGCCGACATTCAGGCCGACCGCAGCCGCCATCCTGCCCGTGGCGCCCATGCTCCTTGATGAAGCCTCAGGTGGCCCAAACCCCAGCCACCCACCATGAAGGAGTAACAGGCCGCTTGAAATGGCACCGGAACTTCGTTTTGGCTCCGGTAATGGCGGTTGTCCGGCTATTTCTGCAGCCTCCGGCCCAGAGTTTTTTCCTGTTCGACCCGCGCGGTACAGGAGAATCCACGTGGCCAGGCCGGAGCGGCTGGGGCAGCGGATCGATGCCGATCCA
>Ga0208229_1000180_pt1 | contig 16034 bp, 23 predicted proteins | sample LakMenEpi22Aug11_FD_150725 | JGI IMG/M metagenome (GOLD analysis project Ga0208229, IMG submission 150725) | Freshwater microbial communities from Lake Mendota, WI - 22AUG2011 deep hole epilimnion (SPAdes) | ecosystem: Environmental > Aquatic > Freshwater > Lake > Epilimnion/Euphotic zone ... | reverse complement strand
ATCAGCACGGCGGGGTCGCAGGATTTTGGCAGGAAGTCTTCGGCAGCCGAGCGGCGGGCCGCCAACTGCCGCTCGCGGTCGTTCCAGGCGGTGAGATAGATCACCGGCAGCTGCACATGGCGTTCCTGCTGCCGGATCAGGGTGACCAGTTCCGGTCCGCGGCAGGCCGCCATCTCGAAGTCGACCACCAGCACGTCGGGCCGATACTCGTCCATGAAATCAAGCACCAGCAAGGGGTCTTCCGAGGGCAGCACGTCCATGCCGGCCTCGGTCAGGATCGCGGCAAACGCATTGAGCGTACTCTGCTCGTCGTCAACCAGCATCACGCGATAACGGTCCCCCCGTTCGGCCACCCGCAACTCTTCCATGAGGCCGGTGAGGCGATGCAGCGCCAGCGGCTTCGTGAAGAAACACCTGACGCCGGAACGCAGCAGCTCGACCTGCTGCGAAAACTTGACATCGGGATCGGTCAGCACGATCCAGCTGCCGGCCCTGGCGGCTTCCGTTGCGAGAAAACGGCGCCGGGAATCCGTGAGCGACAGGATCCAGTTCATGTCGGCCAGCACCAGATGGCTCTTGTCCAAAGGTACAGGCATGTCCTCCGGCTGACCGAATGTCCCGAGTGTCGCCCCCATCCCGGCCAGCACCACGCGCAAGGGTTCCAGGTCCTGATCGAAGGCGCCGACGGCAATCACCGTCATGTTCAGCGGCGCCACCGGCGCCGCTGACTGGCGAATGGCGTTTCTCGTACTCAGCGCGCCCACCATCTGTCCGGTGAGATCAAGCAGCGCACGCAGACGAACGGCGGTAATTTCCTTTTCGGTGACCGCCTTCGACAACAGGGACACCAGTGCGGCGCAGGTATCCCGCACCTGCCCGCTTTCCAGAAGCGAATGCGCCAGCTTCAGCCGATCCAGCAAACGCAGGCCGCGCAATCGATCCCAGCCATCCCGCGCGAGCTTGTCGCGCAAGTCTTCCAGCTGTTCCCGCAGGGTGCCGATGGCGCTGGTGTTCATCTCGCGGTGTTTTCACTATCCCGCGAGCGGCGCGATTGAACTCGCGGCGGGCATGCGAACACCCTCCGGCAACTGTTTGAACGGCTTCGAGACACCCTCATGCCCACGCCTGCCCCCATGTCCCGATCATCGCCGGGTAAATGCTTTTGTTGCCGCCTCAGTTTATCAATCGCCACAAGCGGGACGGGAGTCCGCTGCTACCGGCAACCGCTGCAAGCGGCATACTTACTTTAGGCATATGTTACGCGGGATGGGCCCGGCGCGGGGGCCGGCGGTGGAAATGCGAACCTGGAAAAGTCATGCGAAGCGGTATCCGGGGACGGCGCTGGCGATGCGGCGACTAAACCTGCTTCAGCCAGCCGGCGATCTCGCCTTTGCCCGGCATGCGGCCGAAGACCATGACTTCTTCGTCGACCACCAGGGCCGGGGTGGTCATGATCGGGTAGGCCATGATCGCCTTCATGTCGCGCACGTGATCGAATTCCGCTTCGATCCCGAGTTCGGCGACGACTTCGCGCGTGAGTTGTTCGAGCCGCTGGCACTTGGCGCAGCCGGTACCGAGAATCTTGATGTTCATGATGTCTCCTTGTGTTCAGTGCGCGGGCGAAGCTTGCGCCCGCTCGATCAGTTGCACGGCCACCGCGAGCGCGAGGATGAAGCCGCCGATGATCAGCGCCAGTGTGCCGAGCGGCGTGCCGTCCACCCAGGCGCCGTAGGTCAGGCCCGCGATGGTCGAGAATGCCGCGACCAGCCCGACGTAAGTCCAGGCCTTGAGTTTGCCGATGATGGCGGAAGTGATCAGGATGCTTTGCAGCGAGAGTTCGGGGTCGGCCATCAGGTAGGCGATCAGCGGCCCCGGATGCATGCCGAGCGAGAGGAACATCCTGGCGATCGGCACTTCGACCAGCGTCGGAAAATACATGAAGATGCCGAACACCACGCCGGCGAGGTTGGCCAGCAGCGTGTTGCTGCCCGCGATGAACTGGATCCACTCGGGCTGGATGAAGCTGCGCACCACGCCGACCAGAAACACGCCGACCACCAGCAGCGGAAATATCATCCGGATGAAGCGCCAGGTTTCCCACAGCCATTGCTGCATGTCCCAGGCGTCGAAGCGGCGCGCCAGCGGCAGGATGGCGGCGCAAAGAATCGCCACGGCCAGCGTGCGTCCGCTGACGGTGATCGCCAGCCCCGACGAGCCTGCCTGCACGCCGAGCGCGGCGAAGACCAGCGTGAAAGCCGTCAGGCCGAGCGCCAGCCAGGTCAGGCGGCTGAAGCCGGCATCGACCTGCCCCAGCCCGCGCCATGCCGCGGCACCGATCGCCAGCAGGAGGCCGATCAGGGTCAGGCCCTGCAGGCTGAGGCCTTCCTCGCCCTTGATCTGATTTACGGGTACCAGTCGATCGAGCAGCCCCTGCGCCGACGACGCGCCATCCCAGGGCAGCACCGTGCTGAACAGAGGAGCGGTCAGCCATTCGATTTTCAGCGTGCCGGCGATCAGCAGCGCGACGAGGACGGCGAGGAACAGCAGATTCCTGCGCGGAATGCCGCCGCCGGCGACGAATGCGCCGTTCGCCGCGGTGCGCGCGGACTCTTCGCGATGGAAGATCAGCGCCATCAGCATGCCGATGCCGATACCGAAGCACAGCGCGAGCACGATGCGCGCAATGGCGAAATCGGTGCCGAGCGCCACCCCGGTGTAGGACAGCGCGAGGATGTTGCCCGCCGGGGCAAAGAAGAGAAAGGTGATCGCCGGACCGAGCCCCGCGCCCCTGCTGTAGATGCCGGCGAACAAGGGCTGGACGGTGCAGGAACACACGGCGAGCAGGCTGCCGGCGCCGGCCGCGGCCGAGTAGGAAACATACTTCGGTGCGTCGGGACCGAGGAAGCGGATGATGGATTGCTGCGGCACCAGCGCCGAGAGCCCGCCCGCGATGAAAAAGGCCGGCACCAGGCACAGCAGCACGTGCGCCGCGAGATAGGAGGCGAGGCTGGCGGCACCGCTTTGCAGCGCGGCGATCAGGATATCCACGATGGACTCAGGCCTTCGCCTCGTACCAGCCCTTGCTGGAATTCACCAGTTTCACCACCAGCAGCATCACCGGCACTTCGATCAGCACGCCGACCACGGTGGCGAGCGCCGCGCCGGATTCGAAACCGAACAGGCTGATGGCGGCGGCAACCGCCAGTTCGAAGAAGTTCGAAGCGCCGATCAGGGCCGACGGACAGGCGACGTTGTGCTTCTCGCCCACCGCGCGGTTGAGCCAGTAGGCCAGCGCGGAATTGAAGAAGACCTGGATCAGGATCGGCACCGCGAGTAGCGCGATGATCAGCGGCTTGTCGATGATGGCCTTGCCCTGGAAGGCGAACAGCAGTACCAGCGTCGCCAGCAGCGCGGCGATCGACCAGGGGCCGACTTTTTCCATGGTCCGGTCGAAGTGCTGCCGGCCCTTGGCGAGCAGCGACTTGCGCCAGAGCTGGGCGAGGATCACGGGGATCACGATGTAGAGCACGACCGAGGTGAACAATGTGTCCCACGGCACGGTGATGGCCGAGATGCCGAGCAGGAAAGCCACCAGCGGCGCGAAGGCGATGACCATGATGCTGTCGTTCAAGGCCACCTGCGACAGGGTGAACAGCGGATCGCCGTTGGTCAGCCGGCTCCAGACGAAGACCATCGCGGTGCAGGGCGCCGCGGCAAGCAGGATCAGGCCGGCGATGTAGCTGTCGAGCTGGTCGGCCGGCAGCCAGGGCGCGAAGATGTTGCGGATGAACAGCCAGGCCAGGAAGGCCATCGAGAAGGGCTTCACCAGCCAGTTCACGAACAGCGTGACACCGATGCCTTTGACATGGTTGCGGACTTCGTGCAGCGCGCCGAAATCCACCTTGACCAGCATCGGGATGATCATCACCCAGATCAGCAGGCCGACCGGAATATTGACCCGGGCGACTTCCATTTTCCCCAGCATCTGGAAGGGTGCCGGCAGATACTGGCCGAGGCCGATGCCGGCGACGATGCAGAGAAAAACCCAGACCGTCAGATAGCGCTCGAAAGTGGACATCGGCGCGCCTTCAGCTTGTTTGGCGGTGACTTCGCATTGAACTGACATGGCTCAGCTCCCCGTGTGGATTCGCCGTGCCGCCAGCGCCGTCCCACCAGGGGATACCGCTTCGCATAACTCTTCAGGGCTCATGGTTTCCAGCGGCAGGGCGAGAAAGGCTTCGATGCGTTTCTTCAAGGATTGGTAAGCCTCCTCGAAGGCCGCGCGCCGCGCCTCGATCGGCTCGACGTGGGCCGGATCGGGAATGCCCCAGTGCGCCGTGGCCGGATGGCCGGGCCAGACCGGGCAGGTTTCCTGCGCGGCGTTGCCGCAGACGGTGAAAATGAAATCGAACACCGGTTGCGCCTGTGCAGAAGTCGGCGCTGGCGAGACGGCGTTCGCGGCAAATTCATCCCAGAACTTGCTGCGCGCACCCTCGCAGGGCACGCCGTGTCCTTGCAGCGTCTCGATCGCTAACGGATTGACCACGCCGCCCGGCTTGCTGCCCGCCGACCAGGCCCTGACGCGGCCCTTGCCGAGATGGTTGAACAGCATTTCGCCGAGAATCGAGCGGGCGGAATTGCCGGTGCAGAGCACCAGAACATTGAACGACACGGGCTCTCCTCAAGCCGCCTTGCGGCGGCGGGCTGTGGTGGCGCGTGCCACCGTCTTCGGCAGGCACTGCCCGCCCTGGCAGCAGTTGTCGGTGAGATAGGCGATCAGGTCGTCCATCGCCGCGAAGCTCGCCGCGTAGAAGATGAAGCGGCCTTCCTGCCGCGATGTGATCAGGCCGCTGCGCGCCAGATGCGCGACGTGGAAGGACAGGGTGGCGGGCGGAAGCGCCAGCGACTCGGAAATCGCGCCGGCTTTCAGGCCTTGCGGTCCCTGCTCGACCAGCAGGCGGAAGATGCGCAAGCGGGTTTCCTGCGCAAGCGCGGCCAGCTTATCGACGGCCTGGATGGTTTCCACGGGTTTCGCTTTTATATTTCCGGAAATGTGAAAACATTGTACGCGGCGAATCGCGCGCCGGTCAAACTTTTCGGCGCTTCGGCAACTTCCTAGCGAGTCTTGCCGTACCAGGCGATCAGCGCCGCCAGTTCCGCAGCGCTGAACGGGTTGGCCAAGGCCGTACTCTGGTCGCCGCGCACGCCGAGCCAGAGGCGCGCGGCGAATTCCTCGCGCGGCATGCTGTTCAACTGCGCGGAAAGATTCTTCGCCGGCAGGAGGGTGTCTTCGCCCGAAGGCTTGTCGTGACAGGCGGCACACGTCGATCTGTGAATCGTGGCGCCGAGCACCAGCGCTTCCCTGGTCGGCGCGGGGTCGAGCAGGTGGCGCGCGTCGAAGGGGCGGTTTTTTCCGAGCGTTGCGACCTGTGTTGCCAGCTTGCGCCAGTCGCGCTGTTCAAGAGTTGCGCGCAAAACAGCCACGGGCGCGGGTTCGCCTTGCACCCGCCGCAGCAACAGGGGTAGTGACGACATGGCGCCGCCGAGGCGCTTGACCAGGCCTTCGCGTTCCAGCGCACCGTTCTGCTCGCTGGCCAGGCGTCGAATGTCGCCAGCCATGACGGCGAGTTCGGCGGCCAGCCGCCGCTCGTGTTCGCCCTTGCCGTCGGCCCCGGCGGCAGTGCAGCAACACGCTGCCGCCAGGGCGACGAGGAACAGGCGAATGACACTGATCAGATCTTGACCTTCTGTTCCAGCGGGCCGGCCTTGATGATGGTCCATTCGACCATCGAGCCGTCGTAAAGCTTGACCTTCTTGTTGCCCAACAGCTCGCTGGAAACGAACCAGCCGGTGGAGGCCCAGTGGCCGGTGTTGCAGAAATTGATCTGCTCGCCGGTGGTCGGTACGCCGGCCAGCTTGTAGAGCTGTTCCAGCTGCGACTTCTTGCGGAACTCGCCCATGCCATTGACCGTCATCCAGCCGTTGGGAAGGTTCTTCGCGCCTTCGAGCGTGCCGCTGGCGGTCGACTTGGGATGCCGGTTGATGCCGACGAACTGGTCTTCCGGGCGGTTGTCGATCAGCGGTATGCCGGCGGCCTTGGCCTTCTTGATGTCATCGACGGTGGCGATCATTTCCTTGCGCAGGCTGAACTTGAAAGTCTTGGGTTCCGTTTTGGGGGCGCCGGTTTGCAGCGGGTTGGCCTTGTCGTTGGCATACGCGGCCATGCCGCCATCGAGCAACGAAATGTTGTCGTGTCCGAGGACCTTGAAGGTCCAATACACCCGCGTGCCGATGCCCATGTCGGTCGATGACATTCCGGGCGGAACCAGAACCACATGGGTGGAATTGTCGATGCCGAGCTTGCCGATCATTGCGGCGAGATTTTCCAGCTTGGCCGGCAGCATGTCGGGTACCTTGCTGGCGTTTTCTTCGCGCCAGCCGTCCTTGCCGTAGTTGCTGTTGACTGACCCGGCGATATGGCCGCGCAGGAAATCGGCAGGCGGTTGAAAGTCAATGAACACGATGCCCGGCTTGCCCGCATTGGCCTTGGCCCAGGCGGCGTCCACCAGCGGTTCGGCGGCGAAGGCGCTGCCGATCAGGCCGAACAAGAACGCCAGGATGATCCCGGTTGACCGACTGCTTTTGATGAGTACAAGTTTCATGGTTGTCTCCTCCGTTGGAATTTTAATAACGCTCAGATGCTGACGATCCGGTCGGCGGCAAGTATGGCTTGTAGTGCTGCGTCCCAGTCGGTTTCCTTCATTTCCCGACGCGCGATATCGACGATCGTGACGCGATGCGTCCCGGTCGTCTGCCGCAACGCGGCGTCCACGGTCTGGGCGGCGGGAAACAGACCGGTATTCAATTGCAGAATGTTCATATCCGTCTCACAGGGAAAGCACGATGTCTGCATTGGCCATGGCCTGGGCCAGTGCCGGTGCGTCGAGCAGGGGCAGGTCGTCCGCCATCTCCGCCACGGTGGTCTTCGGTTCGATGCCGGTCAGTTCCAGCAATTCGGCATTGGCAGCATTCTCCGCGGTTTCCGCCACCGGTCCGGTCATGAAGACAAGGCCGACCTTGTGACCGAAAATGGTCAGGCCGGCGGCGACGCGCATCGCTTCGGCATGGTCGCGTCGCGCCAGCACCAGCAGTTTCTTTTCGCAGCTCTCGCTCACAGGCTCACCACCTTGCGCGCTTCGCCCATCAGGGAACTGTTGGTGGTCTGGCTGCCGGCCTCGACCGGGCATGCCAGCTCCGGACAGAAGCGGTGCCAGGACTCCTCGCAGACCACGGCGCGCTCGACTTGGGTAAGCGCCGCCGCGAGGTCGGTATCGCGCAAGCCGAGCACGCCCTCATGCGTGAAGAATGCGCCGACGCGGCAATCCGCACGATCCGCGGCGAGCAGCAGCGGATACAGCAATCGCCCGCCCGCTGCCGTGCCGACATGAAACAGGATGTCCATTACCGCGCTCTCCCTGCTGTCAGGGCCAGATTCCCGGGATGGACGCGGACGGCAATGCCCTGTCCCGCACGCAACTGTGTGAAGCGGGCTATCGCCTGATAGGCATCGGCCGCAACTACCACGGCATTGGCAACCGCAGGCTTGGGGCCAACGGCATCGACGAGTGTCGGCTTGTCGCGCAGGATGTCCGCGCCCAGCACCCACAGGTGGTCACGCATCGGCGCCGTCCACACCGTGCTGCGCACCATGCCGCGCTCCTGGCCGCCGATGGCGCTGCCGGCCAGGCGGGGCAGCGGCCCGGTGAGGATGCGCACCGACTTCTGCCCGGCCAGATACAGCAGGCCGGCGACGAAATCGCGCGCCGCCGCATCCTCGCCGATGACCAGCACGGTTTCGCTGCCGGCCAGCCCTGCCGTGCCGAGCAGCCAGAGGATGTCGCGCTCGCTCGGCAGGCGCCGTTGCGGCCCGAGAAAATCCTCCGCCGGCAGACAACGCGCGCCGGCCAGGCTGGCGCGCCTGCAATCGGCCAGCGGCCGGCTGTCGATCACCGCGTCGCCAGCGCCGACTTTCTGCGTGTAGGCAAAGTCGTTCGCCGCCCACGCGGGCGCGGTAAGCAAGGTCAGGGCGAGCAAGGCTGCGCGCATGCTCAGCAGCCGCCGAAGCGTTTTGTTGCGGCGGGCGCCGCGCCGCCGGCGCCGACTGGCGCGGGCGGATTGTCGATGTAATAGCCCATCAGGTCGATCACGCTGACCTTGCCCAAACCCGGCAGGTCGAGCTCGGGCAGGGTTTCCGGCGGCGCCGGCCTTTTCGATGCCGCGATGGTTTCGCGGGGCAGAGCCGCCAGCGAGAAGCCGGCGGCGCACACGGCGACGGTCAGCACCAGACTCACGGAACAGAAGATGACGCCGGTGCGGTTGAGCATGTCGTCCTCCTCAGAGCGAGTCACTGAAAAACGCCAGGTACATCATGCCGAAGGCGAGGCAGAACAGCAGGCCATGGGCGATGGTTTGCGCGTCGATGACCATTATTTTTCTCCCTTGAAGTGACGTACCAGCGTTTCCAGCGGAACAGCCTCGCCGCTGACCGGATGCGCGACCGGCGGCGTCAAGTAAGGCACGCCGTCCCTGGTCGCTTTCATTCCTGGCGGCGGCGCGAAACTCATCCAGAGAAAGCCGCCGATGCTGGCAATGGCGGATAGCGCAACCAGCAGGCGCAACAGCAGGCGTTGCCACATGGCTTCAATCCTTCTGGATGTAGATGCGCCAGCAGTTGGGCGCCTTGATGGTTTCAAGATGTGTCGCATCGAGCTCATCGCACAAGGGCGGCAGGGCTTCGACCGAGGACGGATTGTCTGCCAGCACTTCGATGATCTGGCCGATGTCGATTTCGGCGATGGCCTTTTTGGTCATCAACTGCGGACGCGGGCAGGATACGCCCAGGCAATCGACGCGCCGGGCGATCTGTATTTTCGTCCCGCCCGAGAGCACTGCCTCGCCGCCGACGACGACCTCCTCGACCTTCTTCTTCGATCCGAACAATCCCATTTTGCTTCCTTCCGATCAGGCTTCGACAGTAGCGGCCCTGGCCGCCTTTTTTTTCTGGTGTTCCTTCTGGTGCTTTTCATGCTCGGCATGCTGGGCGGCTTCCCGGCGCAGGATGCCGCGATAGAGGGCGAACAGCAGCGCCGTCTGCACCAGGCCGAAGACGATGGCCGGCACGCCCAGCTTTTCCTGCAGCGTCTGGGCGTTGGCGAAGCCGAGTTGCAGCGCCGACGCGTTGATCTGTCCCGTCATGGTCTGCGGCGCGGGCGGCCACCAGCTCGCCGACCAGACCAGCGAGAAGAGGAACATGCCGACGAAAGTGAAGATCAGTGCCCACAGCGCGCCGATGTTGCCTTCGCCCGCCTTGACCCAGGTCGAGACCGTGCAGGCGCCGGCCAGCACCATGCCGATGCCGAACAGGAACAGGCCGGCGAAGGTGTTGAGGCCGACATCGAACCGCAGCGGATGGCCGGCGCCAACGCTCATGAAGCCGGTGAAGCCGACGGTCAGGATCATCATCGCCACCAGCATGGCCTTGGTGTTGCGGTAGGTCTTGAACATGATGGCGTCGCGCAGCGCGGCGGTATTGCAGAAGCGCGAGCGCTGCATCAACAAACCGGCGACGGAGCCAAACAGAAATGCGACCAGGCATTCGACAACGGGTGTCATACGTCTCCCTCCAGCATTTTCTTGTAAATCATCGAACCGACCCAGGCACCGGCGATGATGCCGGACATGGCCAGATAGCCGCCGAGGTTCATCTCCGGCATCAGGCCGAAGAAAGTGGACACGTTGCAGATGTAGGCAAGACGGATGCCGAAGCCCATCAGCAGGCCGCCGATGGTGATCAAAACCCATTCGGAAAGGTGGCGCGGCACGCGCCAGTAGAACTCCTTGGAAAGCACCGCGCCGACGAAGGCGCCGAACAGCATGCCGAGGCTGATGTAGATCTTCCAGTAATCCGCATGCGGCGGAAAGACGATGCTCCAGAACGGGATGCGCTGCAGCTCGTCGCCGAGCACGGCCTGGGCCATGAGGCCGGTCATCATGGTTTCGCCGCCACCCACGGTCCACGCCCCCATCAGCAGGAACATGAAAATGTCGAGCACCGCGATGGCGGCGAGCGCGATGATCGGATCCAGGGTCTTGCGGAAAAACTCCATGCCTGCCTTCCTCCGTATTGCGCTGCGGTGTTGGCTACCGGCGCTTTGTTGTGGGAAAGATTCTGCGGCACTCCGCCGCACTGAGGTAGTATTTATTGCAAACATTTTGCCAACCTTCTGCAACGTGGCCGGAAAATGAAATGACCATCTACCAGGAATCGCAGGGACTGCTCGACCACATGTTCAATGCCTGCACCACGGCGCAGATCAGCGAGTTCATTCCCGAAAAACGCGGTTTTCGCCTGCACGGGCACAGCACCACGGTCACGCTCGAGCGTGCCTTCTGGAACGTGGTCGACGCCATGGCCGAGGATTGCGGGATGCCTGTGCCGCGCCTGATCGAACAGGTACTCGACAGTTGCATGGTCGCCAACGACAAGAATCTGTCCTCCTGCCTGCGCGTGATCTGCCTGAAATACCTGAACATCTATGCGATGGGTAGCGCGCCCTCCGCCACGACGGATTGCTGCAATGCGCCGGGCCCGGGAAAGGACAGCGGACCCGGCTAGGTCGTAGCTGTCGGCCGGAAGCGCATCGACCAGGAAATGGAGCTTGCCGGTAGCGGCCGCCAAACAGGAAAGCCGGCCAGGAAAAGCCAGCATCCGTGATTTCCTCTACTCATTCTTCCCGGGTGGCTTTTGCTGCGATGTATGTGACCAGCCCGGCAACGGCCATCAAACCGAAGGCGATGCCGACCTGGCTGACGCGCTCGGGCGCCAGCAGCAGCAAAGCACCCAGCTCCAGCATCATCGTGCCGGACATCAGCTTGAGCAGGCGACCTTCGCGTTCGCTGAGCTTGCGTGCGCCGAGGCTGCGGGCGAAGACGACGACGATGGCGGCCAGCGGCAGGACGTAGATGGCGTTGTAGGCCGCGAGGTAGCCGTAGCGGGCGGCAGGCGACAGATCGGCCAGCGTCAGCAGGCGCGTATAGACCATCGGAAAGCCGGCGGTGCACAGCAGCTCGTAGAAGTTGGCGGCGATGGCGAGGAAGGCCGTGGCGGCGATCATCGCCGGCAGATTATCGGCGCCGAGGATGCCGCGCGTGCGGCGGAAGATGTCGGGTTTTTTCGATTCGGGAATCGACAGCGTGAGCCCCTTTTCGAAGGCGAAAAAGTCCTTCACGTTCACCGCGCCGACGAACACCGCCAGCGCGCCGGCGGCCAGCGTCACCCAGGCCAGATGCCCGAAAAGCTGGAAGACATTGAGCCAGGCCGCCATGAAGGCGTAGTAAACGGCACCGCTGACCAGCACAAAGGTGCCGGCCACTATTGCCATGCGCCTGCGGTTTTGCAATCGCACCAACAAGGAGAGCAAAAACAGCAGTACCCACATGGCGCAGGGGTTAAAACCATCTAGCAGGCCCAGCGCCAACGTGAACAGTGGCAGGCCCAGATGCGAGGCGCTGAGTGTGCCAAACAGGCGGCTTTTGACTTGGTCGGGAGGCTGCGCTGCGCTTTGGTCGATCCAGGCCAGCAGGTCAGGGCCGCTGTCAGCAGAGCTGCCAAAGCCGACCAGCATGCGCCCGGCCATGCTGAAGGTGGGCACTCCCGGCGGCCAGACACCGTTGCGGCGTGACAGCGCAATCAATTCGTCGCGCGCCGTAGGGTCCTGATCCACTGCCCGCAGAGACACCTGCAGATGCGGCCTTTCGTGAGCGATCTGTTCCAGAAACTGTTTGGCATCGGCGCAATGCGGGCAGCCGTCGCGCACGTACACAACCAGTTCGTGAGTGACTGAATGCACCGAAGCGTCGGCATTGGCTGGCTCTGTTCCTGCCAGTGCCACGCCAAAGAGTACCCCGGTCCATGCCAAGCCAAGCCAAAAAGCTGTAAGTAGATGAAGCCGATGAAGTAGGTTAAGCACGGTAACACCTCTCAGAAGTGTCATTTTTAAGGAAAAAAGCCGAATTTACTAGTCCTAGCCTTATCCAACGAGGTATGAGCCTGAAGCGGTATTCGTGATTCCAACGAGGTATGAGCCTGAACTGCGGACTTGGGTCGATCATTTCCCATATGGTGATCGACATGGACGAGACCCGTCTGCAAACAATTTCCCAACTTCAGGCTTTCTTGGCCGCCACGGTCGAGGTGAGCTTTCGTGTCCCCGACACGGATGAAGCCCGCTACGCTCAGATCGTTTCGGTGGCTCAGCGTTTTGGCTATGCACGCCTGAATCGGCCCGACAAAGGCGTGGTGCTGCGCTACTTGATCGCCACGTGCGGCTATGGCCGCGCCCAGTTGACCCGACTGCTGGCCCGCGTTCTGGATGGTCAAAGCCTGCACAAGCGCTACCGAGCCCCAGCACATGCGTTTGCGCGTCGCTACACCCCGGCTGATGCCTTGCTGCTGGCCGAGGTGGATCGCGCCCACGGCACGATGTCAGGCCCTGCCACCGTGCATTTGCTCAGACGTGCTTTGCACGTGCATGGGGACACACGCTTTGAGCGTCTGGCCAACCTGTCGGTTTCGCACCTGTACAACCTGCGCCATAGCAAGGTTTATCAGAATCAGCGCGTGAATTTCACCAAGACGCGACCCGTGGTCAATTCGATTGGCATTCGTCGCGCACCACGTCCGGCAGGTCGTCCCGGCTTCATTCGCATCGACTCGGTTCACCAAGGGGACATGGATGGCACCAAGGGGGTCTATCACGTCAATGCGGTCGACATCGTCACCCAGTGGGAGATAGTGGCCACCTGTGAGCGCATCAGCGAGGCTTATCTTTTGCCGGTGCTCAAAGACTTGATTGATCAATTCCCTTTTGAGATTCTTGGCTTTCACTCCGACAACGGCAGCGAGTACATCAACAAGACGGTAGCCACGATGTTGGAGAAGATGCGGGTGGAGCAGACCAAATCACGTTCGCGTCATTCCAATGACAACGCACTGGCTGAGAGCAAGAATGGTTCGGTGGTCAGAAAGGCCTTTGGCTATAGCCACATCCCCCAGCGTTTTGCGGCCCACATCAATGTGTTCTGCCGTGATTACCTCAATCCGTACGTCAATCTGCATCGCCCTTGTCTGTTTGCCAAGGAGGTCATCGACGCCAAGGGCAAGATCCGAAAGACCTACCCGCTGGACATGGTGCAGACCCCATTGGACAAACTGGCAAGCCTGGCTGGCGTGAATGTCTTCCTGCGCCAGGGTGTCACCATAACGCAGCTTCGATTGCAAGCAAAAGCTCTGAGCGATCTCGATGCCGCCAATGCCATGAATGTCGCCAGGCTTAAACTATTCGACTTGTTCAACCGACGATCCAAATCCGCCGCCTGATTCATCCCTTCAAGTCACCTTCGTTCAGGCTCATACCTGATTTGGAAAATACTGTCCTGCAGGGCGATTCTTGTGAGATTGGCCGATGGGATGTGTGACGCGGTGGCGGTGGCTATTGGACTTCTAGAAACCCGCCGTTCGTGAAAATTGGCATCCCCGTCTGGCTGACTGCATTCAATTTTTTGGCACTGCCAGTTAATGACTGCTGCCGGCGAAATTGAAGGTCAGCTTTCCCGATTTCCGGTAGTGTCCATGCGTATCCGGTGAACGTCGGCAACGGGTCTTCTGGAGTCGGCCAGACCGAAGTCTCGGGAGGCAGCTTGCCTCCGGCGATGATGATTCAGCGCCCCGAACTGCCTGCTCCAAAGCTGACCATCAGGCGCGAGCCCGAAGGAGTTAAGATTTTCGAGGGTCGCGCCAGATTGTTGGTCGGTCGTGAGTCTTCGGTGGCGTCAAACCTCTGTGTCTTCTGCCATTTCCAGGGCGTCATCCACCTCAATTCCAAGGTACCTCACGGTGCTCTCGATCTTGGCATGGCCAAGTAGAAGTTGTACGGCACGCAGGTTTTTGGTGCGCCGGTAAATTAGCGATGCCTTGGTGCGCCTAATGGAATGTGTTCCGTAGGCTGCCGGGTCCAAACCAATCTGCTGCACCCAGTTGTCCACGATCCGAGCGTACTGACGGGTTCCCAGATGCGGCGAGTGGTTTATTCGACTCGGGAACAGGAAGTCTTCAGATCGCAGTTGGGCGTCTTTGATCCAGGTACTTACCGCTTCCCGGGTTGGCTCGGTAATCTCGAATTGCACCGGACGGGCGGTTTTTTGCTGCATGATGATGGCGCGGGCGGCCACGCGGTCGCCATGACAGATGTCGCGAACCTTGAGCTTGACCAGATCGCAAGCCCGCAGTTTGCTGTCGAGTCCCAAGTCGAACATGGCCAGTTCCCGGACTCGATGTTCGAGTTGCAGCCGCACCCGGATGGCCCAGATATCCTTCAGCTTGAATGGCGCCTTCTGGCCCACCAGCTTGCCCTTGTTCCACGGTTCGTGGTGAGACTTGTTGCTTGATTCTTCCATGATGAATTCCTTGTAGTTAAAAGGAATTCAACTCTCCCGCGTTTTGAACGACACCGCCAGTCTGATTGTCAGCTTCGGAGCAGGCAATCTGAATGATCCGATCGCTGTAAAGAATGACAAGCAGCCACCCACAGCTTTCGTCTGGCTGGCTCCAGAAGACACATAGCCGTCAGTCATATTTCCAGAAAGGAGTCATCCAAACTGGAACGAATCTCACACTGTGGAACCTCGCGCGGGTGCTCGGTGTGTGGCAGCCATGACCAAGCATTGCCTATCAGGTGTCGCCGCCAAAATGGCTATCAACCGGGCTCCCTTAGTCCAAAAATCACCCCAATGATTGCCCGTGCTTCCTCAAACTCAGCCTCAGTCACCGCGAAGGTCACTTCGACAAATGTGTGATCGCGTCTGGCGATCTGATACGCCAAACGAGTTGTGCTGAACTCGACCAGGTTCAGCTCGAAGTGGCCAATATATTCTTCATCGTGAGACTCGATGTAGCACTTGCCGCCATCGAAAGCCTCAAATTGGCGTTGGACCAGTAGGTATGGTTCAGATTGGTCGAATGGGCCGACCTGCTCCCCCACATCTCGATCATCGGAATCAAAAAGAGCTTGGTAGTAGTCACCACTCACAACGGCTGACACTTTTTTGGCTGCAAGTTGCATGTCGGAAGTTCGAGTGCTTTAACGTTCGTGTTGAGCCGCAGACCACGGCTTGCCGTGGGCTGTCGGCTCGAACACGGGGTTAGACCGCATTCTCGTTCAGCGGGAACTCTAGAACGACTTCGTCGCCGTCGAGCTTGCCAGTGTGACGGAAGCCGATTCCGAGGTAGAACGGTTCGGGGCAGCCTGGACCCGGAACGTACGAAAGTTGGAGTGTCTTGAACAGGCCCTTGCTTTGTACGTGCTCGATGACCTGCCTCAATGCGGCCCTTCCGACACCTTGACCTTGAAACCTACTGTCGATCATGAAGCGCCACACGCCAACTTCTGGTTCTTCAGGAGGTGGCGAAAGCAACGACTCGTCTTCGAGCATGACAAAGCCAACCGGTACCTCAGCAAGGTAGACGGCGCGGTACCAGGCTTCAGGCGCAAACAGTGCCTGAGCCAACGACACTGCATTTGATGCGACGAAGCCCCGCTGGCTTTCGGACACGGACAGTTGCGTAATTGATCGCACCGTTTCGGCCGTGATCAGTCGCAACGAGACAAGGGCTGCGTCGATTCGCATATGCGGTCTAACGTAATGTCTAGAGCAGAACTTGCTCTATAAGCTGGACGCTGCTCGATAAACTGGACATCGAATCCTCCTGCAAGTGGCTTGTAGCCTTTGTTCTGGCGATTTCTGTGGGATTTTGTACAGGTATAAAAATTCCGACAAACGCCGCAGATCGCTTCTGCCGATTCTATGCCCCGAACCGGTTGAAACAAAGAAATTGAAAGCCCATGCCGACCGTCCGCTCACGCTGCCCTGCTGTCAACTGGGCCTCGGCCGCCAGCGTCAGCAATGTGGATTGGCGG
>Ga0208229_1000177_pt1 | contig 16115 bp, 10 predicted proteins | sample LakMenEpi22Aug11_FD_150725 | JGI IMG/M metagenome (GOLD analysis project Ga0208229, IMG submission 150725) | Freshwater microbial communities from Lake Mendota, WI - 22AUG2011 deep hole epilimnion (SPAdes) | ecosystem: Environmental > Aquatic > Freshwater > Lake > Epilimnion/Euphotic zone ... | reverse complement strand
TAACGATTCTTCTTCGTTCAACAAGGGGATGACGAGGGAAATATTAGGACGCAGAACGGTCATGTCTTCAATTAATCTTTAATAAATCTTATGCGCGAATCACCGATGTAAAGCAGGTAAAGCCCCTTTTCTAAATCAACCACCGATAAGGTTAACGTTTCCTCGGAACAAACTCCTTGTTGTACACATCTTCCCATTCCATCGAACATCGCATAGTCCTCATTCGTAAAACTCCCCAAAAAGGTTACCTCTGTATGAGCTGGGTTGGGAAAAACCTTTATTTCTTGTTGGAGAGCAACTAACCCATTGACGGAATAATTGGTCACATAAAACTCATCGAATGCCGCCTCGGTTATATTTATGTCTGGGTCTTCATCCGAAATCACCACCGAAATTTGCATCGTTGAAGTGATAGGCAAAAGACCGTTCAACGCAATGCTTTTGTATTCCCATTGCATCGAATCTCCTAGCGGAGGAACCACCTGATCCATCAATACCGTTTGGCTCCCATTGCTCACCAATATCTTCAACGTATCATCGACCAACTGGGGGCCGTAAAAATTGTAATATCCTCTCGCATAATTAAAATGAGGATTGGTCAAACCTGTTAAATCCATGGGAGGTGAAACCAACACCGTGTTTCCTTGGTCCACGTCGTCGAAATCAGGATGCAAGTTGGCATCGTTGCCCGTTACATAGCAGGAACTTCCACAGTCCCATGGCACATCGGCCTGAACGGTGCTTCCGCTAGAAGTTGCGTTGGGTACCCCCCTCTCCCAGATTCCAGTTTGGGCGGTGCTGTTGATGCTCCATCCCAAATCCAATTCAAAATCGTCGCCGTACCCCGGCTGAAGAAGCACATTGATAACACCTGTAGACGGATCGATGGTTTGTGAGGAGCAGTAAGGCATATAACCCCACTTCCCCGTGTAAATTTCATAAGGCTCCTGATAAAAGAGGGTAAGCTGTTCTTCACCTAGCGCGTTGGTGGCACCCTGATGCACGATGAGCGGATGCACCAATTTTATCTTAGCATCGAATATGGGAGATCCTGTTGAAGCATCGGTCACGTTAAACTGCACGTTGAAAGGAGGCAATGGTGTCAGTTGGACATCCAAAACAATCTCCTGTCCTTGTACCAAATTTACCGTAGTGCTGTACGGAGCATAACCAACTTTTTCGAAGAGTACGTTCGCTTGTCCGGTATGATAAACTCCAGTAATGTAATCTCCAGAATTGTTGGTATTATCGGGTTGTGGATTGCTGAACAAGGTTACCTCCACCCCGCTCAATGGTACATTCGTTCCAGTCTCGGTAACGTTTCCTCTTAAATAACTCCCTTTGGAATAGGTTGGTCCTAATATGAACAAGCCTTCAGTAATGTCCGCCGCAACAATAGTTCCGCTGGTAAAAAAAGGATAAACTCCCCAACAACCGTCAAAGCCGGTCGTTTGACCGTTGTAGGTATCAAACTCCCCTACTTTTACTAAATTTTCTGGATTGGTGCAATCGTGAATAACAATGCCGTCGGAGTAATAACTGGTCACTAAATAATCGCCTTTCACATGCGTATTGTGAGGTATTACGCCAGCACCGGGTGAATTTTGAATCCGTTCGACCTCATGAATGGCATTTAAATCGGAGATATCATAAACGGCAATATAGGCTCCCGAAACTTCATCCGTGGTAAATACATATTGCCCACTGGTTGAAGGCCAAATGTTGTGTGTGAAAAGGCTTGGGGTTACTTGGGTCGCTAAAAGTTGTGGATTAGCTTTAAAAGTAACATCCACAATGCTAAAGAAACCATCGTAGATATGACCAAGGAACATGGTATCGTTGCGAACGTATCCATCGTGGCAGTACCAATTATCGAAGACACCTACTTCAACGGGTTGCATCGGATCAGCATTCAAATTCAGTATAATAACCCCACCATTACCGCGGTTTGCTCCAAAAATATACGCAAAACCCTGGCTGTCACAAAAGCAGGTATGCGCCGAAGTCCAAGTTTGACCTGCTGGACCCGTGTAAACTGATACCGGCAAGTTGGTTGATTGCGGTAGCGGGGATAAGTCAATGATCAACATGCCGTCACTGGCTTCGGTCGTAACGTAGGCATGATCCCCGTATACACAGGGGTCCCTCCAAATGGATTCCGTTCCTGGATGCCAAAAAACTTCAACCGGTGCGGTTGGGTTGGTGATATCAACGATCGATGTTCCTTTGCTGGTTCCCACGATGGCATATTCGTTGCCCATTTCATCTTCATAGCCCCAAACATCGTTCAAATCTGCACCGTGAAGCTGTTGATAATTAATATGCGACAACGAGTCAATGTTCAATTGAGCGTTAAGATGCCATGACATGGTAAGCACAAAAGCGACCAAAAGTATTTTCTTCATGTTCAATTCATTAGCTCAACGAAGGTATTAACTTCCGTTTTATGGAAACCCAGTTAAATGTTATTGTTTGATGATTTTTTTAGCATATACCTGTTTTTCGGTAACCACTTTCGCAACATAGGTCCCAACGGGTAGGTCTTTCAAATCAAGGGTAACGCTGGCAAAAGATTCTGCGGCTTCCATCGGAGCTTCTACCCAAAGTTTCCCCATGATATCGAATAGTTGAAGCGTGGCCTTATGACCTACAAAACCGGAAATTTCAACCGTCGCTTCTTGCTGGGCTGGATTTGGAAAAACAGCAATATCATGGTCGAGTTTTGCCTCTTCTAAACCTACCCCAAAACCAACGGAAAAGTCGTACCGGTGGTAACGCCCAAAGTCGCCCGGGAAAATCTCGATGTAGCTTCCTCCTACATAACGGAGTCGCATTTGCCCGTTGGATTCCCCTTCTACCTGCGCAGAGTACCAAAACGACAATCCGTCGTTGTCGCTGTCCTCAATGATGACGCTGTAGCAACCCGGAGCTAAGTCAAAAGTATCCTTGTATTGCGTTTGATTGGCGAGCTGATTGCGTTGAAAAATAATATTTCCCGAGGCATCAATAAGTTTGTATGAATTTTCCACCGCTTTATTGTTGGTGGTTAACCACACAAAGAAGGGCCCGTTAATCACCTCAGGAGCGTCAAATTTCACTTGTTTTACGCTGTTCTTCAGGTACTCGTCGTTGCCGAAGGTTCCGTTGACATTGCTTACATAAGCCGTAAAGGTCTCGGTTGAATCCATATCCATCCAAAAGCCCAGATCGTTGACAGGAATCTCTACTACTACTTCTTCGAGGAAACCGAGATTCCCGGTCCAATTCAACTGAATTTCATTTCCGTAGGTAATCCAGCATCGGATAAAACAAGAAGTCAGCGGATTTGAACCAGTATTTTTCAGAACAACCCGCGGGTTGGAGCACGTTGGATTGAACTTGCTATAGTATTCCCAATTGTTCGGATTTAGAACATCAGCAATGGCAGCGTCGTTTTGAAAGTTGGGACCAGAATAGGAAATCAAATCGAAGGCGCCAATGTAGTTTCCTCCCGCTTGACCGGGATCTCCGGCAGGTACTGCGTTTACCGTGTAATCCAGCGAAACGGTATCGCCCGGTTGAACGAACGGAGTTAATTCAAAATCAAAATCTTTGACACGGTCCCCAGGACACCACCCTTCTCGGGCATAGGGCCAAGTACCTCCTTGTCCAATGTTGGGGTTGTCGCCGCACTCGGTTCCCTGCCAAATGTTCCAATTGAATCGAGGAATACCGTTGACCGAGATTCCGTGATCGTTGGCGACCCACTCGCAACAAGCATAATTCCCAACCTGTCCGTGACCGGACATTCGGGTTTTTACTTTGAACATTGCTGAAGTGTCCGAAAGGACAACCGGTTTGTTTTGGAGCACGGCATCACCTGCCATTTGACCGAAATTGTACGAACGCCAATCGGACCAAATTGGTTGACGCGCATGCACGTCCCGAGGAGGAATTCCTTTAATGAAGGCAAACTTCAAATCCAACAACTCTTGGGTATTGTGCGCCGCTAAATCCACCAAACCGTGAAGATAGTGCTGGTAATCGGTTACGTCGTAAATCCAGCAGAAACCGTTAGGACCTAAGTCAAAATTGATTCCATATGGTGTAATGTAGCGAGCGATCTCAACGTCTTTGATGATTTCATAGGGCTGTTCATAATACACTACGGTGTCGTTGATCAATTGCTGCCCATACGCCACGGGCAACGTGGTCTGAACGGCACCTGTTGAACTGAACTCATACACGGATGGGGCTGTCGCATATCGGAAGGAGTTCACGATTTCAAAATGCCGGTTCACTGGAGCTATTTCGAAAATCACCGTGGGTTCCATGGATTTTTGTTCTAGCACAGGAAGCGTTTGAACCGCTCCAGCCACCGTTCCTTGACCAAAGGCAACCACAGGACGTTCGTTCAAGGTTTGGATCCCGGCAAGGGGTGCTGCACTCTTGATCATGCTTCCGGAAACGGGATCGAAACCGTCGCTCAACATCAACTTGTAATCGTTTGGTGAACGGTCGTCGGCGTAATTTTCATTATCGAAATCATAACATACCATTAATGCGTTGTAATTCGGATGGCTGTTATCGATTTTCGTTTGATAGTTCGCTAAAATCGTGGCAGAATCCAAGGCCGTTTTGAACACGCGAAACTCGTCCATTTGCCCCTTCCATTTAAGACCATAATCGCGGTTTGCCCCCAAGACAAATCGATGGATGTACCCTACCGTCCGGTTCAAGTTGCCGCCGGAATGCCAGGTATGACCGTTTTTGTAGATGAACATTTGTCCCGTACTTTGCTTTTTCACAAAAGCCCAGTGGTTCCAGTTGTTATCAATTTCAGGAGCACTCATGGTTTTATTGATGCGGTCGTAACCGGTTTGATTGCCCGCATCCCAATAGATGTTGTTGTTGCTCCAAGGCATGTGAATGTTCAAGATTCGGTTGTTCAAGGTATCGTATGCTTCCAAGATGGTCGTGTTCGTTCCGTTGTTGGCGTTTCCTTTCGCCCAAAATTCAATGGTCACGTCGCCGTTAACCAAGGTATCGGAAAGTTCCAGCATGGAATAATTGGTTCCATCGAATTCCATCACACCGTTGCTGCCTTCAAAATAGATACTGCTTGCGGAAGGACCGTTTTCCGCATCGAATGACGCTTGACTTTGAAGGGGCGCATCTTGGTCGAAGGTGCATTGAACAATGATGTTCTGAAGACCATCCCAAGTAAACGGTTGATAAAATAAGAAGCGGTTCGATCCCAATTGCAAGCTTCCGGCCGAGATATTTCGGTTGTATACTTCGGTGAAACCGCCCGATGCTAAGGTGCTTAAAGAAGCGAGATTGGTCCCCTTGAGCGCAATTTTCGGAAAAGGAAGTCCCTCATTCAAACCAAGGTTATTTACAAAAAGGGTGAGCGATTGTAAATCTCCAGGCTGCACGCCTGCTGCAATCAGTTCTTGCGCCGTAACAACGAATTGATAGATACCTCCATGGCTTTGCGTATGGAAGGGAAGTTGGGTGGTGCCGTTACCTGCATTCAAGGTATAATCTTGCAGCAATTCCCCGGTTCGAAACGACTGAACGTGCTGTTGCACATTGAACCACTGTGCAGCTGCCTGAGCCGTGTTGTAAGGAATAATCGCCGGTGTAGCGAAATTCGCGAGGTACTTCCCCGATTCCCTTTTCACGGAATCAAAATCCCCGGTATGATCGAAAACACGGGTGTAGGTAAGGTAATCCCATTCTCCGCAATCGTATTGATCCCAAGTGGTCAGTGGGCTGCACTTCAACTTATAATACATCAACACTTTCTCAAACCGCAGGGTATCCAACGAAGCTGGAAAAAGGAACTGGTCGTGGCGATTGGTAATGGAATCAAAGGTGAACGTTTGAACCCATGTGGTATCCTGAGCAAACGAAAAAAATCCCATGAAAATGAATGGGACTACGATAATTAAACGGCGCATGGTGAATGTTTTGAACAAAAATACAATACTTATTGGGAGATGAGAAAGCTATGACAAAATTTCCGTTACTTTGGGTTGGCATGCCGATTGCAAAAGCATGTGAGCACTTGCAAAATAGCATCTCAGAGGAAAATACCATTTCACCAAAGCTGCTTTCTGCCAAAATGACAACACACCATGAACGAACATTTGTCCCCTTTCCCCTACCTGGCACCCATCGATGGAGATTCTGAATTCATACCCCTCATTACCGCCGAGGAAGAGGAATCAGTCAACCGTCAGGCATTTCCCGAAGAGCTCCCCATTCTGCCACTCCGTAATAACGTACTTTTCCCAGGGGTGGTCATTCCTATTACCGTAGGACGCGACAAATCAATCAAGCTCATTCAAGATTCCAACAAGGGCAATAAAATCATCGGTGTAGTTTCGCAAAAAAACCAAGACCAAGAATCCCCCAACTTCAGTGATTTAAACACCGTTGGAACGGTAGCGGAAATTGTGCGCTTATTAAAAATGCCCGACGGAAGTTCTACCGTCATCATTCAGGGGAAGCGGCGCTTTGAAATTGTAACCCCGCTCCAAACCGAGCCCTACATGAAGGCCAAAGTGAACATTCTTAACGAAGTTCCGATCGACAAGAAGGACAAAGAATTCAAGGTCATGATCAGTACGGTGAAAGACTTGGCGCTTCAAATCATTCGCGATAGTCCCAATATTCCTTCCGAAGCACAATTTGCCATTGGCAACATCGACAGCCCAACGTTCTTGGTCAATTTCATTTCCTCCAACATGAACGCCGATGTGGCAAAAAAGCAAGAAATGCTCGAAGAAATGGACATGAAAAAACGCGTTGTTATGGTCATGGAGCATTTAACCTTGGAGGCACAAATGCTGGAAATGCGCAACGAAATTCAAAACAAAGTTAAGCGCGATTTGGACCGACAGCAGCGAGAGTACTTTTTGCACCAACAAATGCGTACCATTCAGGACGAACTTGGCGACAACCCTCAGGATCAGGACGTAGCCGAATTTCAGGAGCGTGCTTCCGCGAAAAAATGGAACGACAAAGTCGCCAAAGCCTTTTACAAAGAATTGGACAAATTGCAACGCATGAATCCGCAAGGGGCAGAGTACACGGTTCAAATGAATTTCTTGGATGTTTTACTCGACTTACCTTGGAACGAATACACCAAGGACAATTTAGACCTCAAACGGGCCAAGAAAATTTTAGAGAGGGACCATTCCGGTTTAGAGAAAGTGAAGGAGCGGATTCTGGAATACCTTGCCGTGTTGAAAATACGTGGCAACATGAAATCTCCGATTCTGTGTTTTTACGGACCTCCAGGGGTTGGAAAAACCTCGCTGGGAAAATCCATTGCCGAAGCTTTAGGACGCAAGTATGTACGTATGTCCCTTGGGGGACTGCACGACGAAGCAGAAATCCGTGGACACCGGAAAACGTACATTGGAGCCATGCCGGGAAGGGTAATTCAAAGCCTTAAAAAAGCCGAATCGGCTAATCCTGTATTTGTTTTAGATGAAATCGATAAATTAGGAAGAAGCCACCACGGCGACCCGTCCTCTGCCCTTTTGGAAGTGTTGGACCCGGAGCAAAACTCCGCCTTTTACGACAATTACGTGGAAAACGAATTCGACCTATCCAAGGTGCTTTTTATAGCAACAGCCAACAGCCTCAGCGACATTCAAGGGCCTTTACGGGACCGTATGGAAATCATCGAAGTGAACGGATACACGGTGGAAGAGAAAATCGAAATCGGTAAGAAACACCTAATTCCCAAACAACTAAAGGAACACGGACTGAATGCCAAGCAATTCTCCATGGAAAAAGAGGCCTTGGAAAAAGTAATCGTTTCCTACACCAGCGAATCAGGGGTTCGAAGCTTGGATAAACAAATTGCGAAATTGGTGCGTTCTAGGGCTAAACAAATCGCCAACGACGAAACGTATGAGGTTGTGGTAAAAGAATCGGACCTATTTACGTACTTGGGGGCCGGAAGAAATCCTTCCAAAAGCCTAAACAACGAGGTTGCAGGAGTTGTTACCGGCTTGGCATGGACCTCCGTAGGCGGGGACGTACTGTTCATTGAATCCTCGATTGCAGAAGGAACCGGGAAACTCACCTTAACGGGTAACCTCGGAGAAGTCATGAAGGAAAGCGCGGTAATTGCCTTGGCCTTTTTGAAATCGCACAGCGATTGGCTGAACCTACCTTCCGGTGTTTTCAACGCTTACGATGTCCACTTGCACGTACCTGAAGGCGCAACGCCCAAGGACGGACCCAGCGCTGGAATTACGATGCTGACATCCCTTGCTTCCTTATTTACCCAACGGAAAGTCAAAAAACAACTTGCTATGACGGGGGAAATCACGCTGCGAGGCGACGTGTTACCGGTTGGAGGGATTAAAGAAAAATTATTGGCCGCAAAACGTTCGGGCATCAAGGAAATCATCATGAGCCAAAAAAACCAACAGGATGTGGACGAAATCGAAGCTCGCTATCTTAAGGGCTTAACGCTGCATTTTGTGCGTACGATGAAAGAGGTTTTGGACCTGGCCTTACTTAAAGAAAAGGTAAAAGAAGCAAAATCTATTTCCTTGAAAAACAAGAACTAATCCCACTCTTCGGAATCGTTTTCCTTGAGGAGTTTGTGCCAGTTTTCATCGGGATCTAAGCGGTCTTTGAGGATTTCGGTGTATTCTTCCGAGCTCATGGTGTAGCGCTCCACTTCCGTACCGGTGTACGTTTCAATCGCATCCAACAGGGGTATTTCGTCCGTACTGCAAAAACTCAAGGCTTGTCCACGTCGGTTTCCTCGCCCTGTTCTCCCACAACGGTGTACGTAATTCTCGGGATTGTCGGGCAGATCGTAGTTGATCACATATTCCACCTCGGGAATGTCGATCCCTCTGCAGGCAACGTCCGTGGTCACTAGGATTTTGTTCTCTCCTTGGCGGAAGCGTTCCAGGGTCACAAAACGTTCCTCTTGGGCTTTGCCTCCATGCAGTATCTCAACCGTCAACCCAACGCGTTCCATGGCTTTCTGAACCCTTTCCGCACGGACTTTGGTCCGAACGAAGATCATAAAACGGTCGTCGGGATATTCCGTCAGAATGTTCTCTAGAAAAAAGCGCTTATCGTCCATTTCCACCATCAACACCTGATGGTCCACATTCTTAGAAACCGGATTCCCCGGAGTGATTTGGATGCGAATAGCATCGCGCACAACATCATACGCTAACGACTTGATTTTCTTGTTAATAGTTGCTGTAAAGAAAAGTGTTTGTTTATGTTTAGGAAGCTTGCGTTTGGCGTCCACGATGTCCCGAGCAAAACCGAGGTCCAGCATGACATCGGCCTCATCGAGCACCCAGGTGCTAACGGTGGATAGATCTAAAAAACCTTGGGCAATTAAATCAAACATGCGACCCGGGGTTGTAATCAGCACCTGAGTTCGTTCTTGCAGTTTTTTAATTTGTTGGTCCTGTTCCACGCCGCCAATAAGGGAAAGAATGCTAATGGATAGATGCTTGCTGAGGCCAAGAAACACCTGTTCAATTTGCCGCGCTAATTCGCGCGTTGGCACCATCACCAAAACCTGTACTCCTTTCTTGTGGGCATTGGCCTGGACCTGATGAAGGATGGGAATGGCAAAAGCAGCCGTTTTCCCCGTGCCGGTGGGCGCCACAGCCATGACGTCTTCACCGTTTAGTATGTGGGGAATAACCTTGTATTGAATATCGGTAGGGCGTTTGTACCCCAGGTCCTCAATGGCTTGTAGAATGGAGGGATGGACGGGATAATCCTTGAACTTCATAGTTCAAAGGTACGGAATCCGAAGCTTATTGGTTAAAAAGCTTTTCTACCGCCTCAAAGCGGAACGCAAAAATGGAATCCAATTTCTTCCGAACCACAAGACCGTGCATGAGCCGACCTAAAAATCCTAGCGGAAGCTCATAACTAACAATATCCGTCATTTCCACCGAACCCCCGAGGTCTTTGAAGTGGTGTTCATGATGCCAAATTTTGTAAGGCCCCACGCGCTGTTCGTCAACAAAAAAGGCATGATCACGTACGGTTTTAATTTCAGTGACCCAACGCATGGGAATGTTGAGCAAGGGTTTAACCGTGTATTCAATCATGAGGCCTTCGTACATCTTGTCGGGAATTTCGGTCTTCACTACAAAACCCATAGACGCGGGGGTGATTTTAGCCAGGTTGTGCGGCGAGGAGAAAAAATCCCAACAGGTTGCGAGGTCGGTTTTAACGATTTGCGTGCGTTTCAATTGATACATGCTTAACGAAACAAACGAGGTTAAAAAAAGTTGTTCTAATATCACAAAACAAACCGTTGGCTTTAGGTATTCCAGCTTTATACACGAACTTTGAAATTATTCGGGTATGCACTTGGAATTTACACGGGTGGTAACTTAGAAATTAAAGAGGTATCAACATTAAAATTTATGTGTACCTTCAATTGTAAAATGGAGCTGTTTTTATTTTTATTATCCCTTGGACTCCTGCTTTTGGGATTCGTTGGGGCTGTTATACCTGGGCTCAGTGGCCCTCCCATTGCTTGGTTGGGGTTACTCTGTTTGTACCTTGTTCCTAGTACTGATATCCCTTCTTGGATGTTGGTTGCAACAGCCATTTTAGCTGTTTTGAGCCTTGTTTTGGAATGGACCGTTCCTGCCTACGGAACCAAGGTCTTCAAAGGTTCAAAATACGGCGTTCGAGGTTCTTACGTCGGTATGTTCGTTGGCATGGTACTTCCCATTCCATTTTCGATGCTTCTTGGTCCTTTCTTAGGTGCATTTATCGGTGAATTGATGCACGACCCCCAGGACCGTCAACGAGCCATTCAGGCTGCTTTTGGAACGTTCCTTGGATTCTTATTTGCTATTTTGATAAATTTCCTCATGGTTAGCCTAGTGGCCTTGATTTGGGGATATTATACGTTTATTTGGATGACTTGATAAATGGGGGCCTACAATCCACTCATGTAGCCCCCTTTATCCTTCTGGTAACCCTCCTCGGTGAATTAACTTCTTTTAAATTCGGTGTGTGGCGAGGTCCATTCCCATCTGCACAACAAAAATGAACATCGTTTTCGGAAGAAAAAAATGATTTTGTGAGATTTCTTCGATGAACAAGTATTTTAATTAGAAAATAGCACGAATTTCCATAAAAATCTCGCCCATTACGTTGTTACCCTGACATGAAACATTAGGATTCGCTGGATTTTATCTCCACCACGGCTTATATTTCTAACTATCGAATTCGTTGAACAATCCAAATTGACTAAGCGTTGAAACACCTTTAAAAACATCTCGGTATTTTTCATTTTCTCTGAACAAGTCAATAATCGAATTTAATCCTCCTCGAGCACATATTTCTGGTGAAGCAAGAATTGCTCCATCTATATAATCTTCAATTTTATCCACGTCAAGAATTTCAGATAATTCATCATCGCCACTTAAAAAATCGAACATATGTTGATCATCTAAATAAAATGCTGCTCTTAGTACTTTTATTTTGTCTAATATTTCCTTTTGATCTTTTTGCAATAAAAGGTAATAGGCACCATAAGGATTATTTATATCAACATATTGTCCATTAACCGTCAAAAGATTTTTATTTATCATATGTAAAAACTCTCCATCATTTGTGCATTTTGGTGTCAAATCACTCATAACCTTTTTATGGCCTGCAGTTTCTAAACACCAATAAGCGATAATATTGGCAAGTGCTTCTTTCGTTCGATTATTGTAAAAATCAAAGCCATAAATCCATCGCGTATTATCAGCACATGGCCAATGAGAAAACCAATGTCCTAATTCGTGCATAAGCACTACGTATTGGATGTCTCCTTTAACATTACCACTACGCCTCGAATAGTTTTCGATTTTATCTGAAAATAAAATTACGACACCCTCTGTTGATGTCGCCGTTTTTCCGCTTCCATCAATGCCGTAAACATAAACCCCCAATAAATCTGGATTCATAGTATCCTCATGAGTTTCCTCTAGGTGATTAAATTCTTTCCGAGCATTCTCAAAAGTATCGTAATAAACTGCTGGGAAACGATCTACAATAAAACCATTGTCCTCGAAAAGGTCCTTCAACCAAAGCATTTTATCTATTTCTTGCGCTGAGAATCGATAAGCTGTCAAACCACTCATATTGATAATTTTTATTGTTAATTTTTTCGAATATACTCTTTTCTTTGGGTACTTTTAAACACCCAGCCTAATCATTCACAATGGCCACCAAATAGAACTTATTTTCAAACTCAAACTCTTGACAATAAAACGTTGCGTTTTTATTGATTAAATGCTGAAGACCTTTATCCCGCATCATTTCTATTAAACCTGTAGCAAGACTATTGTGGTCAAAGTTGATGGTTGATTCCGGCAACGTCCAAATTTGATGATATCTAACCGGCGTGTTGCTCACATAATTTTCATTATTGTAAATATGCGACAAAAAACAATTGTTGGCTGCTTCATTGAGCGAACTATCTTGTTGAATGATCATGTTAAATTCGTCTTCGAGCATGTTCATACTTGCATACGAAAAAGGCAAGGTTGGATGTTTTAGTAAATACTCCGTAGTTGGGATCAATCTTCTTCTTCGATTCATTTTTTCCGATTCCTCTTTTGTGAAAATTTTTGGTGTGTAAGCTATTACCACGCTGCTATCTTCCATTGTTTTTTCTTCTGTTATTTGAGCGTTGATTCCAGAAGTGATTAACATAATCGCGACACTAAAAAGGATTTTTTTCATTTTGTTTAAATTTAGAATTAGTAATACCATTTTATTTTTTGCTTCGAAGGGATAAGGAGAAACTTCCTCCCTATTCCATCAAATACTCATCCCTTAACTCCATTAAAATTCTACCCATCATATTTTGACCATCCCCCTCATTTTCACTTATTTTTTTCGCACCCCAAAACTTATGCCTCTCCCCATTTCTATTACCTATATCCTCATAAATAAAAACACCCTTTGTTTTCATTAATTCCTTTTTCAACTCAGGGTGCTGATCAAATTTCATCCTTACACACTTTCTCATATTCTCAACATCCAAATCCGACATAGGAACCACCACCATTCGATCCTTGAACTTTTTAGACTTCATTTTTGCCCCCATAGGCGACTTTTCTTTTCTTATTATCTCTTTAATATCCTCATCATCATACCTCATACCTTGAAACAACGCTTCACTTGTGAGCCAAACTTTCCCATCATACTTGATCGGATAAGGAGCCATATTTCCCATCCAACCAAACTCCTCTTTAACTTTTTTAAACCAAATACTCATATATTAACATTTTAGGGGTTACACATTATTAGAGCATACAAAATGCCTTCACCTCAGTGACTCATCTATACTCTTTCATTAAATTGCTGGAGGACTTAATCGATTGATACGAATCTAGTATTTCGATTCGGAAGAAAAAAATGATTTTGTGAAATTTCTTCGTTTTAATATATCCTTTACCTAAAAAATGTTGAAATAAATAGGATAAGGCGCCATATTCCCCATCCATCCATAAGGGACTGAAACTTTTTTAATCCAAATCATGCGCACATTTATGTAAAAATTAGATTACTTAGAACGACGCAAAACGGATTACATAACAAGCCAAGAAGTAAACGAAGTGAATAATTCGTTAAAACACCGAATTAGCGCAAAAACACCCAACGATTTTCCTCCGATAATTCCTTCACGAAGCGGTAATTATCCAAGTCAAAGCCTTGCATATCGGTTAGTTCCTCAAGGTTGTTTTCCAACACGAAACGCGCCATTTTTCCACGGGCATTTTTTGCGTACATCATCACCACCTTCGGTTTACCTTCATTCTCCTCCATGAAAACCGGCGTGATGACCTTGGTCTTATCCCAATGTGACAATACCGCTTTGCTGTACTCGTCCGAAGCAAGGTTAACTAAATAATCAGCTTCCTGACTCAACTGTTTCGCCAGCTTGTTCCCCCAAAATTGGTAAAGATTCTCCGCCTTCTTCACGGGAAGTTTCGTCTTCATTTCCAAGCGATAAGGTGCGATTAAATCGTCTGGATGCAGTACTCCATAGAGCCCGGATAAAATCCGCAGTTGGTCCTTCATGCGTTCTTGAGCACCTTCCGATAAGGTATCCACCGACAACCCGCGGTACACTTCACCGTCGAACATTTCCACCGCACGGTAGAGAAATCGGTGGTCCCACATTTTAATCATGTCCAAGGACTCCCTTGCCAAGGTTGCCGATACGCCCATGAGGTCAACAATGTGTTGAAATTTTAACTTTGCCAAAGAACGGTGTATGAGCTTTGACTCCGCCATAAACCTAGGGGTCAGTAACCTTTCCGGTTCAATGGCCGCTTGTTTCTTTAAATTTTTAGCCGGAGATATTAGCATTACATATTTCATACATCAAACTTTCATTCACACTGAGTAACAAGTTATCCACTTGTTAAAATCTTGTACAAAAATAACCTAACTTTATCGACATTAAATTGATGAAATGAAGAAACTTATACTTGCTTTATTTGCCTGCTCTCCCCTTTACTTAAGTGCCCAAAATTCTGAGTTTTATGGTTTTTTCGAACCGAGTATTAGCCATCTCGTTCCCATTCCATTGAAAGACGCACAGCCAGCGAACACCGTGCTAAAACCAAATTTTAAAGGAAGAGAAGACGTACAGGTTGACCAATCGCAAACCCATAACCCTGATTGGGTATGGCAACAGCATGAGTCTACCGAGAAAACGACTGCCGCCACTATTTTGTGGCAAGGCAACGGCTTAGGACAAAACATGTCGCCCCCCGATCCAACCGTAGATGCCGACAGCGCAGTGGCCATCGCCTCGACGAACTCCGGAGGAGGTGCCGTTTACCGGATTTTCAATAAAATAACAGGAGCCACAATTTCGAGCTCTTTAACCATGCAAACCTTGGGTGGACCAACCGGCCTTGGAGATCCAATCGTGCTGTATTACAAACCCTTACGTAGATGGTTTTTAATGGAATTCTCCAACAGCGGAAACAAACTGCTACTTCACGTTTCCCAAACCAACAATCCTCAAGGGGCCTACTACACGTATCAATTTAATTGTCCTGCCTTTCCAGACTATCCAAAATGGGGCTTCTGCCCTTCTTCAGATGCCTTCTTGGTTTCTACCAATGAAGGTGGACCTCCGCGCATTTATGCCATGCGTTTGAGCAATTTGCTCGCAGGAACGGCCTCCCCTTTCATCGGAATTCCCATTGGATATTCCCTGAACGGCTTCGGTTTTCAATCCATCACGCCCGTTGATCTCGAAGGAGACCTTGCTGCTCCTGCCGGTATGAAACCGCTTTTCATTCGCCACCGAGACGACGAATCACACACCAATGGAAGTCCGGACAGCCCGACCAACGACTGGATAGAACTTTGGGAAATGACCATCAACTGGGCCAACACCACGGCAACCGTCGCTAAAATACAGGACATCGCTATTGCGGAAATTGATTCCAAATTGTGCGGACTCACGAGTTTTACCTGCGTACCTCAACCCGGTGTCAACACGAAATTGGATCCCCTCAGGGAAACGGTCATGTTCAAAGCACCCATGCGCGTTTTTTCAACCCATCAAACCTTAATGGCGTGTTTAGTGACGGATGTTAATGGAAACGACCGATCAGGAGTTCGCTGGTGCGAACTGCGTCGTCCTAGCGGAAGTACTTCGGCGAATTGGTCCCTCTATCAAGAAGGAACGTACGCGCCAGGGACCACCAACCGTTGGATGCCAGCCATCAATATCGATAAGCACGGTAACATCATCATGGCTTATTCTACTTCAAGTACCACCGCCGGCGATTTTCCTTCGATTAAAATGACCGGAAGAAAACCTTGCGATCCGCTCGGGCAAATGACCATGACCGAAACCACTATCATCGCAGGAGCCTCCTCAAAAACAGGCGATACCCGTTGGGGCGATTACCACCACATGGCGATCGATGATTTTGACGGAGAAACGTTTTACTACACCGGGGTTTACCGCGACGCGAATTCAACCCGTTCACGAGTTGCTGCCATTAAAATGAACCCGGATGCCAACGATGCCGGTGTGGTCGGTGCTTATGTCGTTAATCCCGCCACCCTTTGCG
>Ga0208229_1000171_pt1 | contig 16420 bp, 16 predicted proteins | sample LakMenEpi22Aug11_FD_150725 | JGI IMG/M metagenome (GOLD analysis project Ga0208229, IMG submission 150725) | Freshwater microbial communities from Lake Mendota, WI - 22AUG2011 deep hole epilimnion (SPAdes) | ecosystem: Environmental > Aquatic > Freshwater > Lake > Epilimnion/Euphotic zone ... | reverse complement strand
TACTGGCTTGTTTGGGCCGCCATATCGATGGCCCCGATGGTTCACGCGCAGATGATCCGTCCGCCTGCGTTCATGGGCGGCATTCCGGGCATGGGACAGTTTCAGGCGATCCAGATGCAGCGGCATCAGGCGCGCACCCTGCTCTATCGCGAGGCGCTGGAGGAGTTGCGCAAGAATCCGGCGGCGGCCGATGTGCCGGAATGCCCGGCGGGACAGAGCCCCAAGGGTGGCAACTGTCTGGCCCGACCCGAGCCGGTGGCCGCCGTTGTGCCGGCGCCCGTTGCGGCTCCCATTGTGCCTCCCGTTGCTGCTGCAACTCCGGTTGCGCCCGCCGTCAGCACGCCCCAACCCGCGGCGCAGGCGCCTGTCGTCCCGGTGGCCGAAGCGCCCGTACGCCGCCGTTTCGCCATACTGGTCGGCAATAACGCCTATGCGGCGCCGATCCCTCCGCTGGAAACCCCGATTGCCGACGTGTCGAAAATCGCCGATGTGCTGCGGGCCCGCTTTGGTTTCGAAACCCGGATCGTTCCGGATGCGGGCAAGGCGAAGATCATCGAAGCCCTCAACGACATGGCGCTTGAAGCCAAACCCGATGACAGTGTGCTGCTGTTCTATGCCGGCCACGGCTACCTGATGGAAGACATCAAGATGGGCTACTGGATTCCGGTCGATGCTTCGGTCAAGACCGCCCAGGGCTGGATTTCCAACAGCGACATTTCCAAGCTGCTCGCCGCGATACGCGCCCGGCAATTGATCCTGATTTCCGACAGCTGCTATTCCGGCAGCCTGACCAAGGAGCAGAAGGTGACGCAAGGCCGGGAGCTCAAGGCGGAAGAGGTCCTCAAGCAGCGGTCGGTGCTGGTGTTTTCCTCGGGTGCCGACGAGCCGGTTTCCGACGAGGGCAAGGAAGGGCATTCGATCTTTGCCTGGAACCTGATCAAGACACTCCAGGCCAGCGGCAGCCTCACGCCCGGCGCGCAAATCTGGAACGTGGTGAGCAAGGATGTGAGCAAGGAATATCCGCAGCAGCCGCAATACGGCGCGGTGGTTTCGGCCGGCCATGTCGAGGGCGGGGATTTTCTCTTTCAGGCGCCAAAATAGGCAGGCGGAATGGGTAGAATTCTTCTTCCCGCTCTGGAGGCTTCCGCAATGAAGATCACTTGGCTCGGCCGTTTGAGTTGCAGCGCGATCCTCGGTCTGGCTTTCTCGTCCCCCGTTGTTGCCCAGGCGAGCGCCGCCGGGGCCACGGCGCAAGTCTGGGTGGCGCAGGTCAAGGTTTCGCGCGGGATCGTGCGCATCGAGCGCGGCGGCCAGAGGTTTCCTTCCCCGGTCGGTGCCCGCCTCAAGGTCGGGGATGCGGTAATCACCGAAGCCAACGGCTCGGTCGGCCTCATGTTTGCCGACAATTCGACCCTCTCGATGGGTCCGGCCGGCGAGGTTCAATTGAAGACCTTCAACTACGATCCGACCACTTACCTGGGCGCCTTCGATGCATTTGTCAAACAAGGAACGGTGTCGCTGCAGGCCGGCAATCTGGCGCAGGGCGCTCCCGACAGCGTGAAGATCAGCACGCCGCAGGCGGAAGTGAAAGGCAATGCCCGGCAGTTCATGGTGAATGTCGAGGAGAACAAGTGATGAACATTCCCGCGCCTTGTTTCCGTGCGTTCGCCGCGGCCATGACCGTCGCCCTGCTGGCTGCCTGCGGCAGTCCGCGCGAGCATTTCTCCGTCCTTCCGGATGGTGACGGCAAGACCGGCCGGATGGTCGTCACGCCGCGCCAGGGAAGCCCGCTGACGCTTGACCAGGCCAATGCCAGCGCAACGGTTCGCGGCGGCGAAGCGGCTCCGGCCAAACTGGGTGCGGCCGAGATTAGGGAAATGTACAAGGAAGCGCTGGATGCGCAGCCCATGGCGCCTGCCCGCTTCGTACTGTATTTTGTCGAGGGCGGCGACGTCCTGACCGCCGAATCCCAACGCGAACTTGAAAACGTTTTTGCCGAAATCAAGAAGCGCCCGGCCCCGGATCTGATCGTCGTGGGTCACACCGATCGCGTCGGATCGGTAACGGACAACGATCGACTGGCGCTGCGCCGCGCCGAAAAGGTTCGCGCCCAGCTGATCGAGCAAGGCTTCCTGGCCGAGAACATCAGCGCTTCGGGGCGTGGCGAACGCGAGCCGCTGGTCGCCACTGCGGATGAGGTCGCGGAAGCGCGCAACCGGCGCGTCGAAATGCTGGTCAGATGAAAGCGCGTCCGGTGTCCCGTCCCGCTTTGGCATGGTGGCTGCGCGGCCTTTGCGTCGCCGCTCTCGGCTTCACGGCCGCCGTCCCGGCAGCGCCGACTTTGCCCAGGGAGCCGGTGCTGCGGATCGAGACCGGCAGCCATCTGGGCCTGATTTCCCGCATCAGTGCCGACACATCCGGACGCTGGATCGTCACCGCTTCCGAAGACAAGACGGCTCGCCTGTGGGATGCGCGCAGCGGCCAGGCTGTCGCGGTGCTGCGTCCGCCGATCGGCGCCGAGAGCCTGGGTGCGGTGTATGCCGCCGCGATTTCACCGGACGGACGGACGGTGGCCCTGGGCGGCAATTCGGCCTTTGACGGCGGTGGCGGCCATCTGCTGCATCTGTTCGACCGCACCAGCGCCAGCGTGCCGCCGAAAAGCACGCTGACCGGCATGGAGGCGCCGATTACGCAACTTGCATGGTCGCGGGACAACCAGTATCTGGCGATCGGCCTGCGTCAGGAAGGCTTGCGGGTGTTTCGCCGCAATCTGCAGTTTGTCGGCGCCGATCCCGAGTTCAACGAGGCGATCTTCGGCGCCGAGTTTGCCGCCGACGGTCGCCTCGCGGTGGCCAGCATCGACGGCGCCATCCGCATCTACAGGATAGGACCCAAGGGGCTGGAACGCATGGCGCGCAAACAGGCGCCCGGCGGCAAGCCCTATGGCGTGAGTTTCTCCGCCGATGGCCGCACGCTCGCCGTCGGCTACCAGGATCAGGCCCGCGTCGATCTGCTCGACGCGACCAGCCTCGCCGTGGTTCACAGCATCGAACTCAAGGGCGGCAATCTTGGCCGCGTCGCCTGGTCCGCCGACGGCAGCACGCTGTTTGCGGCGGGCAGCCATGTCAGCGGCGGCCGCTTTCCGGTGCTGGCGTTCGGCCAGAACGGTCGCGGCGCGAAGCGCGAAATCGGCCAGTTCAGCAATACGGTGATGGGGCTGGCAAGCCTGCCGGATGGCGGCGTTGCGGCTGCTTCGGCGGAGCCGGCGTGGGCGGTATTCGACCCGCAGGGAAAAACCCAGGCGGCCAATCGCTCCCAAAGCGCTGATTTTCGCGATGCGGGCGACAGTTTCCGGCTCAATCCGACCGCCGAGACAGTTGCCTTTCGTTTCTCGCCACAGGCTGGCGGCATGGTCTTCGATCTCGCCGCCGGCAGCCTGAAAAGCGGATCGCCCCCGGACAAGGCGAGCGCCCCCCGAACGCGTGGCGATAACGCCGACTGGAAGAACTCGACTGCGCCGCGCGTCAATGGCCGCGCGCTGTCCTTGCGCCCCGGCGAGGTGGCGCGCAGTCTGGCCATGGGGCCGGGCGATCGCAGTTTCGTCCTCGGCAGCGAATGGTTCCTGAGGCATTTCAGCATCGATGGCGCGGTGCTCTGGGAGCGGCGCGTACCGGCCGCGGCGTGGGCCGTGAACGTCAGCACGGACGGCCGCTGGGTGGTCGCCGGACTGGGCGACGGCAGCATCCGCTGGCTGCGCCTCAACGATGGTGCCGAGCAGATGGCGTTGTTCGTGCATGCCGACCGCGAGCGCTGGATCGTCTGGACGCCTTCCGGCTACTACGACACCTCGGTCGGTGGAGAAAATCTGGTCGGCTGGCACCTCAACCGCGCCTTCAACCAGTCCGCCGACTTTTTCACGGCGGGCCGCTTTCGCGATCGACTCTATCGTCCCGACGTAATACAGAAGTTGCTTGCCGCGGGAGACGAGAAGGAAGCCCTGCGCCTGGCACAGGCGGATCTCGCGGCCCTCGAAGCCGCGAATGCCGAGCCGCCGCCGGCAGCACGCGCCCAACCGCCCGCGAAGGCAATGCCGAAGGCCGCCGCCGTGCCGGTGGCGCCTGCCGCGGCTGCGAAGCTGGTCGAGATCGTGCCGCCGGTCATCGAGTTGCAGTCCGACAGCCAGGTCGAATCCAGCAGCGATCTGGTCAAGGTGCGTTATGCGGTGCGCACCCCGCCGGATGCCCCGGTGAAGGACATCAAGGTTCGCGTCAACGGTCGCCTCGACCGCAGCATCAAGCCCGTCACGCAGCGTGGCGCGCAAGGCGAAGTTCAGCCTCAGGAAATCCAGGTGCGCGTGCCGCCCGGCAAGGATGCCGAGATCCTGCTGATCGCCGAAAACCGCAATGCCAAGTCGGATCCGGTCGTTGTCAAGGTGAGTCGCGTCACGGCGGCTCCGGCACCTCCCGCGAGGGACAAGGCCGACTATGAAACGCTCTACATGCTGGTCGTGGCGATCAACAAATACCCGGCGCCCAATGACCTGGTGAGTCCGGTCAAGGACGCCAACGCCTTCAAGTCGCAAATGGCCCGCATTGCCCATCCCCCGGCGGGCGTTCGAAAAATCTACAACAAGCTCGAATTCAAGATGCTCACCGACGAGATGGCGACGCGGGATGGCATCATCGAAGGCCTCAACTGGCTCAAGGCGAACGTCAAGGAGAAGGATGCCGGTGTCTTGTTCCTTGCCGGTCACGGCATTGCCGAGGGCAAGTCGTATTACTTCATTCCCTTCAAACCGGGGGGCATGGCCGCCAAGTCGGCGGAGTGGGTGCCCGGGGATAAGATCGTCGGCACCCTGCAAAGCCTGCCGGGGCGCGCCATGTTCTTCCTCGACGCCTGCTATTCCGGCGCCCTGACCAACCAGGCGTCGGGCAAGGCGTCGAACGCCACCGAGATGATCAACAAGATCGACGATGAGCGCGGCGTCACCATCTTTGCCTCGTCCACGGGCAAGGAAAAATCCGGCGAGGATGATGAAAACGGATTCTTCACCAAGGCACTGATCGAAGGCTTGCGCGGCAAGGCGGCGGACAAGGAGGATAATTTGGTTTATCCCACCGGGCTCAAACGTTATGTCACGCGCCGGGTCAAGGAATTGTCGAACAACGAGCAGCGTCCCTTCATCAGCGATCACGGCATTGACGAGCCGATCGCCATCGTCATCAAGTAATCCCATCCTATTGGAGAAATGACATGAGCTCCCGCAACCTGCAACGTCCCATCGCCGCCGCTGTCGCCATCGCTTTCCTGTCGACATCAACCGGGTGTGCGACGAACCCCGACGGCAGCTTCAAGAAAAATGAAGACGGAACCTTTGTCATCGATGACAAGGCCAAGGGCGCCCTGATCGGCGCCGCCGCCGGCTGTGCCTTGGCGAGCGCCACCGGGTCGGACTGCGCCAAGGGTGCCGTGATTGGTGCGGTTGCCGGCTTCCTGATCGGCTGGTACTTCGAATCGAAAAAGATCGCCAGCGCGCAGCAGGTCAACAAGGAATATGCTTCGTCCAAGACCTCCGCGCCGCCCAGGAAGGACGTGGTACCGGCCAGTTTCAGCACGCAGGTGAAAGAGGCGCCGCCCGACGCTTCGGGGCAGAAGGAGGTCCAGCTCACGTCGAACACCGACATGATCGGCTATGGCGACAAGGTGCCGCAGGTGCAGCAGAAATACGCCATCTACGACGAGAACAACAAGCTGGTCGAAGAGAAGACGGAAAAAGTTGCTGCGGTCGATGGCGCGGGCCGTTACCAGACGAACTCGAAGTTCAAGCTGCCGGCAAGCGCCAAGGGCAAGACCTACACGGTCAAGACGGCGCTGGTCAGCAACAACAAGACCTACAAGGAAAACAGCTACAAGGTGGCGTTTGCCGACGACGGCCGCGTCATGGTGCTGGCGATGGCCAACTGAAATTCCTTGAGCGAGGGGGCGCAAGGCTACCCGTCGCGCTTGCCTATCCCGCTCGGGGGATACCGTCCCGACCCTTGACGGGATCGGGACAAAAAAAGAAGGCGGGGTTGCCCCCGCCTTCCGGCCACTCAACAGCAGTGACGGTATTACTTGCCGCCGATAACGCCGGCTTCGTTGGCGGCGGTGTTGCCCTTGCCAACGGCAACGGCCGTCGCGTTCTTCTGGCTGGCCTGAATCTTGGTGTTGCCCTGGATGTTGGTGCCGCCCTTGATGGCGCCGGCGGTGTTCTTCGCCGTGTTACCCTGGCCAACGGCAACGGCGGTCACGTTCTTCTGGTCGGCCTTGATCTCGGTGTTGCCCTGGATATTGACGCCGCCGGACGTGCCTTGAGCGCCCTTCTGGCTGATTTGGCCGCCTTGTTGAGCAAAAGCCGCGGTGGAAAGAACGGTCAGAGCGATGAGTGCAATTTTGCGCATGGTTACTTCTCCTTTGGGTTGAATAAAAAGTGGGTGCTGCCTATTTACCGCCGATAACGCCTGCTTCATTTGTTGCCTTGTTATCCTTGCCAACCGCAACAGCCCTCGCGTTCTTCTGTTCGGACTTGATGTTGGTGTTGCCCTGGATCTGGGTGCCGCCCTTGATGGCGCCGGCTGAATTCTTCGCCTCATTGTCCTGACCTGCCGCGATCGCCGCGGTGTCATCCTGCTTCGCCCTGAGGTCCACGCTGCCTTGAATCTGCACGCCCGCAGGGCTGCTGGAGCGCATGACTGGCTGTGCGAGAGCGGGCAGGGCGACGAAAGCAGAGACAACGAGAAGAGTGAGCTTACGCATGTTGAGTCTCCAGGCTGGCCGTTAACCGGCCACAACCTTGAAAACGACACGGCGGTTCTTGGGATCGCGCGGGTCGAGACCGGCTGCGGGTGTGCTGGAGCCTTTCCCCAGCGGGACCAGACGCTTGCGTTCGATACCGGCTTTGCCGGCAATGTAATTCACCACCGAGTTTGCACGGTCCCTGGAAAGAGCCAGGTTCTTGTCGGCATTGCCGGTGATATCGGTGTGTCCTTCGACCAGGACACAGCGGTCCGGGGCAAGCGTCAGAATCTTCGCAATGCTGCCCAGGGTGGCTTCCGACGTGGGCGATATCTTGGCGCTGCCGACCTGGAACTGAATGGCAAAATCGACCGCGTTGGCTTTGACGTCAGGCGGGAGATTCGCACAATCGAGAGCCGCGGCCGGCGCCGGCGCACTGGCCGCCGCGGGAGAGCCGGCATTGTCAAAAACAATCGCGCGCGTGCGCATCTTTTTCTTGGCGGGCTCGCCCTCGCCGGGCGCCGTCATGGCGCGCTCGAGTTCTTTCAGTTTTGCTGCGTCGTCATCAGCGGCGACAGCCTGCCCGCTACCCATGGCCAGAACAATCAGGCCGGAGATCAGCGCGGAAGTCGCCGGGCGAAAAATGGTCTTCATTGATTCGTTCCTTATTTGCAGACGTTGATAACGTTCTTGGTAGCGACCACGATGTCCTTCGGAGCCTTTTCGCCTGCCTTGGTTTTTCCTTTTTGTGCGGTTCCGACGTTAACGTCGCTGCAGCCACCGTCCTTCTTCTTCTGAATTTTCACCACGTCCTTTTGGAGAGCCGGGTCGGTGCCGATTGAACCGGTATTCCACCCCTTGGCTTTGGCACTGTTGATTTTCTGGTTGGAGTGGGCGTTCAGCGGCTCCGCGGAGACGACGGAAACTGCAAGGCCCAGGAACAGACCGGCGCAAACGCGCAGAATTTGGTTATTTACATTCATCATTTTTGACAATCGCTCCAATGTTGACACATGCTTTCTTGTTGCGTCCGGCCACCACGTTGGTCACGTTGGTTGCGCTGACGGAAATCTTGGTGTCGCCCTTCTTGTCACCCTGGATGACACCAATCCGGTTTTTGGCTACGACATTCTCACCTACCGCGACAGCGGTCGTGTTATTGGTATTGACGTTGATTTCGGTATTGCCCTTGATGTTCGTGGTTTGCGTTTTCTGAGCCACGGCCCCGGTGCCAATTGCAAGCAGCGCCAGGCCGACAATGATATGTGGTTTATTCATGGCTTACTCTCCAATATTCCAGTGCAAGGGCAGACTGGTGGGTGGCCTGCCCTTGCGGAAGGTGTCCCTCATTGCGTCAAGTTCCTGCTGCGAAACGCCCAATTTGCGGGCGCTGAACGATGACGGATCCGGGGTAAACATGAGGTATGCCTGTGTCTCGTTGATCATCATTTCCTCGAAACCGGTGGCATAGCCGTACTTGCCGAGGAAGGCCTTGAAGGCTTCGCGCTGGGCTTCCGACAGCGATTCCTGCCAGAATCGCCGGCAATATTGCGTGTAATACGGGTTCGTGTAGTACTCGCCGTGCGCCATCTCGTGCAGCAGGATCGCGTAGCGGGCCGCGGCGTTGATCATGGGCTCGCCGGCGCTTTTTTCCTGGGTCTGCGGGATGGAAAGGATCACATTGTTGGGTTCGACAGCCTGCCAGAAGCCGCGCCAGTCGCGCATCATGCCTTGTGCAACAAGGAAATCCCTGACAGCGGTTTCGTCCGGGTTCAGCGGGACCTTGTCGCGCTGCGCAAAATTGAAGAACGTCACCAGTTCATAGACCATGACGTCATGGCCAAACGCGAAATCCGACTCGGAGCGTTTTGCGGCCGCAAGCCGCATTGCCATTTCCTCTGCCGTCAGGACTCGTGGATAAGGCTCGGAACTTTGCTGTTCGGTAAATTGGGTGATCCGGTTGAAGCTGCGCCCCTGATGCGCCAGACCGGCAAAATCAAACACGTAAATTTTCGGATTTTCGGCATATCGCCAGATGGCAAGTTGCCCCGTCCGGCTGCCGACAATCTGGGAAAAGTTGCCGCCAACGGGTTGTGGCGGCGCAGCATGGACAAGCAGTGCAATGGCACTGGCCGCAATCAACAATCCGAAACGAACCACAGTCATAATTGGTTTCTGGAACGACATCATTTTCCCCGGCTATTTTTTGAAATACTCGAGTCGATACGCGTTGGCCCGCGAAACATGGGATCGAACGGCCGCCTGACGGGGCGTTGTCGCCGACAATGTACCACTTGCCGCGGGATCCACTAACAGCAGCCCCGTCGAACTGTCGGCGCGACGGTAGGAAGACCATGCCAGTGCGCGCTGTGCCTGGAACCCGCTGTTGCCGCGCGCATCCGGCGCCACCACGACGCCCGGCATGGTCTTGAAGCCGGCCGCAAACTGCGTTCCGTTAACCCATACACCGGAGTTGGTCTGCAGGAGGATTTCAGCCTGAACCCGAGCTGGAGCAATGACCAGCATCGCTGCAAGGGTGACCGATGCAAAGCCAGCAAGCAAATTAGTTTTGCTCAACACTGACGTTTCCATTTTTCCCCCACTGAATCCGATAGGACTTTCCGGTTTTCTTCGAAGTGTGCCGGGTTTTCCCGCGCTGAATCTTTTCACCGTCGATAAACACATCATCGTTGATCACGGCCACGCCTTCCATCTGCACATCGGCGTCAATCGACCCTGCCGAATTGCTGGCCGTGCTGCCCGGACCTATGCTGATCGCCGTGTTGCCGCCCGCCCCCTTTTCCAGCTTCACATTGGCTCCCGGCACACCTACCGAAACCTGCCCGATGGCGAAACCGGGTGCAACAAACAACCCGCCCAAACAGGCGAGGGTCGAAAGTGGCAACAGCTTCAATCCTCTTTTCATAAAGCAAATAACGCTTCAAGATATCCGACGTTGACAGAATGATTGCCCGGTTACCCTCAAATGTGACTTTTTACACACTATTGCTGGGCGCACCGGACCTTGAACGGCTTGTTGTCTCGCATTATGAAAAATACCGAGCCGGGTTGCATGTCATCACCGATATGACCTGCGACGTTGGAAACCAGTTTTCCGCAGGAAACGATGGGAATGCCATCCGCTCCGATCCGCTCGATGACTACCGTGTTGTCGGTGGCAACGTAGCTGCGCGCCTTGGCGCGATTGTCCTGCGCACGATCCGCAGTGCTTGTTCCGGTGCCTGGAATGGTCGGAACCGGTACCTGTGCGGGGGTTTGTCCTTGCTGGTACAAACGCGCCTTGGCCCGGTTCTGGGAGGCACCGCTTTCCGGTTGTCGCCGGGGACCGAGCAGTCCTTCCTCCTCCTCGGGAATGACGACGATCGCAGGGCTTCCCGACTCCGATTCCTGATAGGCCTTGGCCTTGACGCGTGCTTCCGCTGCCGATTTCCTGGCCTTCTGCCCACTGTCCGGCTGGGCTGGAACCACGATCTCGGCCAGCAGAAAAGCGCCGCCAGGTTCGACCCGTCGCGCTTCTTCCGCCGCCAGGGCATCTGTCGAGAGCACCAAGGCTCCCGTCACCAGGAACAGGAAGGGTGCGGCGACACGCTTCATGGATTTCTCAGCGATTCACGGTAATGTCGATCTGACTGACTACTGCGCTCGGGTTGACCTGGCGGAACTGGTTGACCACTTCATCGACCGACTTGACCGGCAATGGCGTCAGGTCCCGCACTCCCTGCAACGCTTTCGGAACGACCAGTTCCCGGTCGGCACCGATGCAGGCGACCCGTTCGCGGCCGGCCTGGTCGAAGCGGATTTTGAAGCCGCCGCTGGGCAGGCGTACGCTGCTGTTCCCCCTGAGGGTCGGATTTGACTGGAACTGGTTGGGGAAGATGCGCGCCGTGTTGCGCGCGTTGTCTTCGTAGTAGCAGTAGGCCGTGCCGTCACTTGAAAGCGACAGGTTCATGCTGAGGAACTCGCCGACGCGATAGGTCGGACGCCCCCCCTTTTCGCTATCGAGATTGATGCGGAAGGCGTTGGCCGTCGGGACCGATGCGCCCGGTGGAACGTAAGCCGGCGCGGCTGCCGCGGGCGGCGCGCCGATGGCCGCGGAAACGCCGGGCACGCTTGCCGGCTTGACGGCCGGCAGGGCGGCCAGGCTGTTCTGCATATCGTCGAGCAAGCTGGCGTAGAGGTCGAAGTCGATCTGACCGTTGGCCACCAGGCCAACGGCAGCCTGATACTCTCCGACGGCTTGCTTCAGATCGGCATTGATCACGCCGTCGACCGGCCCCTTGTAGCGATTCATGCTGCCGCCCAGCTTGCGCTGGACGAAGGTGATGCGCTCCTTGTCCTGCAGCATGTCGTAGCTTTCGCGGGCCTGGTCGCGAATCAGCGGGTTGGTGATGTCGGTATCCAGGCAACGCCAGTAGGGAACCTGCGTAAATTTGCCGAGGGTTTCGATCAGGCTGAGTTCAAGCAGGGTTCGCGTGGTGGCTCCCAGGCCTTCCGAGCGGCTGAGATCGAGGTTGAAACTCAGGCCGATTTTCCCCAGCTTGCCGCCGGCCTCGCCGGATTTCCCGCCCTTGACCATGACCATCGTGTTGGAGGTGCTGGTCACGGGAAGAATCTTGCGCGTGGCGGCTTCGCCCACGCTCATGTCCATGCTGATCAGGTCGAAGGATTCGTCCTTCGAGTAGCCCAGGTCAAGGAAGGGCAGTGAAATCCCGGCGCCCTTGCTGCTGCGCACCGAGTTGTCGTCCATCTGCGTGATCGAGCCGCGAATGTAATAGTCGGGAATCTTGCGGCCGGCATCGCCGCGAGCCTCGAACAGCCGCGCCAGATCGTCGCCGCCGCCATGGAAGTCGATGAATTCGAAGGCATTGCTCTGCAGGGTCATTTTCGCGATTGCCGTGATGACCATTTCCTTGGTCCCGGTGCGGACCTTGCCGGTTTCGTCCGGCACCCCTGCGGAAGTAATCACGATGCCTTGCTTGCCATGGGCCAGAAACAACTGATCCATGCAACGCAGGGCCTGCGTGAAATTGGTGATGGTCTTGGTGGCCGGCGTTTTCGGTCCGGCAGCGGAGGTGGCCGCCGCCGCCGGGCCAGACGGCCCGAGTTGGGCGCAGGCAACCGCGGAAAAAGCCAGCAGCGAAAAACCCAGCGAAAGACGCTTTGGCGAAAGTACTGACATTGCAACCCCTTTAGCAGTAAGACGCAAATTGGCGACGCGACGACAAGGGATGTTCAAACACCTCCCTCAAACCCATGCTGCAAGTGTAGACCTTCATGCGCAAACGAGCCAGACAAGATCATCATGCCAGATTCGGCCAATGGACCGCAACGAACCTCCCACAGGGGGCGCGCGGCGAACGCGCGGTTGGCGAAAATGCATTTTCGATGAACGCCGCAAGGCCTTTCCCGGTTGACGATCGATCTGATGCCGCGTGACTTATGTCACACTATTGTAAATAGTGTGCGACGAAGCCTCCCACTTGCCGCGGGTCGATGCATTCACATGAGCTTTGATTTTGACGCAGTTCTGGATCGGGCCAACACGGATTCGGTGAAGTGGGCGAAATATGCCGCTGGCCAAGGTCCGAACGAGGCGGTTCGCGACGTGATCCCGCTTTGGGTCGCCGACATGGACTTCGCCGCGCCGCCACCGGTCATCAGCGCGCTGCGGCAACGCATCGATCATGGCGTGTTCGGCTACAACCAGCCCACCCGGAGCCAGATCGATGCCGTGGTGGGCTATGTCGCCCGCACGTTCGATTGGACCATCGACCCCGAATGGCTGGTCTGGCTGCCCGGTCTGGTGTCCGGGCTCAATGTCGCCTGCCGCGCGGTCGGAACGGCGGGCGATGCGGCATTTACCGCGACGCCGATTTATCCGCCCTTTCTTTCGGCGCCGAAATTCTCCGGCCGGCGGGTGGCGAGCGCTCCGCTGGTGCGCGACTCGGCGGGCTGGCTGTGGGATTTCCCCACCGTCGATGCGGTGCTCAAGAGTAGTCAGGCCAAGCTGTTCCTGCTCTGCCATCCACACAATCCGACGGGGCGGGTGTGGAACGACGACGAACTGTGGCAGATCGCGCTGCTCGCGGAAAAGCACGATCTGGTGGTCTGTTCCGACGAAATCCACAACGGCCTGATCCTGTCGCCGTCCCGCCGGCACCGACTTTTCGCGACGCTAAGCCCCGAATTGGCGGCGCGCACCATTACCCTGATGGCGCCGTCCAAGACCTTCAACATTCCCGGTCTCGGCTGTGCCTTCGCGGTCATTCCCGACAGCCGCCTGCGCCGCGCTTTTCGCGAGGCCATGCATGGCATCGTGCCGCACGTGAATGCCCTGGGCATGGTGGCGAACGAGGCGGCACTCACCTTGTGCGACGACTGGCACGCCGCCCTGCTCGATTATCTGCGCGGCAACCTGCGCGCCGTCGAGCGGGCGGTGGCCGCGACGCCAGGCCTCGACATGCGGCCGGTGGAGGCGACCTACCTGGCGTGGATCGATGCGCGCGAGTTTGCCGCGGATCGCGGCATCGACAATCCGGCCCGCTGGTTCGAGCGGCACGGACTGGGGCTTTCCGACGGCGCGGATTTCGGGGCGCCGGGTTTCGTCCGCCTCAATTTCGGCACGCGGCGCGCGCTGCTCGACGAAGCCCTGGTGCGCTTGTCCCGGGCCGCGAGTCTTTAACGTGAAACACCTTGTTCGAAGTCTCGGGTAATGGACGCGCGCAGCGCGCCGACTGGTAACCCCCCCCCCGCGAGGGGGGTAGGGGGCGGGCGATCAATTCGCTTTTAGTTACGGCCGCTGCGCTTAACGCCGATGATGCCGGCGTTAGCCTCCACTGAAACTGCGTTTTCGCGTGTTTCACCTTCGGCCGGTGGCTCTCGCTGCCATGAGCCTTAGGCCGCCAGCCGTTTGCCTTCGCGCACCATGGCCGCGAAGGTTTCGGCCGGCACCGGCGGCGAAAACAGGTAGCCCTGGATTTCGTCGCAGCCGAGGCTTTTGAGAAACGCCAGCTGGTCGCCGGATTCGACGCCTTCCGCAATCACGTTGTGCTTCAGCTGCTTGGACATGCTGACGATGGCGCCGGCAATCGCGCAGTCGTCAACATCGTCGGGGATGCTGATGACGAAGCTGCGATCGATCTTGAGCGTATCGATGGGGAAGCGCTTGAGGTAGGAAAGGCTTGAATAGCCGGTGCCGAAATCGTCGAGCGAGAGGGCCACGCCGAGTGCCGTGATTTCGTCCATCATGGCGACCACCTTCGCCGTGTGGTGCATCAGCATGCCTTCGGTGATCTCCAGCTCCAGCCATTCGGCGCCGATCTTGTGCCGTTCCAGCAACTCCTGCACGCGCGCCGGCAGGCTGCTGGAGAAATCGCGCGCCGAAAGATTCACGGCGATGTGCATCGCCGGCAAGCCTTCGTCCATCCATTGCCGGATCTGCCGGCAGGCAGCTTCAAGAACCCAGTTGCTGACATGGACGATCAGTCCGGATTCCTCGGCGACCGGAACGAATTCGGCGGGCGGCACCAGGCCGCGTTCCGGATGCCGCCAGCGCACCAGTGCCTCGGCGCCGATGATTGCGCCGGTCTCGATGCTGACCTTCGGCTGGTAGTGGAGCAGCAGTTCGTCGCGATCGATGGCGCGGCGCAAGCCCGCTTCGAGGTTCAGTCGATCGACCGCGCGCTGGTTCATGTCTTCGCTGAAAAAGGACAGGCCGTCCGGCCCCGTCTGCTTGGCGCGATACATGGCGATGTCGGCCTGGCGCAGCAGCGTTTCCGTGTCCATGCCGTCTTCCGGGAAAATGCTGATGCCGATCGCGGCGCCCAGTTTCAGCTCGCGGCCTCCGATGACAATGGGATCATCCAGCGCGGCAAGGAGTTTATGCGCCACGTTGGCGGCATGATCGCGGCTGGCAATCTCGAACAGCCCCACCGCGAATTCGTCGCCGCCCAGGCGGCAAACCACATCGGCGCCGCGCAGGCAGGAGCGGAAGCGATTGGCGGTTTCCTGCAGTACCTTGTCGCCGACGACGTGGCCCAGCGTGTCGTTGATCGGCTTGAAGCGGTTGAGGTCGATGAACAGCACCGCGCCGAAACCCTCCTTGCGCTTCGATGCCATGAGCGCCTGATCGGCAAGGCGGTTGAACTGCACGCGATTGGGCAATCCGGTCAGGGCATCGAAGTAAGCCAGGTGGTGGATGCGCCCCTCCGCCCGCTTTCTGTCCGTGATGTCGGTGAAGATGGAAAAATAGTGGGTGATTTCACCCTTGGCATCGCGCACCGAACCGATCGACAGCCATTTCGGGTAGATCTCGCCATCCTTGCGGCGATCCCACACCTCGCCTTGCCAGTAACCCGTGCCGAGCAGCCGTTCCCACATCTTGGCGAAAAAGGCCGCATCGTGCCGGCCGGAGCGGAACTTGCGGGGCGTTTCGCCGATGACCTCATCCGCGCTGTAACCCGTGATGCGGGTGAACGCCGGATTGACCGACACGATTTTTTCCCGCGCATCGGTGATCAGGATCGCTTCGTCCGATTGCTCGAAGATGCGTGCGTGCAGGCGGAGCTGCTCGGCGGCATCGCGCCTTTCGGTAATGTCGGAAAGAAAGCCGATGATCCCGTTCGGCTGGCCGTCATCATCCTTCAATAGCGAAAGCTGGAGCCGGGCCCAGAATATCTCGCCGTTTTTCTTGCGCCGGCGCACCTCCATCTCGCGGCCGCCGCGGTTGAGAAAGGCATCCTCGAAACGGAAGTCTTCTTCGCTTTCGTCCGCGTAGAGAAACAATACGTGGCGGCCGATGACTTCGGCCTCGCTGTAGCCAAACAGGCGTTCCGCACTGCTGTTCCAGCCGGTGATGAAGCCGGCCAGGTCCATGGAGATGACCGATTCGTTGATGTGCTGGAGGATCTGCGCCTGCTGGCGCAGATCCTCCAGTTCGCTATCGGCCGTGGCCATTGTCCTTTACTGTTCCCGGCCGATCTGCGTGGTCCAGTGCAGGGCCCCGATCTGGGCCTTGCACCAGATTTCATTGCTGATCCGGGCCTGCTTCAGCGCGGGAGCGACCATTTCCGGCCCTCCCCCGGCCGCCTCCGCCAGGGTCAGCAGAATTCCCAGTTTTCCGGTGTGCTGCAGCAGTGCGGTACTGATCTCCTCCGCCAGGCGCAACGGCGCAATGATGCTGGCGAGGGGTTGTGCGAACAGGACTTCGAGCAGCGAGAACATGCCGACCATGAAGGCTTCGTCCTGTGTCGTCCGGTCGCCTCCCGTGGCCTTGCACAGGCCTTCCATCAGCGAGGCGCGCAGCGCGGCGGCAGCCATCAGCGGATTTGCCGCGCCGCCCGACGTCTGGCTGGCATAGAGCAGGAGTTGCAGCCAGCGCTGCAACTGCCGGCGGCCGAGCAGGGTAATCGCGTGGGCAAAACTGTTGATGCGCGTGCTGGGCGAAAAGGCCACCGAATTGACCAGGCGCAGCAACTGCACCGAGAGTTGCGGATCGTGCTTCAGCGTGGCTTCGATATCCCGCGTTTCGGCATCATGGGTGATCTGGGCCAGAAGCTTCAGCAGCAAGGTATGTTGCGGACCGCTGTGCGCGGTCGAGGCTGGAAGCGTTGCGGTCGGCGGCGGG
>Ga0208229_1000166_pt1 | contig 16538 bp, 18 predicted proteins | sample LakMenEpi22Aug11_FD_150725 | JGI IMG/M metagenome (GOLD analysis project Ga0208229, IMG submission 150725) | Freshwater microbial communities from Lake Mendota, WI - 22AUG2011 deep hole epilimnion (SPAdes) | ecosystem: Environmental > Aquatic > Freshwater > Lake > Epilimnion/Euphotic zone ... | reverse complement strand
GTTAGGTTCCGCCGCGTTCGGTTTGGCTTGGTATCAGGCCAAACAATTCTTGCCACTATTGAGAATCCTCCCCCGGCTGGTCGCTGCCTGCTATGCACTTGCGCAAGATCAGCGCCAATCTTGCGTAGATTTCTTGCATGGATCCACTGAATTGGTCGGCAGCTGCGGCGATTGTCGGAAAATCTCGGCAAGCGGTCTGCGACCTCGTGAAACGGGGGGTATTGACTGATTGCGTGGTGCGCGATCCAAATGGCAGGGCGATCGGCGTCAAGGATGCGGCGTCGTTCACCGAGGAGTACGCGGCCAAGGTCAGGCCTCGCGCTGGTGGCGGTGGCAAGGAGGCCGGCCGTGTAGCCGCCCGTAGCAGGCGCTCAAAGCCGGCTTTGGTCTCAGCAGCTGAGCGCGCTCCACAGCAGCATCGCCCAGCTGATCGTCCGCGCACCACCAATGCCGAGGTGCCGGACTACAACGAAAGCCGAGCAAAGACGGAATACGAAAAGAGCCTGCTGTTGGAGATCGAGCGCCGGCAGAAAGAGGGCCAGTTAGTGGAGCGTGAAAGCGTGGTGAACACTTGGGCCCAGCTGATCAACAGCGCCAAGACCAAGTTGTTGGGCGTCAGGACGGCGTGCCGCCAGCGCATCCCGCACCTGACCGCAGAGGAAGCGGAGATCATTGATGCCCTGATCAGGGACGCGATGGAAGGGCTGGCGGAGGATGCCGGCTGCCCTGCGCAGGTGCAGCCGTGAGCGCGATCGATCTGCCGCTGCTGCAGGCCGGTGCGGCGATGTGGCGGCCACCACGGAAACTCAGGCTGAGCGAGTGGGCCGATGAGTACGCCATGCTCAGCGCCGAGAGCTCGGCGGAGGCCGGCCGCTGGCACTCGTTGCCGTATCAGCGTGCGGTGATGGATGCGTTTACCGATCCAACCGTGGAGATGGTGGTCTGGCAGAAATCGGCGCGGGTGGGCGCCACCAAGATCTTCAACCATGTGATCGGCTACCACACGCACCAGGACCCCTGCCCGGTGATGATTGTGCAGCCAACGGTGGAGGACGCCGAGGGCTACAGCAAGGATGAGGTTGCCCCGATGCTGCGCGATACGCCTGTATTGCAGCCGCTGATCGTTGACCCGAAACAGAAAGACGGCAGCAACACCATCCTGCTAAAGCAGTTTAAGAACGGCGCCGCGCTGCAGATGGTGGGGGCCAACAGCGCTAGGGGGTTTCGCCGCGTCAGCCGGCGCATTGTGCTGTTCGATGAGGTGGACGGATATCCGGCCAGCACGCCCGAGGGCGATCAGATCAAGCTGGGCATCAAGCGATCGGAGTATTTCTGGAATCGAAAGATCGGACTGATCAGCACGCCGACTCTGAAAGGGTTCAGCCGAATCGAGAAGTGGTTTGAGCTGTCGGATCAGCGGCGGTATTTCGTGCCCTGCCCGCACTGTGACCACTACCAGGTGCTGCGGTGGACGCAGATGAAGTGGGAGAAGGATGCCGACGGCAACGGGCTGCCGGAAACGGCGGCCTACGAATGCGAGAACTGCCAGCAGCTGATCCTGCACAGCAAGAAGCGGTGGATGGTGGAGCGGGGTGAGTGGCGGGCCACAGCGGAAAGCAAGCGGCCTGGGCTGGCTGGATTCCACATCTGGGCGGCCTACAGCTACAGCCCGAACGCCAGCTGGGCCCAGCTGGTTCAGGAGTTCTTGGAGGTGAAGAGCGACCGCACGCAGCTGCAGACCTTCGTCAACACGCTGCTGGGCGAGACGTTCGAGGATGACTACGCCGCTGCTCTGAGCGCCACAGGGCTGGCTGCACGCCGCGAGGAATACCCACCGGGGCACTGCCCTGCTGGCGTGTTGCTGCTGACTGCTGGCGTGGACGTGCAGGACAACCGTTTGGCGGTCAGCGTGTGGGGATGGGGTGCCGGTGAAGAGGCGTGGCTGGTGTGGCACCAAGAGATCATGGGCGACCCTACGCAGTCCGAGGTATGGGATCAGCTTGATGCCGTGCTGGACACTGCCTGGCCCGTAGAGGGTGGCGGAGAGCTCAGGCTGGCGCAAGTGGCGATCGACTCAGGCGGCCACGCAACCCATGAGGTGTACCAGTACGCCAGGGAGCGGCGAGATCGATACGTGGTGGCGATCAAGGGCAGCAGCCGCCGCAGTCAGCAGCCCGTCAACAAGGGGACGCCGCAGGATGTGAACTGGAAGGGCAAGACAATTAAGCGCGGCGTGGTGCTGTATCAAGTGGGCACCGACACGGTGAAGACCACGCTGTTTGGCCGGCTGCGGCACAACAAGCCAGGGCCTGGCTATGTGCACTTCGGCTTATCGGGTGATGACGAATGGTGCAGCCAAGTGACCAGCGAAAAGCAGCAGCTGCGCTACGTAAAGGGATTCCCGGTGCGCGAATGGGTCAAGAGTCCGAGCGCACGGAATGAGGCGCTGGATTGCATGGTGTACGCCTATGCGGCGCTGCAGCTGGCGTCGAGGCGCTATGCGAAGGCGAGCATGTGGGAGAAGCTGGCCGCGCAGCTGCAGGCATCAAGGGATCTGGCGGCGTCAGTAGCCTTAGACCAGCAGCCCGCGCCGCGCCGGGCACGATCATTCAAGGTGATATGACCCAGCCGGCCGAGCTCTACCAATCTGACGCGGTCTCCTGGATCGAGCTGCGCGTCCACCCTGACGCCACGGCCGTTCGCGTGTGGTTTCGCGCTGCAGCAGCTGGCGCCGGTATCGAGGCGGTGGCCAGCGACACTGACGACGGCTGGAAGGTGGAGCTGAGCGCCGCCACAACGGCCACCATGGCAGCCGGCAGCTGGGAGCTGCAGATTGTCAGCACCGTCAACGGCGCACCGCTCACTACTGGCCGCGGCAGCCTGACCGTCCGCAAGAGCCTGGCCTTCAGTGGCACCCCGGGCGCGTTCGATGATCGCAGCCAGGCGCAGAAAGATCTAGAGGCCGTTGAAGAAGCGATCCGCGCCCTGGCCACGGGTGCGGTTGAGTATCAGATCGGCTCTTTAGGTTCCGGCGGCAGGAAAGTTCGCCGGGTGGACCTGCCGGATCTGATCATGTGGCGCGACCGCCTCAAGGCCGAGGTTGCCCGCGAGCAACGCGCCGAGATGATCGCGCAGGGCCTCGGCGATCCGCGCCGGCTCTATGTGCGGTTTCAGGGGGTGAGCTAATGGGTGTTCGATCCTGGCTGCAGCGGCAGATCCTGGCCACACGCCACGGCCGGCAGCAGGGCCAGCGGATGTTTGAGGGCGCCCGGCGCAACCGGCTGCTCCATGACCTGGTGGCGCCTACCACCTCCGCAGACGCCGAGCTGCGCGTCAGCCTGGCGGTGCTGCGCGACCGCTGCCATCAGCTGGTCAGGGACAACCCCTATGCCCGCCAGGCCAAGCGGACCACTCAGATCAACGTGGTGGGGCCGCGTGGGATCCAGATGCAGGGGCAGGTGATGCGCCCTAACGGCACGGAAAAGGACGTGCGCCGCAACCGGCTGCTGGAGGAAGCATGGCGCCGCTGGTGCCGGCCAGACACTTGCGACGTGGCGGGCCGGCTGTCGTTCCACGGCTTCGAGATGATGGCTGCCGGCAGCCTGCCGGAGTCGGGCGAATGCCTGATCAGGATCGTGCGGCAGCCGATGGGGCAGGGCCGCACCCCGCTGGCGCTGGAGCTGATCGAGGCGCACCAGCTCGATGAGGACAAGAGCGGGGTATCAGACCGCGCTGGCCACGAATGGCGGCTAGGCGTCGAGATCAATCAATGGGGCAGGCCCACCCGGTACGCGATCCTGACCCGCCACCCTGGCGATGTGGAGCTCGGCCTGAACCGCCGCGGCGTGGAGCGGAAGCACGTCCTAGTGCCGGCGGCGGACATGATCCATGTGTTCATGCCGGAGCGGATCGGGCAGAACCGGGGTGTGCCGTGGTTGGCCAGTGTGATCACGACGGTCCATGGGCTTTCTGAATACGAAAAGGCTCACCTGGTACGGAAGCGCGTCCAAGCGGCAGCTCTGGGATGGATCCGCACCCCAGACGGTGAGCTGCAGGGTGATGAGGTCCAGAACGGCCAGCAGCTGTTCAACACTGAGCCCGGCAGCTGGAACATCCTCGACCCTGGCCAGGAACCGGTACCGCCGAACTTCGGACCTGACGACGGCCAGTACAGTCATGTAGTAAAGAACCTTACGAGGCGGTTTGCGGCTGGGTTCGGATGCAGCTACGCCACGATCAGCAAAGACTTCAGCGACACGAACTACAGCAGCATGCGCACCAGCGTGCTGGAGGATCGCGACCACTGGCGGGTGGTGCAAAGCGCGATCATTGAGGTGTTTCACCAGCGCGTATTTGAAGAGTGGCTACGCGCTGCAATGCTGGCGGGTGAGTTGCCGTCGCCAGCTTTTAATGACTATTGGACCAGGCCAGAAAGGTATAACGCTCCACGCTGGCAGGCTAGATCATGGGACTGGGTGGACCCAGTTAAGGATGTTTCCGCCATGGAAAAAGCCAAGGCGATGCTACTCAAATCTCACAGCGAATTGATCACTGAATACAGCGGTGAGCAGTTTGAGCAGGTGATGGCTCAGATCGCCATGGAAAACGAGCTGAAGGAATCGCTGGGCCTAATGCCGACCGTGGAGCAACCGACTGAGCCCGTGGTGGAACCGCCTGAGCCGGAAGAGGGAGAAGGCGACAATGAGGACGACGATCAGCCCCCGGTCGCCCCATCCGTAGCCTGAGGCCAGCGACTATCCGGCTTTGGATCTCACGAAACTCAAAGGCCCTCAGCGGCGAGAGCTGCCGATGGGTCTCCGCGTCGAAGAGAAGACCGACGAAACTCTCACCTTTAGCTTCAGCTCTGAGGCTCCCGTCGACCGCTGGTTTGGCCGCGAGATCCTGGTGCACGAGGAAGGATCCGTAGACCTGGGCCGGATGAACGACGGCGGCGTCTATCTGTGGAACCACAACCGGGATGTGGTGCTGGGCGTCGCGGAAAAGGCCTGGCTCGGCGACGATCGGCGCCTCTACTCCACCGTCCGCTGGTCGCCGAACACCCTGGAGAAGGGCAGCGAGGAATACAAGCGCCGACAGGATGTGGAAGCTGGCATCGTGCGCAATGTCTCGTTCGCGTACGAGATCAACAAGATCGACGAACGCGCCGACGGCTTCTACGTGACCGAATGGAACGTGCTGGAGGTCTCCAGCGTCAGCGTCCCCGCCGATCAGACCGTAGGCCTGGGCCGCGCCATGGATGAGCCGGCCGCCGTGGAGCCTGAGCCTGCTGCTGAGCCCGCCGCTGAGCCCCCTGCGCCAGCCGAGCTGACCGTCACGATTGACCCCGAGTTGGTCAAGTCTGCCGTTAGCAAGGCCCTCCATAGCCTGACAGCACAGACCGCCGAGCGGACTGAATCATCCGATCCAATCCCAATGACCACTGAAACGATCAACGTGGAGGAGGTGGCGCAGAACGCCCGGCAGGCCGAGCGTGAACGCGTCGCAGCCATCCGCGGCATGTGCTCCGAGTTCAAGATGGACGAGAGCCTGGCCGAAAAACTCATCAACGAAGACGCCAGCATTGATGCCGCCCGCGAGGTGGTGCTGAAAGAGCTGGGCATGCGCAAGGTTTCCTTCGAGGGCCGCGTGCACGATGCCGGCGGCGCTGAGCTGGGCTTGAGCAAGCGTGAAATCAAACGCTTCAGCCTGTGCCGGCTGCTCCTTCACATGACGGAGCCAACTAACGCCAGGCTCGCTGATGCCGCTGGCTTTGAGCTGGAGGTAAGCCGAGCCGCTGCGGATCTGCAGGCCAGGACGCTCAATAAGAGCGCTCGCGGCGTGTTGATCCCTTGGGAGGTGCTGGGTGTTTCCCGCGCCGCTGAGACCCCCGGCCAGACGGTCGGCACCTTCGGCGATGGTGGTGCACTGGTCGGCACCGATCGGCTCGATGCACAGTTCATTGATCTGATCCGCAACCGTTCCGCCTTCCTGAACAGCGGCCTCACCATGCTCTCCGGCCTGGAGGGCAACGTTGAGATCCCCAAGAAGCTCAGCTCCAGCCAGTACTACTTCGTCGGCGAGAACGCTGACGTGCCAAACAGCAAGCTGACATTCGGCTTGGTGAACATGATCCCCCGCACCATCGGGGTGCGCGTGCCCATCAGCCGGCGGATGATGCTCCAAAGCTCTCCCGATATCGACAACTTGGTGCGCCTTGACATGGCCGAGTCCGTTGCCTTGGGCATGGATTCCACTATCGGTTACGGCACTGGGTCCAACGGCCAGCCGCTGGGCATCATCAACACCACCGGCATCGGCTCGGTGACGCTAACCAACGGCAAAAGCAAGGCGTTCCCCGTCAGCCTGGGTGGCGCTCCTACCAGCCTGGCTTGCGGCGAGTGGGACAACTACGTGGACCTGGAGACCGAACTGGCGATCGACAACCTCGACGACGGTTCGATGCGCTACATCATGAATAGCGTGGTGAAGGGCGCTCTCAAGCAGACCCTGCGGGCCTCCGCCGCTGGCTCCGACTACATCATGACCGACGCCGGTCAGGTGAACGGCTACCCGGTAGTGGTAAGCAACCAGATGCAGCTCAACGACGTACTCTTCGGTAATTTTGCCGACTGCGTGGTGGGCATGTGGTCTGGGCTCGATCTAATCGTGGATTCGGTCACCCAGGCGGCATCTGGCCAGACGATCCTGAATGTCCACCAGGACTTCGACGTGGCGGTACGCCGTCCGCAGTCCTTCGCTCTGGGCACCTGATTATGAGGCTGCAGATTCTCTCGAACTGCAGAGCAGACGGTCGCCACCTCGCTATGGGTGAGGTGGCTGACCTTCCTCAAGGCCCAGCTAACGAGCTGCTGGCGCTGGGCATGGCGTCGATTGCGCCAGAGCCCGAACTTGAGCCCGCCCCGGCCTGTCCACCCAAGCCGCGGCGCTCTGCAAAGACTTCCACCCCTGACCCCACCCCCACCCCGGAGGATTGATCAATGGCCATTGAACTCAGAAACCTGGAGCAACTCCAGGCCTTTACGATCCTGGCGCCAGCCACCCGCGACGCCGTGGGCAACACTACTGCGGTTGACGTGAGCGCTGTGGATGGTGATCTGCTGCTGCTGCTGTATGCCGCCGCCAGTGCATCCAGCACCGCGATCAAGGTGAAGGTGCAATCCGGCAATGCCTCTGACGGCAGCGATGCTGCAGACGTGGCCGGCGGCGTCTTTACCGATCTGGGCAGCACTGCTGCACTGCAGAAACTGTCGATCCCCCGCGACCAGGTGGGCAAGTTTGTGCGGCTGGCCTTCACCGATGAAACCGGCAGCTTCTCCGCTACCGTCACCTGCGTAGCAGTCGGCGGTGCCCGTTACGCGGTCTGACCATGATCCAGGAAATCCCCGATGATTTCCTGCTGGCTGACTTCGGCTCCAGCGTCACTGCTGGGGCCGTTGTTGGTTTGGGGTTTATGGACCGCGCCAGCCAGATCATTATGAATGACAACGTGGTGACGGTGGACTATGCGCTGACTGCCAGGACTGATCAGTTCGGCGGTTTGCAGTATGGCGACCAGGTGCAGCACGAAGGGCAGACATACAGGCTGCAGCATGAGCCGCTACGGCTAGCTGATGGCCGGTTCTGCGTGATGGTGCTGGAGCTAGTGCAGGAGGTCGCCACCTACCTGGTGACGCTGAGCGGCCTGCGGATCACGACTCTGAATAACAAGCAACTCCGCATTCTGTAGGCATGGCTGAAACTACGATCACAGGCCTGCCGAACGCCACGACCCCGCTCAATGGAACCGAGCGGGTGCCGATGGATCAGAACGGCGCCACGGTGGACGCCAGCACCCAGGCAATTGCGAATCTGGCGGCTGGCGCGATCAGCAGTGCTGTGGCTGCCCACGTAGCAGCTGCAGACCCGCACCCTGGCTACCTGACCGCCGCCGAGGGTGACGCGGCCTATGTGGGGCTGAGCGATGCCCGGCTGAGCGACGCCCGCGAATGGACCGCTGCCACAATCGAGCAGGCTGAGGCCGAGACCGGCACCGCGACGACCCGACGGGCGTTTACGGCGCAACGGGTGCGGCAGGCCATCGCGGCATGGTGGACCAGCGCCAGCACCGCGGCAGGCCGCGCCATAGTGGAGGCCCTCGACGCGGCCGCACAGCGCACGCTGCTGGGCCTGGGCACGGCTGACAGCCCATCATTCACCGGCCTCACGATCACCGGCACAGCGCCGGTCGTCATCCCCCACATCCACGGCAGCATCGCCGGGAACTTTTACGTTCACGTCAAAAACACCAGCGGCGGCCCCCTGGCGGCGGGCACGGCGGTCTATGCGACCGGCAGCGTGGGCGACACCGACCGAATCACGGTGGCAGCCTGCGACCCGACCGATCCGCTCAAAATGCCGGCGATCGCCGTGCTGGAGACCACCCTTGCCAACAACGACCCCGGCGATGCCGTGATCTTGGGCGAGCTAAGGCCGTTCAATTCCAACAGCTATCAGATCAGGGACCGGCTTTACGTGGGCACTGGCGGGGCTCTGGTGGCCACTCCCCCGGCCAGCGGCCTGGTACAGGCGGTCGGCAGCGTAGTGAGGGTGAACGTCAACACCGGGACCATCCTGGTGAACACCGGCGCGGCGATGGCCCGGGTGGGATTCACTGGGGCCTATGGCGATCTAAGCGGGCTGCCCGGAGTAGTCTCCACGACTACGGCGGGTTTGGCGCCGGCAACAGGCACCCCGAGCGGCAAGTACCTTAAGGACGACGGCACCTGGGCCACGGTTGAGGCTGGTGCGACCCCTGCAGGCAGCGGCACCGAAATTCAGTACCGCAACAGCAGCGCACTGGGCGCAATCCCCAACAGCAGCGTGGATGGCGCCACGGGCGCCGTGACGCTGGCGAGGCTGATCCTGGCGGCGAATAGTGCGGCCAGCACGCCGCCAATGGCGATGACTGGAACGTGGTTTTCGGGCGGGACTGGGACCACCACCACGCCGCACTTTCTGATCGAGCCTGCGGGCACTGCATCTACCGCCTGGAGCACGTCTGGCACAGGGCTGGGGGTGAATGCACCTAGTGGGTTTGCGGGAGCCTTAATGGACCTACAGGCCAATGGAACAAGTCGATTCCTGGTTGGCGCTGCGGGGTCTGTAAGTTGCTCTCAACTATCAACAGGCAGCGGAGTAAATGTTGGCTCATCAACAGGCAGGCTAGGAGTTGCACTCGCAAATGATCATGGGCTTGTATGGTCAAGCAATAATACTTGGTTCGGAACGATTGATTTACGGCTATTGCGCGACGCTACAGGTGTTTTTGCTCAGCGCGACGGCACCAACCCTCAAGTCCACCGCATCTACAACACCTTTGCCAGCGCCACCAGCTTTGAGCGGGCGAAGATTGAATGGGCCAGCAACATCCTGCGCGTCGGCACCGAAAAAGGCTCCGCAGGTGGCACAGCCCGCGACATGGAGCTACAGACCGATGGCACAACGCGAATCACGTTGAAGGCTAACGGGGCCATCCTGTTCTCAGGTATTCCCACCTCTAACCCGAACGTCGCGGGCCAGTTGTGGAACGACGGCGGAACCCTGAAAATCTCCGCCGGTTGATCACCATGCCCCTTTCCTCTCTCACGATCACCCTCACCGACACCCGCCTAATTGATGGCTGGGTAGAAGCCGCCAATCGCAACGGCACCACGCCTGAGCAACTCGCGCTGGAGTTCCTGAAACACCAAGGCCGGATTTATGCCGACCTGAGCCACATCGGGCTGATCACCAGCTCTAAATTCATTCGCCGGTTCTCAGCTGCTGAGTACGGAGCGATTCTGGCCGCTGCCGAGCAGTCCCCGCAGGTGGCCGCACTGGTGGATGAGCTGACCAACTCTCCTACAGTGGCGCTTGACGACCCCCGCCTAGAACCTGGTCTGCAGGCATTGGCAGCCACTGGCCTGATCGCTGCCCAACGCATACCGGATTTGCTGGCATATCCGCGCCCGAAGCCGAGCACGGAATAACCCCCGTAGTGCCCTCGACCTCGATAACCACCCTTCTTCAGATCCCCGAACAGATCAGGATCGTATGCCCCACCCAATCCGCTTCACCACCGCCGTTGCACTGGTGGCCGGCCTGCTTGTCTGGCTGCTGAATGCCGTGCCTCTGCCAGTGGCAATGGGCGTCGCGGTCGTCTGCGCTTGGCTGGTGTTCGATCTGGTGCAGCCGTTTTAGCCTGACCTTATGGCCAGTATCCGCGAACAGATCCTCGAACGCATCAAAACCGTGACCCTTCCCGGCACGGTGCAGGTTGGCCAGCGGATCTACCGCAGCCGTGCGCAGGCCTACTCCAGATCGGAAGCGCCAGCAATCACGATCAGCCCCGGCGAAGACAATCCGGTCAACGCACCACGCACCATCGGCGCCAGCCTGGGGCGCCTGGATCAGGCGCTGCCGGTGCTGGTCGAAATCTACGTGCGCGGCGACGTACCCGACCAGCTGGCGGATCCTATTGGCGTTGACGTGCACAGCAGGATGATGGCCGACCGCACGATGGGCGGCCTAGCCCATGACGTGCAGCCCGATGGCTTCCGGCCTGAGTACGAGCAGGCTGACGCCTCTGCTGGGTGGATGCAGTACCGGTTCCTGATCAGGTATCGCACCCGAGACGACGCGATCGATCAATTGCCCTGACTCCGTAGCCTGAGGCTAGGACGCTCAGCCCCCATCCATGGCGGAACAATTCGAGCACCACGGCGAGTCTGGTGAGTACGTGATGCTCCCCAGCGGCGAGATGGTGTCTGCTGCTGACTACCAGCCGCCCAAGGCTGAGCCCGCCAAGCCCGCCCAACCCAGCAAGGCCAAGGACTGATGACCGCACTCCTGATCCGTAATTCGTTCTTGCTGGCCAAGACGGAAACCGCTTACGGCACCCTGGCCAGTTCAATCGGTGCATCCGATGCAGTGAAGATCACCTCGCTGGAGGTGAACCCGCTGACCGGCACCCGAGTCGAGCGGAATCTGATCAAGGGGTTCCTCGGCGCCGACCGCCAGCCGCTCACCAATGAGCACGTCGCCGTCACGGTGACATTCGAGTGGGGCGGCTCCGGCGTCGCTGCCACCGCACCCCGGTTCTCTCCGCTGCTGCTGGCGGCTGGCATGAATCTGGCCGCATCGGCCGAGATCACCGGCACGGCCACTGCAGGCGGCGCCAACACCATCACCCTGGCGGACCTGGGCGGCAGCAATCCGACCAGTGATGCCTACGTTGGGTTTCCGATCGAGATCACCAGCGGCGCCAATGCCGGCGACAAGGGCGTGATTGTGGCCCACAACGGCACCACCCGAGAGGTGACGGTGGTGGCGTCCACGGCATCGTTCACCGGCGGCGCGGTGAACTACAAGATCCCCGCGCTGTCGCTCTACCAGCCGATCAGCACTTTCGGCAATGGCAGCAGCTGCACGCTGGTAGCGGTGAAAGATCAGAACGTGCACCGCATCGAAGGCTTCCGCGGCTCCCCGGCGCTCAACTCACCGCTGAACAGCTACGGCACCTTCACGATCACCGGCATCGGCAAGTACGTCACCCCGACCGCAAAGAGCGCCGAGGCCTTCACCTACGGCAACCAGGCCGAGCCGGTGCCCGTCACCCCGCGCCACACCAAGGCGCTGCGGTTCCAGGGCTACGGGCCATGCACTGAGAGCTTCACCTTCGACTGGGGCCTCACTACCTCGTTCCGTTCGCTGATCAACTGCGAGCCTCACGCCCGTATCACCGATCGCCCGAACCCGAACGGAACGCTGACGATTGAGAATCCGCCGGTTGCGACCAAGGATTACTTCTCTGCTGCTGCTGACAACAGCGGCGCCAGCGATGGCCCGTTCGTGGTGCAGCAGGGTACGGTAGCAACGGAAAGCTCCATCTTCTTCTGCCCGAAAGCTGCAATCAGCGGCGATCTGTCGTTCAGCGATTCCGATGGAATCGACATGCTGCAGATCCCGTTTACTGCGCTGCCCAAGACGCAGAACGACGAAACCCGCCTGATCTTCTTCTGATTCGCCATGTTCCACCTGTTTCAGCCCGACCACATCGAATGGCCGGTGAGTGTTGACCTGCCGGCCAAAGGTGGGGTCAAAAAGCCCTACAAGTTCACCGCTCATTTCAGCGTGCTAGATGAGCAGGACGCGCAGGCGCTGCAGGATCAGCACAATCAGATGTTGGTGGCGATGCGTAAGCGCATCGAGGCGCTGCAGGGTTATGCCAAGGATGAAGAGGCCTCGCTGAGTGACCCGCTGCCCTGCACCTATCAGGACCTGGCTGATGAGGTGCTCTGCGGCTGGGGTGATGAGGTAGTGGGCGAGGATGGCGAGCCGATCGAGTTCAGCGACGCCACCAAGGCCCAGCTCTACCGGGTGCAGGGCGCCAGCGCTGCGATCTTCAAGGCCTGGCTTGAAAGCCTGGGCCAGCCGTCTGAGAAGGCTGCCGCGAAGGCTGGAGGGTTCCGCGCAAAAAACTGATCGACGCGGCGCGGTTCCTCGCCGCTGCCGCGAAGGGCGACCCAGCCGACGATGGCAAGGATGCGGCTGATGCTGCAGCCATGTTCGGCCTGGCGGTGCCTGAGGTAGAGCGGCGGCCGGAGACGTTCGGCCTGCTGGCAGAGAACGTCGAGGCGATCGGGTGGTTTATGAAGCTCCAGACCCAGTGGCGGATGGGGATGAATGGGCCTGTGGGGCTGGACTATCAGGTGTTCTTCCTGTGGGCCAAGGATGAGGGCGTGAAACGCCAGGACCGGCTGTGGCTGCTGGAGGATCTGCGGCTGGTGGAGCGGGAGTTTTTGGGGGTGATGAGGGCGGATCCGTAGGGGAGGGTGCGGGATGGGTTCCGGTGCGGTAGGGTGTGGGGCAGGTGCCCGCACGGGACACCACTGCCACCCGCTCACCCCGCCTATGGCCGCCAAACGCCCGCCCTTGCTGTTGCGCGACATGCGCAACCCGGCTGCTCCCATGCAACCGATGACCTTGAAGCTGCCCGGCCAGATGATTGAGGCCCTTGACCGCCATGCCGTGGCCTACAACACTTCCCGTATGGTCCTGGCCCGCACCCTGCTGGCCCAAGGGCTGGAGCAGCTCGAAGACCACTGATCATCTATCACACCCACTCGCCATGACAACCCATCTTCTCGACTCCCTAGCGGCCGACCTAGCCGCGCTAGAGATGCTCACCGCTGCCATTAAACTCAAGGTGGAGGCGCTGCAGGCACCCGAGCCGGCTGTGCCAGCTGTGCCTGTAACGGCCAAGCGGATTCCCGAGCATGTCCTGGTTGACGTGATCGCGTCGGAAATCTCGGGATTCGTAAAAGGCCGCGCCTCCTACAAGGCCGGAGAGTTCTGCGATCACTGCCGCCCGTTGCTGCCGCTTGGCAGCGTTGACGTTGCCCTGGACTGTGACGATCAACCGTTCTGGCGCGATCGATTCATCAGGGCCCACAACAAGATTGCAGAGCGCCGGGGATTCAAGCGCACGGCGCCTGGTGTCTGGGCTGTGCCGTCGGAGGCTGTGTGATGGGCGAAAAAATGCGGTCGGTCAAGCTGCTGATTGATTTAGAAGTTTTCTATGATGAATCGCTAGACGATGACTATGTAAGAAACAAATATCTGTTTGACAGTGACCGCTGCTCAACTGTGAGGTTTTGCGGAGAGCCCGGCTCAATTATTTCGTCAGCAGCAAGCGCTGAGGTCACTGAGATTAACGGCCCCAGCATCGTGTCTTGCTGGAAAAACAACCCAGCATTCTTCGAGGCCCTGTGCCAAGAAGGCGTGATCGAATGGCTGACGCCGTTCGTGCTGGGTAAATCCACCACTCCACCTGAAAAAAACTAGCTATGTCAAACTCTCAACTCGCTGCAATTCTTCTTTTTTTTTCTTGCTGTAACTCTGCCTATTGCGCTGTTTTTTATGCCTAGTCCTGATGCCATGACCGCCGTTGGTTTTGGGTACTCGCTAGCCGGAGGCGGTATCGCAGTTGTTTTGTTGGCGAACTAACCCCGCCTGCCCCGTCCACCACCGGGGCTTTCTGCTGCCCGCCGTCCGTAGGCTGACCCCAGGACTGGCGAACAGATAACACATGGCCCGAATGAGCCTGGATACCGCCATCCGGCTCTCAGCCGAGGTGAAGGGCGGCGGGAATATCGACCGGGTGAAGAAGTCGCTGCAGGATCTGGGCAAGAACAGCCAGACCACGGCACGCGAGATCAGCACCTTGCGGGCGGCCACGTTCCAGTTCGCCCGCGCCAACGACAACACGATCGCCGGGATCCGCAGCAGCATTGGCGCATTCCGTGGCCTGCAGGAGCAGGCCAAGATCGGCAGCAGGGAGTTTCAGCGGTACGGCGCCGAGATCCAAAAGCTCGAAGGGAAGCTGCGGGGGCTCGACACCACGGCCACCGCAGCTGGTGATTCGATGGGCCGCAGGTTGGCGGCAGGCCTCGCCAGCAGCCTGGCTACCATCGGCGCTGGCAGGGCCATTGGCGGATCGCTGGGCGCCGTGGTGGCGAGTGAGGAATCAGAGCGGCGGTTGAGGTCGCTGTCGCAGGGGCTTGACGATTACAGCAGGGTGCAGGCCGCCGCCACTGCTGCTGCGCAAAAGTTCGGCACTGCGCAGACGCAGGCCAATCAAGAGTTCGCGCAGATCTACGCCAGGCTGCGGCCAATCGGGCTGACGCTGGAGGAAGTCAGCACCGTCTACAACGGATTCAACACGGCGGCCAAGCTGAGCGGCACCACCTCAACTGAGGCAAGCGCGGCGTTCCTGCAGCTGAGCCAGGCGCTGGGCACTGGCGTCCTGCGCGGCGAAGAGCTGAACAGCGTCTTTGAGCAGACCCCGGCAGTGGTGCAGAGCATCGCTCAGGTGATGGGTGTGCCGATCGGCCAGATCCGCGAGCTGGCGAAGGAAGGCAAAATCACCGGCGACATCGTGTTGACAGCCTTAGGGCGGATTGAACGCGACGGCGCCCCCAAGCTGGCCGAGGCGATGAAGGGCCCGGCGCAACAGTTCCGCAACCTGCAGATTGCGGGGCAGGAGCTGCAGATCGAGATCGGAGAGGCGCTGCTGCCCACGGCGCTGGCGATGGCCAAGGCGGCAACCCAGCTGCTGCAGGAAGTCAACAAGCTCCCCGAGCCGGTGCGCAATGTGGGCGTGGCAGCGGCGGCGGCTGGTGTGGCCGTCGTGAGCCTGACCACGGCAATGAACGCCATCGGCGGGATTCGGGCCGCCACTGCAGCCCTGAACGCCTACACCGCCTCCGCTACTGCCGCCGGCACCGCATCAACCGCCGCGGCCACCAGTGCCGGCCGGCTGCTGACGGTACTGGGCACGCTGGGCAAAATCGGCCTGATCACGATCGGCGTGAAGTTCGCGATCGAGGGCCTTGACGAGCTGCTCACCGGACTGGTGGGCGTGCAGGATGCAGAGGCCGCGGCCAAGTCGATGGCCGAGCGTCGGGGCCTGACCTACACACCGAGCGCTGCGGTGACGCGCAGGAATCAGGCTTCAAGCGCCTACGTGTCCCGCTTTGCCGGGGCCCGCGATGCGGCGTTTGCCCGTGCGCAGCAGATCACAGGAGCGCCGGCCGCTGCAGTGCCGTTGTCGGTTGTGCCGGCTGGTGGAGGGGCGGGTGCTGGGGCCGGGCGCCAACCCACCACCGCTGCCGCCCCGAGGTTTGAGCTCTCCAGCCGTGGCAGGGCGCTGGTTGCTGCGGCCCAGAAGCTCGGCGTCAGTCCGCTTGACCTGGCGACGATCATCAGCTTTGAGACCGCCGGCACCTTCAGTCCCTCAATCCGTGGCGGCGCTGGCGGCAACTACCAGGGCCTGATCCAGTTCGGCGCGCCTGAACGTCGGCAGTACGGCGTCACCCCGGGCCAATCCTTTGAGGAGCAGGTGATGGGGCCCGTCGTGCGGTATTTCCAAGATCGCTTCAAGGGCGTGGGCATGAGCACCCAAGGGGCCAGCCTGTTGGATCTCTATACCACCGTACTGGCCGGCAATCCTCGCGCCAATCGCAACGCCCGCGACTCATTCGGCACTAGCGCCGTGAGCGGCGTGCAGCGGATGGGGCCGCATCGCCAGAAAGCGCTGAGCACATTCTTTGGTGGCTCAATGGAAAATATTGGGTTTGGCGCTGTCGAGCAGGCGCAAGCTCAAGTTGCCGGCTACGAGGAAAACATGGCCGCAATGGAGCAACTCCAAGAACAGCAAGCCGCCGCACAGAAACAGCTCGAACAGTTCAACGAAGAACGGGCCAAGACCGCCTTGCAGCTTTATAACGAAAGGAGCTTGCTAGGTGCCACAACCGATGAGCAGCGCCGCCGGTTAGAGTTAGAAATTGAGATTGACAATATCACCCAGCAGCATTTTGAGAAGCTGCAGAACCTGAAGGCGATTGAAGAAGAGATCGCCCGGCTCGGCGGCGTGGCTGAAACCGCCGCCATCCGCGAAGGACTGGAGCGCGAAAAGGAGCAACAGCTGGCACTGGCTC
>Ga0208229_1000162_pt1 | contig 16802 bp, 10 predicted proteins | sample LakMenEpi22Aug11_FD_150725 | JGI IMG/M metagenome (GOLD analysis project Ga0208229, IMG submission 150725) | Freshwater microbial communities from Lake Mendota, WI - 22AUG2011 deep hole epilimnion (SPAdes) | ecosystem: Environmental > Aquatic > Freshwater > Lake > Epilimnion/Euphotic zone ... | reverse complement strand
AGCAGACGGTTCGCTGGATCGCCTCGAAGCTGCGGCCGTTGCGGATCAGCAGCCGCAGCGCCTTGCAATAGCTGGGATAGCCAGCCTCCAGTTCGCCGATCGTGAGCTTGGCGGCTGAAGACATGGGCGGGGCGGCGATGGGGCGGAATGGCAGCCGATCCGTCTCCGCTGGCATTCCCGTCCATCCTCGCCCGCAGCAGGTTCCTGCCGGTTAAATCCGGGGCAAATGGAAAGACCCAGGCCCTGCAACAGTGGCAGAGGAGCCCCAGAAAACGAGCCCGATGATCGAGCGCCTGAGCCTGCGTCAGCCCGACGACTGGCATGTGCACCTGCGCGACGGGGCCATGCTGCAGGCGGTGGCGCCGGCCACGGCCGCCCAGTTCGCCCGGGCGATCGTGATGCCCAACCTCAGGCCACCGGTGACCACCGTGGCGGCCGCCAGGGCCTACCGCGAGCGCATCCTTGCGGCACTGCCGGCCGGCGGCGGCTTCACGCCGCTGATGACGGCCTACCTCACCGACACCATTGCTCCTGCCGAGATCGAGCGGGGCTTCGCGGAGGGCGTGTTCACCGCCTGCAAGCTCTACCCGGCCGGGGCCACCACCAACTCCGATTCGGGGGTCACGGCGATCGCCCGGATCGAGCCGGTGCTGGCGGTGATGGAGCGGATCGGCATGCCGCTGCTGATCCACGGCGAGGTCACCGACGCCGAGATCGACATCTTCGATCGCGAGGCCGTGTTCATCGAGCGGGTGCTGGAGCCCCTGCTGGCGCGGCACCCGGGCCTGAAGGTGGTGCTGGAGCACATCACCACCAGCGACGCGGCTGATTTCGTGCGCAGTGGCCCGGCCACCCTGGCGGCCACGATCACCCCCCACCACCTGCACATCAACCGCAACGCGATGTTCGCCGGCGGCCTGCGGCCGGATTTCTATTGCCTGCCGGTGGCCAAGCGGGAGCTCCACCGCATCGCCTTGCGGGCGGCGGCCACCTCCGGCAACCCCAAGTTCTTCCTCGGCACCGATTCGGCTCCCCATGGCCGCGAGGCCAAGGAATCGGCCTGCGGCTGCGCCGGCATCTTCAACGCCCCCTTCGCCCTGGAGAGCTACGCGGCGGTGTTCGAGCAGGAGAACGCCCTGGAGCGGCTGGAGGGCTTCGCCTCGGAGTTCGGGCCCCGGTTCTACGGGCTGCCCCCCAACCCGGGCAGGGTCACCCTGGAGCGTCAGCCGCAGCAGGTGCCGGCCCGGGTACAGCTGGCTGTCCAGGAGCTGGTGCCGTTCCACGCCGGTGAAACCCTGAACTGGCGGCTGCTGCCCCCCTCCCCCGGGGATGCCCCGTTCAGAAGCACAGGCAGCTGAGCAGCCGGTCGGCCTGCTCGGTGCTGTGGTCGGAGCGGGTGATGCCGGAGTGGTCGGCGATCCGGCGCAGGGTGCGCACGGTTTCGGTGATGTGAGCCCCCTTGTTGAGCATCAGGGCCTCGGCCCGGGTCCCCATGGCGGCGTCGGTGATCTCCGCCCGGGTGGGGGTGCCGCGGTGCGCCATGGTGTCCAGCACTTCCGTGGCCCAGATGCAGGGCACATGGGCCGCGGCGCACACCCGCAGGATCTCCTCCTGGATCCCGCTCAGTGCTTCCCAGCCGCACTCCACCGCCAGATCGCCGCGGGCGATCATCACCCCCAGGGGGTTGGGCTCGGTCATGGCGCTCAGCAGCAGCCTGGGCAGGTTGAGGAAGGCCTGGTGGGTCTCGATCTTGAGCACCAGGCCGCCGCAGGGGGTCTGCTGGTTGGCCAGGGCCTGCTGCAGGCAGGTGATGTCCGCTTCGCTGCGCACGAAGGACGCGTTGATCAGGTCGGCGAGGCGGCAGGCCAGGGCCAGGTCGTCCTGGTCCTTGGCGGTGAGGGCGGGGATGCGCAGGCTGGTGTCGGGCAGGTTGATGCCCTTGTCGGCCCGCAGGCGGCTGCCCTTGGCACGGGCCTGCACGATCTCCAGTTCCACCTCCTGCTGCCCTGCGCTGGCCGGGGCCACCACCACGGCCGCGATCCGGCCTTCGTCGAACAGCACCCGCTGACCGGCTTCCAGATCATCCAGCACCTCGGGCAGGCTGCAGCTCACCCGGGCGGGGGGTTCACCGGCCACTTTCACAGCACTCTTCACAGCACTGTTCCCAGCATCCATGATGGGCTCACCGCAGAGGCGCAGCCGATCGCCCTGCTTCAGCAGCAGCTCGCCCGGGTACTCGGGCAGGTTGGCCACCTCCAGCTGCACGGGGCCGCCCTCCTGGCGGAACATCAGCCCCGCCACGAAGCGGCAGTGCTGGCGGCAGTGCAGCAGTACGCCATGGTCCAGTCGTTGGTCCACCACCAGCTCCCGCCAGCGCCCCGAGGCATCCCGGCTGCGCAGGCGGTCGCCGCTGTCGAGGCCCCGCCAGCTGTCCCCCACCACCGGCAGCTGCACCAGCTCGGGGTCGCTGCCGGCAGGGGCCGTGCTGCCTGCCGGCAGCGCCAGGATCCGGGCCGGCTGCTCCAGCCGGCCGTAGCGATCGCGCTCCGGTCTGGCGGCCACCACCCCGGGCAGCGGCGGCAGGGGACCGGTGCGCAGCTTGGGGCCGGCCAGATCCATGGCCACCCGGCAGGGGCGCTGCTGGGCCTGGGCGGCGGCGCGCACCTGGCCCGCCAGCGCGGTCCACACCGCGGGGGTGTCATGGGCGCAGTTGATCCGGCCCACGTCCATGCCGGCACTCACCAGCTCGGGGATCAGGGAGGGGTCGTCGGTGGCCGCCGCCGGCAGGGTCACCATCACGGCCCGGGCGCTGCCCAGCAGCTGCTCGCTGTGGCGGTGCAGCAGGGCGTGGCCCTGCTCAAACGACACGGGGGCGATCGACTCCCCGGGGCCTGTGCCGCCGTCACGGTTGTCGGCCGTGGTGCCGCAGAGGCTCTCCACCACGCCGATCACGCCGTTGAGGCTGGCCAGCAGGTGGGGATCGCAGCCGGCGAGGGTGCTCAGCCCCCGCCGGCGCAGGGCCTCCTGCAGGCTGGGCTGGTGGGGGCGGTGATGGTTGTGGCGGTGAAAGGCCACGAAGTGGAGCAGGTTGCGGGCACTGGCCCGGTACGGGGCTGCCACGGCGGCCAGCAGGGCGGCCTGCTCCTGCTCGAAGGCCAGCAGCTGCCGGCGCAGCTCCAGCAGCTGCTCGCGGATGTCCGCCAGATCATCCGCCGCCGGGCCGCTCATGGCTGGTTGCCGTTGGGGTCGAGTTCGCAGGCCATCACCAGGGGTCGGGGCTCCACCTTCCAGATCTGCTCGGCGTACTCGCCGATCGAGCGATCGGACGAGAAATGGCCGCTGCGGCCGGTGTTGAGGATGCTCATCTGCTGCCACCGGGCCTGGTCGCGCCATGCCAGGGCCACCTCGTCCTGAGCGCGGCCGTAATCGGCGAAGTCCGCCAGCAGAGCGTAGGGATCGTGGCCGCGCAGGTTGTCGGTGAGGGGGCGGAAGAGGTCGCTGTCGCCCTCACTGAAGAAGCCGTTGTCGAGCAGCTCGAAGGCCTCCCGCAGCAGGGGTTGGTGCTCCAGCTCCTCCCAGGGACGGTAGTGCTGGCGCAGCTCGGCGATCTCCTCAGTGGTTTTGCCGAACAGGAAGAAGTTCTCCGCCCCCACCCGCTCGCGGATCTCCACGTTGGCGCCGTCCAGGGTGCCGATGGTGAGGGCGCCGTTGAGGCTGAACTTCATGTTGCCCGTGCCGGACGCCTCCAGGCCGGCCGTGGAGATCTGCTCGGAGAGGTCGGCCGCCGGGTATACCCGCTCGCCCAGCTTCACGTTGTAGTCGGCCAGGAAGGCCACCTTGAGCAGGCCGCGGCAGGCGGGGTCAAGGTTCACCACATCGGCGATGCCGTTGATCAGGCGGATGATCAGCTTTGCCGTGAAGTAGCCGGGCGCGGCCTTGCCGCCGAATACCACCGTGCGCGGCACCAGGCCTGCGCTGTCGCCCTGCTTGATGCGCAGGTACTGGGTGATCACCTGCAGGGCATTGAGGTGTTGGCGCTTGTATTCATGAATTCGCTTCACCTGCACATCGAACAGGCTGGTGGGATCCACGAGCAGGCCTGACTGCTGATCGATGATCGCCGCCAGGCGGCGCTTGCAGTGCAGCTTGCAGCCGGCCCACTGCTCCTGGAAGCCAGCATCGTGGGCCACCGCCTCCAGCCGGGCCAGGGCATCCCCTTGCCCAGGCCAGCCCTCGCCGAGCTGCTGCTCCAGCAGCTGGTTGAGGGGGGGATTGGCCAGGGCCAGCCAGCGCCTGGGCGTGACGCCGTTGGTCACGTTGGTGAAGCGCTCGGGGTAAAGCCGGGCGAAGTCCGGCAGCAGGTGCGACTGCACCAGGGCGCTGTGCAGGGCGGCCACCCCGTTCACATGGTGGGCCGCCACCACGGCCAGGTGGGCCATGCGCACCGCCTTGCCGCCCCGCTCATCGATGATCGACACCCGCTGCAGCACCTCGGTGTCGCCGGGCCACTTCAGCCGCACCTGCTGCAGAAAGCGGCTGTTGATCTCGAAAATGATCTCCAGGTGGCGCGGCAGCAGGTCGCCGAACAGGCCCAGTTGCCAGGTTTCCAGGGCTTCCGGCAGCAGGGTGTGGTTGGTGTAGGCGATGGCCCGGGTGGTGATTGCCCAGGCTTCATCCCAGCCCAGCTGGCGCTCGTCGATCAGCAGCCGCATCAGCTCCGGCACGGCGATCGCCGGATGGGTGTCGTTGAGCTGCACGGCCCAGTGGTCGGCAAAGGCCTGCACCGGGATGCCGCGCTGGTCGAGGTTGCGCAGCATGTCCTGCAGGGAGCAGCTCACGAAGAAGAATTGCTGCTGCAGGCGCAGGCGCTTGCCGGCGTCGGTGCCGTCGTTGGGGTAGAGCACCTTGGAGATGGTCTCGCTGCTCACCTTCTCCTCCACCGCCCGGCCGTGGTCGCCGTGGTCGAAGGCGTGGAAGTCGAAGGCCTCGGTGGCCTCCGAGCGCCACAGGCGCAGCCGGGCGCAGCTGTTCACCCGGTAGCCCTGCACCGGCACGTCGTGGGGGATGCCCACCACGGTCTGGCCGGGGTGCCAGCGCCGGTGCTGCCGGCCGCTGGCATCGGTGGTGCTGGAGAGGCTGCCGCCGAAGCCCACCCGGCAGCTCTGGTCGGGCTGAGTGATCTCCCAGGGCCAGCCGCCCTTGAGCCATTTGTCGGTGATCTCCACCTGCCAGCCGCCCTGGATCAGCTGGTCGAAGATGCCGAACTCGTAGCGGATGCCGTAGCCGATGGCCGGGATCTCCAGGCTGGCCAGCGATTCCAGAAAGCAGGCCGCCAGGCGGCCGAGGCCGCCGTTGCCCAGGCCCGGCTCCTCCTCCACCGCCAGGATCTCCTCGATGTCGGCCACGCCGAAGCGGCCGAGGGCCTCGCTGGCGGCGTCGCGGATGCCCAGCATCAGCAGGTTGTTGCCCAGCTGGGGGCCGATCAGGAACTCGGCCGACAGGTACGCCACCGTCTTGGCGGGTTCCTGCCGGAGGGCGGCGTCGCTGGCCAGCTGGCGGGTGACCAGGCGGTCGCGCACAGCCAGGCTCAGGGCCTTGTAGAGGTCGTGGGTGGTGGCGCTGCTGGCCCGGCGCCCCAGGCTGAAGAACAGGTGCTCCGTGATCGCGTCGAACAGGTCGCCCGCCGTCAGGCCGTTGCGCTGCGGGTCGCCGTAGCTGGCGGGTTCCGGAATTCCATAGAGGTTGGCGCTGCCAGCGGCAGCGGCCTGCGGGGTGGCGGTCATGGGGGCGATCGTGAGGCGTGCCACCAGGCTGGGAATGCAGCGTTAAGGCTTCGTTTTGGTGGCACCTGCCGTTGCAATGGCCGTTGCCTGGATCGCGGTGTCGGGGTTGCTCGACAGCCAGCGGCGGAGGAGCTAGGGGATCGGGCAGAGAAGCCCCGCAGCTGATGGCGCATTCCGACCCACCCCCCCAGGCCGACCCCGGGGCGGAGGCAGCGGTGCTGGTGTGCGGCCTGGGCTCCCTGGGCCAGGCCTGCCTGCAGCGGCTGCTCAGCTTCAACGTGCCCCTGGCCTGCGTGGATCTGGAGCCGCCCCAGTGGCGCGACCCCAGCCTCGAGCAGCGGCTGCGGGGCTGCCTCACCCTGGGGGACATGCGCCTGCCCCATGTGCTGCGCCGGGCCGGGGTACCTGGCGCCCGGGCGGTGCTGCTGCTCAGTTCCGAGAGCTCGATCAACATGGAGGCGGCCCTGCAGGTGCGCCTGCTCAATCCCCGGGCCGACATCGTGGTGCGTTCCAGCAGCCGCCAGGCCGACCTGGGGGTGTTGCTGGAGGAGCGGCTGCCCGGCGTGGCGGTGGTGGATCCGGTGCTGCTCTGCGCCGAGGCCATCAGCTCCGCCCTGCGGCCGGAGACCATTCCGGTGAGCTTCGAGGCCCACGGCCAGGACTTTCAGATCTTGGCGCAGCCCTGGGACGACCGCCGCTTTCAGCGCCCCCTGCGCATGCCCTTGCAGCAGCCGGACGCTGACCCCCTGCTGGTGATGCCCCGCAGCCTCTCGCGGGGCGGGGAGGACCCGGTGGCCCCGGGCCACCACCGCAGCAGGCGCTGGCTGCGTCGGGCCGCCCGGGCCCTGGCGGTCCTGGCCCAGTGGTCGCGGGGGCAGCAGCTGGCCCTGCTGGTGCTGGTGCTGCTGGCCGCCCTGGGGGTGACGCTCTTCTCGGCGATCGGCGGCTGGCGGCAGGGGGTGTTCGTGACCCTGGCCCTGCTCAAGGGGGAGTATGTGGATCCGGTGAACGTGCTGCTGGATGGGGGCAGCGGGCTGCAGGGGGTGAGCGGCTGGCTGATCGGCGGCACGCTGTTCTATTCGTTGGTGGGCACCCTGCTCACCTCCGCCCTGGTGGCGGCGATCCTGGAGCGGCTGCTGCGTGACCGCCTGGGCACCTCCAGGCCCCGCCTGCCGCGGCGGGCGGGCCGGCCCGTGCTGCTGCTGGGCAGCGGCAGCCTGGCGGAGCGGGTGGCGCGGCTGCAGCAGCGCCTGGGGCGCACGGTGCTGGTGGTGGGGGCGGGGTGCACCGCGCCGGCTGGTGCCATCGGCTTTGACGATCTGCCCGCCGCGCTGCAGGCCCTCGATGGCCTGTCGGCCCGGGCGGTGGGCCTGCTCTCCACCGACCTGCTGGCCAACCTGCAGGGGGCCCTCAGCCTGCAGCAGCGCTGGCCGGACGCTCGCATCGCCATGCTGGCCCACGCCTTCGGCGCGGCCGAGCAGCTGGGCGACCTGCTCGGGGGGGTGGCGGTGATCCCCGCCATGGACCTGGTGGCCGATGCCATGGTGGCCACCGCCTTCGGCGAGCGGATCGAGGCGGTGCTGCGCCTGCGCGGCACCAACCTGCTGCAGGTGCTCTACCGCGTGGCCGACGGCGACACCCTCTGCGGCCGCAGCGTGGCCAGGCTGGAGAACGGCTACGCGATCACCGTGGTGTCGCTGTGGCGGCCGCGCCGGGGAGCACCCCTGGCGCTGCCCAGGCTCAACATGGTGGTGGCGCCCGACGACCAGCTGGTGGTGCTGGCCAGCGCGGACAGCCTGCGGCGCATTGAACTGGGCGAGGCCAGCCCCCCCGACAGCCGCCTGCGGTTGCAGACCAGCAGCAGCCAGAAGGATTCAGCGAGCGGACGCTTTGAGGCCCAGCAACTGCTGGCCCGGGCCCTGGGCTGTCTGCCGGGTGAGGTGGCGGACCTTCTCGATGGCCAGGAGCACCTCTCCCCTCCGCTGGATGGCGAGATCGGGGAGCTGCTGATCGTGGAGCTGCGCCGCCAGGGGGTGCAGTGCCAGATCGAGCGGGCCTGAGGCCGAGGCGCCAACATCACTAAGACTTCTCACTCCCCCTGGTGCGCCGGGGGAGTGTTCGACTAGCAACGATGCAGGCCGGCGCCGGGCATGGGCTTCTTCATTCAGCTCACCGATGCGATCGCCGCTCGCCAGTCCCTGCTGGTGACCGGGCTCGATCCCAACCCCGAGATGCTGCAGAGCTGGGCGGCGCTCAGGGGGCTGGCTGGCCGCTCCTTCCTCAGTCAGGCCCGCCACTGGATCAAGGCGGTGATCGAGGCCACCGCTCCCCACGTGTGCGCCTACAAGCCCAGCCTGGGTTTCTACCAGGCCCTGGGTCCGGTGGGGCTGGAGCTGCTGCTGGAGGTGCGCGACCTGGTGCCGCGGGATCTGCCCCTGATCATCGACGCCAAGCACGGTGACCTCAACTCCTCCTCCGCCCTGGCCCACTACCTGTTCAAGGAACTGGGCGCCGACGCCGTGACCCTCTCGCCCCTGGCCGGCCAGGACATCGCAGCCCCCTTCCTGCTCTACCCCGACAAGGCCGTGGTGATGACCTGCCACAGCTCCAACCTGGCGGCGCGGCAGATCCAGCACTACCCCAGCGACGACACGCCGCTCTACCTGCAGATCGTGCGCGAGACCCAGCTCTGGGCCACGCCCGAGCAGCTGCTGCTGGAGGTGGGCACCAGCGACCCGGCAATCCTGGCGCGCGTGCGGGCCGAGGCGCCTGAGCGCTTCCTGATCCTGCGCAGCCTCTGGGGTGAGGAGGAAAAGCTCGAGGCGATGCTCGAAGCCGGCTTCACCGCCGCCGGCGACGGGCTGCTGTTGCCCTTGCCCCAGAACCTGCTGGTGGAGGACGACATCGCCGAGCGGGCTGCCACCCTCAAGCGCCAGATCAGCGACAGCCGCGATGTCTGGCTCAGCCAGCAGGAGCGGGAGGGCAGCTGCGTGCTCTGGCAGGCCCCGGCCGAGGGCGACCCGATGGATCAGCTGATCGTGGATCTGTTCGACATCGGCTGCCTGCTGTTCGGCGAGTACGTGCAGGCCTCGGGGGCGGTTTTCAACTACTACGTGGACCTGCGCCAGATCATCTCCGATCCCAATCTTTTCCACCGGGTCTTGGCGGCCTATGCCGGCTCCATGGCGGAGCTGGCCTTCGATCGCATCGCCGGCATTCCCTACGGCTCCCTGCCCACCGCCACCGGGTTGTCGCTGCTGCTGCACAAGCCGCTGATCTACCCGCGCAAGGAGGTGAAGGCCCACGGTGCCCGCCGCCTGATCGAGGGCGACTTCGAGGAGGGCGATCTGGTGGTGGTGGTGGATGACATCCTGATCACCGGCGGCAGCGTGCTGGAGGGCATCGCCAAGCTGGAGAGTTCGGGGCTGGTGGTGCAGGACGTGGTGGTGTTCATCGACCACGGCGGCGACCACGACCGCCATGCCACCGAGCGGCTGGCGGCGGCCGGCTACCGCTGCCAGGCGGTGCTGGACATCGGCCGGATCACCCGGGTGCTCCACGGGGCCGGCCGGTTGAGCGATACCCAGGCGGCCACCCTCCTGCCCGGCATCACCCTCGCCTGAGGCCCGCTTCGGTTAGGACAGCGGCCTTGACCAGAGCGCACACCGGGACGCGTCCCGCCGGTCCGCTCTGACTCGCCTGCCCATCCTCCGTGACCTCGTTTTCCGAGCCCTTCCTGCGCCGGCCGGTGCTCACCCTGGTGGTGACCCTGATCGTGCTGCTGGTGGGGCTGGTGTGCCTGCCCCGGCTGGATGTGGAGAACCTGCCGACGATCGCCCCCAGCCGGGTCACCGTGCGCGCCACCTACCCCGGCGCCAGCCCCGAGGTGGTGGAGCAGGGGGTCACCGCCCTGCTGGAGAAGCAGCTCAACGGCGTGGAGCGCCTCGATCAGATCCGCTCGGTGAGTGCGGCCGGCAGCAGCTTCATCAACCTCACCTTCACCGGGGGCGATCCGGAGATCAACCAGATCAATACCCAGAACGAGGTGGCCGTTGTGCAGCGCCAGCTGCCGGCGCCCGTGGCCCGCTTCGGCGTGCAGGTGCGGCGCAGCTCCGACGACCTGCTGATGGTGCTCAGCTTCAGTGCCGACCGCAACGCCTACAGCGAGGGCTTTCTCAGCGGCTGGGTGGACCAGGTGGTGAAGGACCGGCTGCAGCGGGTGCCGGGGGTGGGCTCCGTGAACGTGGCCGGTGGCAGCAGCCTGGCCTTCCGCCTCTGGCTCGATCCGGTGCGGCTGCAGGAGCGCAATCTCACCCTGGCCGACGTGCGCCAGGCCCTGCAGGCCCAGAATGTACTGGCCGCTCTGGGCCAGCTGGGGGCCGCCCCCAGCCCGCCGGGCCAGGAGATCACCCTGCCGCTGCGCATGGAGGGGCGGCTGCGCTCAGTGCAGGAGTTTGAACAGCTGGTGGTGGCCAGGGCCCCCAACGGCGGGGTGACCCTGCTGAAGGATGTGGGCCGGGTGGAGCTGGGCATCGAGAGCTACGACACCGTGGCCACCAACCTGCAGGGCGATGCGGTGGTGGCGGTGCAGGTGTTCCAGCGGGACGGCAGCAACGCGATCACCGTGAGCGAGGGGGTGAACCGTGCCCTGGCGGAACTGGAGGACCGCTTCCCGCCGGGGGTGGACCTGCAGTTGATCGTGGACGAGGCCGACTTCGTGCGCGGCAGCATCAACGCCACCCTCAGCAGCCTGCGCGATGCGGTGCTGCTGGTGTTCCTGAGCCTGCTGCTGGGCCTGGGCAACCTGCGCCTGGCCCTGATCACCGCCGTGGCCGTGCCGGTGGCCCTGGTGGGCTCGTTGATCGTGCTCGACCTCACCGACCAGTCGCTCAACACCCTCACCCTGTTCGGCATGGTGCTGGCCACCGGCCTGGTGGTGGATGACGCCATCGTGGTGAGCGAGGACATCGGCCGGCGGCTGGAGGGCGGCACGCCGCCGCTGCAGGCGGCCAGCGAGGCGATGGCTGAGCTGGGCAGCGCCGTGATCGCCACCTCCCTGGTGCTCGTGGCGGTGTTCGTGCCGGTGCTGGGGCTGGAAGGCAGCGTGGGCCGCCTCTATGCCCCGATCGCGATCACGATCAGCGCCACGATCCTGTTCTCCACTCTCAACGCCCTCACCTTCACGCCGGTGGCGGCCAGTCGCCTGATGCGACCTAACCAATCCCAGCCCACCTGGCTGCTGCGTTGGATCGATCCCCCCCGCCGCTGGCTGGAATCCCTGGAGGATCCCTACGGCCGGCTGCTGGAGCGCACCCTCGGCTACCGCCGCCGGGTGGCGGCCCTGCTGCTGGTGGGCCTGCTGCTCACGCTGGTGGCCCTGGAGCTGCGCCCCCGCGCCTTCATCCCCCAGGAGGACAACGGCCAGCTGCGCGGCGTGGTGATCCTGCCTGATGGGCTGGGACTGCAGCCCACCACCGCGGCGATGGAGCAGGTGCGCCAGGTGATCGCCGCCGAACCGCTGGTGGCCCGGGCCAACTTCTATGCCGGCCGCTCCTTCGGCGACAGCAGCCCCAACAAGGGCCAGTTTTTCCTGCGCCTGCGGCCGATCGAGGAGCGTCCCGCCCCCGACCAGAGCACCGAGGCGGTGGCCGAGCGGCTCAGCGCCAACCTGCGCAAGGTGAGGGGGGCAGCCGTGCAGCTGAGCCAGGCCCCCTCCGTGCGGGGCTTCAGCGCAGAAGGGGGCCTGGAACTGGAGCTGCTCGACACCAGCGGCGGCCAGCTCAGCCTCGAGGCCTTTGCCCAGGAGGTGCAGGAGTTCATCCGGGCGGCGATGGCCACCGGTGAGTTCGAGCGGGTGTCCACCCGCTTCACCGCCAATGCCCCCCAGCTGGCCCTGGTGCCCGACCGGCTGCAGATGGCCTCCCTGGGAGTGGACCTCTCCACCCTGGTGGATGGCCTGGGCGCGGCCCTGGGCAGCGATTACGTGAACGACAGCTTCGAGAGCGAGCAGGTGCGCAAGGTGATCCTGCAGCTGGACGGCTCCGGCCGGCGGGACACCGACGACCTCCTGGCCCTGCCGGTGCGCAGCAGCTCCGGCCGCCTGATCCCCCTGGCCCAGCTGGTGCGGGTGGAGAGCGACAGCGGTCCCACCAGCATCAACCGCACCCGCCTGGCCCGGGCCATCACGGTACGGGCCCTGCCCAGGGCGGAGGTGAGCAGTGGCCAGGCGATGGCCACCCTGGAGCGGCTGCAGGCGGAACGGGCTGGCACCACCGACCTGGAGTGGGCCGGCCTGGCGCGGGAGGAGGCCCGGGCCGGCGGCAGCAACGGCCTCACCTTCGGGCTGGCGGTGCTGGTGACCCTGCTGGTGCTGGCGGCCCTCTACGACAACTTCCTCGATCCGCTGATCATCCTGATGACGGTGCCCCTGGCCTTGCTTGGGGCCCTGGTGGGGCTGGCCCTGCGCGATCTGCCCCTGGATGTGTACGGCCAGATGGGCCTGCTCGTGCTGGTGAGCCTGGCTGCCAAGAACGGCATCCTGATCGTGGAATTCGCCAACCAGCGCCTGGCCGAAGGGGCCGACCTGGACAGCGCCATCCGCGACGCCGCCCGCACCCGCTTGCGGCCGATCCTGCTCACGGCCGTGTCATCCCTGGCCGGCTTCGTGCCCCTGCTGCTGGCCAGGGGCTTCGGCTCCGGCAGCCGGGTGAGCATCGGCACCGTGGTGTTTTTCGGTCTGCTGGTAGCCACCCTGCTCAGCCTGTTCGTGGTGCCGGTGCTCTACCGGATCATCAAGGGCTGGGAGCTGCGGATGTTCAGTCGTCGTCAGGCGGAAGTCCGCCCCCACTCAAGCGGCTGATCAGCAGCCCCATCACCACCGCCAGATAGAACGTGCCGGCCACGGCGATGGCCATGCTGCCCATCCGGGCCAGGGTGCGCACCGGCAGCACGTCGCCGAAGCCGGTGGTGGTGAGGCTCACGAAGGCGAAATAGTTCAGCTGCGCAAAGTTCACCTCCCACACCTGGAGCTGGCCACTCCCATCGAGGGCCAGCCCTCCCAGGGTGAAGCTCCCCGGCTGGATGGTTTCCAGGGCGGCAAAGATCAGCCCCCCGGTGAGCCCGAGCATCAGATACCCCGCCAGGGCTCCCTGCAACACATCACCGCTCACCCGGCGCTCCTGGGCCAGGGTGAGGATCAGGCGCTGGGCGCTCCAGCAGCTGAATCCACTCCACAGCACCAGCACCGGGATGCCGCTGCCGCGCAGCGCCAGGGGGGTGAGGTACCAGACCACGCCGCTGCTGAGCACCGCCAGCCCCAGCAACCGGTAGAGCCCCAGCGCCAGGGGCCCCCGGTCGCGCGGGGCCAGCGTGCGCAGCATGGTGGCCGCCATGGCCAGGTAGCCCACTGAGGACAGGCGGGCCCAGGGGCCGGGCAGGGTGAGGCTGGCCAGCAGGGCCAGGCAGATGGCCAGCAGGTGGCGGTAGTGGCGGTGGCGCCGGTCACCGGCGGCATCCTCTGCCTGGGGCCTGGGCCTGGGCATGGCTCAATGGTCCTACTGGCAGCTCCCATTGAACGCAAACGGCACGGTGCTGGCCCGGATGGCGGCGAGGATCGCGTCCAGTTCCGGCTCGGCGCCGATGGCGATGCTGCGGGTCTGTTCAGCGGCCGTGAGCGGCTCCTGGCATGCCAGCTGCCGGGCCACGACCGCCAGGTCGGCGTCGGAGGGATCGCCGCCGGCTCGCTGGCGCCCGCTGATGCGCCGCTCCAGCAGGGGCCGCGGCACCTGCAGATCGAGGATCACCAGGGGCACGGCACAGCGCTCGGCCACGCCCGCCATCGCCGCCCGGTAGGCCGCGTGCAGGAAGGTGGCATCCACGATCACGCTGAAGCCCGCCTCCAGCAGTCCCACGGCCAGCTGGGGCAGCTGCTCGAGGAACAGAGCATCGCTGACGCTGGTGGCGTAGAGATCGGTGTTGATGTTGGGGGAGGTGTCCGCGGCTGTGTCCGTGGCGGCGGCGGGCGGCATCCCCTGCTCGTGGCTGTACCGGCGCTTGCGTTCCACATCCGAGCGCAGCCAGATCGCCCCCAGGGGGCCGGCCAGCTGGCGGCTCAGGTGCGACTTGCCCGACCCCGAGAGGCCATGGCAGAGCAGCAGCCGGGGGGAGCCCGGCTGGCTGGCCTGGTGGGCCCAGCTCAGGTAAGCCAGCGCGCTGGGAATGTCGTCGCTGAGGGCCGCCACCTTGGCGCGCACCATGGCCCGGTAGCTGCTGTACCAGCGCCACAGCCGCAGGCCGTGGTAGTCGCCGGTTTCGCCCAGCCAGGCGTTGAGCAGCCGGTTGGCCAGGACGGGTGCTCCCCGCTCCTCCAGGTCCATCACCAGGAAGGCCATGTCGCTGATCACGTCGATCCAGCGCAGGGAGGGGCTGAACTCCAGGCAGTCGAACACCTGGATGCGGCCATCCAGAAGCAGCATGTTGCCCAGGTGCAGGTCGCCGTGGCACTCGCGCACCCGGCCGGCGGCCAGGCGCTGCTCCAGCAGGGGGCGGATGTCGGCAAAGCAGCGCTCACTCCAGTGGCGCACCTGCTCCAGCAGGGGTTGGGCGTGGGCCGGCAGACGCGGCTCCAGGGCGGTGATGTTGTCGCGCACGGGCTGGAGCACGGCGGCGGGCGTGCCGTAGACCCCGTCCGCCGGGGCCACCGCCGCCCGCTGGTGGAAGCGGGCCAGGTCCAACGCCAGGGCATCCAGCTGGCTGACGTCGATGGCGCCGTGGGCCAGGGCCGCGGGTAGCAGGGCCTCCTGGGGGAACTGGCGCATGCGCAGGCCCACCTCCAGCGGCAGCACACCACCCGGCAAGGGGGCTCTGCCAGGCTCTTCGCTGGCCTCCACCACCCGCAGCCCGGCCGGGCTGTCCACCACGGCCACCAGGCCCAGGTAGAGATCCTGGCTCAGGCGCCGGTTCAACCGCAGCTCCTCGCGGCAGTCGTGCAGGCGCTGCTCCAGCCCGGTGAAATCAAGGAAGCCCAGGTTCACCGGCTTGTGCAGCTTGTAGGCATAGGGCCCGGTGAGCAGCACCCAGGAGATGTGGGTTTCCACCAGGCCGATCGGCTCCTGCACCGGATGGGTCCAGGGGCCGGGCTGGCGCAGGGCGTCCACCAGCCGGGTGCTGCGGGCCAGGGCTGCCTGGGGCCCGGACTCAGTCAAATCCCAGCAGGTCGAAGATCTCCCGGTCCTTGAGCGATTCGGCCTCCAGGGGTTCCACGCTGTCGAGCATCGACTGGGCCAGCCTGAGATATTCCTTCTGCACCGCCTCCACCTCTGGTGTGGCTTCCATCTCGAAGATCGTGCACTTCTTCAGGCGCGAGCGGCGGATGGCGTCGAGGTCGGGGAAGTGGGCCATGGTCTTCATGCCCACCCGTGCATTGAACTTGTCGATCTCGTCGGTGTCCTTGGAGCGGTTGGCCACCACGCCGCCGAGCCGCACTTTGTAGTTCTTGGCCTTGGCCTGGATCGCGGCGATGATCCGGTTCATCGCGAAGATCGAATCGAAGTCGTTCGCCGTCACGATCAGGCAGTAATCGGCGTGTTGCAGGGGTGCGGCAAAGCCGCCGCACACCACATCGCCGAGCACATCGAAGATCACCACATCGGTGTCTTCCAGCAGGTGGTGCTCCTTCAGCAGCTTCACCGTCTGCCCGGTCACGTAGCCGCCGCAGCCGGTGCCGGCCGGAGGGCCGCCGGACTCCACACACTGCACGCCGTTGAAGCCCTCGAACACGAAGTCCTCAGGGCGCAGTTCCTCGGTGTGGAAGTCGACGGTCTCCAGAATGTCGATCACCGTGGGCACCATCTGCTTGGTGAGCGTGAAGGTGCTGTCGTGCTTGGGATCGCAGCCGATCTGCAACACCCGCTTGCCGAGCTTCGAGAAGGCGGCGGAGAGGTTGGAGCTGGTGGTGCTCTTGCCGATTCCCCCCTTGCCATAGACGGCGATCACCAGGGCGCCCTCCTCGATGTGCATGGCGGGGTCCTGATGCACCTGCACACTGCCTTCCCCATCGGGTCGACTGAGGGTGGCTGTCATGGCAAGGCTTCGCAGGTGCAGATGCCATCCAACTCAGCCGCAGGTGGGTGGTGACGGCTGTTGGTGTAAAGCGAAACATCGCCCGCTGAAACGGTGATGATCTGCCCACCGAATCATAGGTAGCAATACTCAAATAGGTGGCTAAACGCACAATCTGTCTGCAGGGCCCGCGCGCGGCTGTTCTGCTGCCCGTGGGTTGCAGTGCTCACCGCCGGCGGCGCTGGGCCCCAGGCTGGCGGTTGATGGGTTGGGGGAGAGGGAACCATGGCCACACAGCTGCAGGTGATCATGCCGATGGCCAACACCACGGCCCTGGCCGCCGCGCTGGCCATCGGCATGGTGGTGGTGGGCGCGCTGTTGGTCGGCGATGTGCTCGACCGGATGGCTCGGCGCCGCCGTCAGCGGCTGTAGTGGGCCTTGGCGTCGTGGAGGGTCTCGGCGTCGATCGTGGCGATGCCCCGCTCGCGGGCGAAGCGCTCGGTGTTGCGCCGCACCTTGCCGCGCACGAAGAAGGGGATGTGGTGCAGCTCTGCCTCGCCGTCGGCACTCCACACCAGACCACCCTCACCCTCGGGCGCCGCCGCTGTCGCCCCAGCAATCACCCCGGCCATCGCCCCGGCCTGTGCCTGGTCTGCTGCCGGGGGCTGCTCAGGGGCCGGCGACCCATCGCCGAGATGGCTGCGGTGGCCGTCCACGAATTCGAAGTCGTGGCGGAACATGCCGATCAGGTGCTCCTCCAGCCCCATCATCAATGGGTGCACCCAGGTGTCGAAGATCACGTTGGCCCCCTCAAAACCCATCTGCGGCGCATAGCGGGCCGGCACATCCTGCACATGCAGAGGCGTGCTGATCACGGCGCAGGGGATGCCCAGGCGCTTGGCGCTGTGGCGCTCCATCTGGGTGCCGAGCACCAGCTCGGGAGCCGCCTCGGCAATCGCC